>Ga0302187_10000277_pt1 | contig 50525 bp, 51 predicted proteins | sample II_Bog_E1_3_FD_202120 | JGI IMG/M metagenome (GOLD analysis project Ga0302187, IMG submission 202120) | Peat permafrost microbial communities from Stordalen Mire near Abisko, Sweden - II_Bog_E1_3 | ecosystem: Environmental > Terrestrial > Soil > Wetlands > Peat | place: Sweden: Abisko...
ACCAGGAACAAGGCGCAAGGACGGGGCACGGAGCATGGATCGCTCGGGGACGGATCGAACAGGGCCGGATGATCGGCACAGGTTTAAAGCATTTCTCCGGTTGTTGTAGTGGGGGTTCTTGCTATCCCACCCTAGCCGCAAAAACAAGTACGCGGCGAGGATGGTGCACCCGAAGCTCTATACCAAGTGGAGAAATGCTCTAAGTAACAGGAAGTAAATCAAAGCAGCAAGAGAAGAGAGAGGAAGCGATGAAACAAGCGCTTGGAATGATTGAGACAAAGGGTCTGGTTGCACTGTTTGAGGCGACGGACGCCATGCTCAAGAGTGCAAACGTGACCTTCACCGGTTGGCAGTCAGTTGGTTCGGGTCTGGTGACGGCATTTGTTGAAGGCGATGTGGCAGCGGTAAAGGCAGCCACGGACGCGGGCGCGGAAGCTGCGGCTCGCATTGGCGAAGTGGTCGCCGTGCAGGTCATCTCGCGCCCTCACGACGAACTGCCGTCTTTTGTGCAGCAGAGCGCCAAGCCCGCAGCAAAGAAGTAACTGCGCTAAGCAGCCCTTTTGCGGCAGTAGCAGAGACAAGCTAATAGCTAAAAGCTAATAGCTGCACTTAGGAGACAAGATGAGTCAGGCAATCGGATTGGTTGAGACCAGGGGCCTGGTGGGCCTGGTGGAAGCATGTGATGCGATGGTGAAGGCTGCCAGCGTGGAACTGGTGAAGACCGTACAGATCGGCGGCGGCTTTGTGACCGCGATCGTGCGCGGCGATGTGGGCAGTGTGCGGGCCGCTGTGGATGCGGGTTCGGCGGCTGCCAAGGTTGTGGGCGAGCTGGTCTCGTCGCACGTGATCGCCCGTCCCCACGACGCGCTCGTGGAAAGCTTTCTGAAGTAACTGAGCGGTACTGGAGACAAGAAAATGGCGAATGAAGCAATCGGAATGATCGAGACCAAGGGCCTGATCGCCCTGGTGCAGGCGACCGACGCAATGCTGAAGGCGGCTAGCGTCACGTTCACGGGCTGGAACAAGGTGGGCAGCGGTCTTTGCTCGGTGTTTGTCACCGGCGACGTGGGCTCAGTCCGCGCGGCTGTGGATGCCGGCGCAAGCGCTGCGCGTGCGGCTGGCGAAGTGGTGAGCGTGCACGTGATTGCGCGCCCCAGTGAGTCCATTGCCTCGGTGCTGCCGAAGTAAGCCGGATGGCGGGCAGTTGGTGAACGGGTCCGCTACGGCAGATGAGGTGAACCGGGATGTTTATCGCGAAAGTGATTGGCAACGTGGTTTCCACGCAGAAGAACGCGAAGTTTCGCGGGATGAAGTTGCTTGTGGTTCAGCCCTACATCGTGAGGGAAGGCAAGCTTCAAGTCTCGGGTAGCTCAGTGGTAGCGGTCGATAGCGTGGGAGCCGGCGTGGGTGAGTGCGTACTGTTCACACAGGGCAGCTCGGCACGGCTGACGCCGACAACGAAGGACACGCCGATCGACGCAGTGATCGTGGGCATTGTGGATGCTCTCGAAGTCGAAGGCGCGTTAGTGGAGAAGCCATAAAATGCAAACTCAGGATTCCGTATCGCCGCAGCTGATCCAGGAGATCGCCCGCGAGGTGGTGGCCCGCTTGCGCGAGCAGATGAGTCAGCAGCCGGTTGCGGCCGCGCCCAGGCCGGCCGGTGGCCAGGACGGCGTGTTCGCGACCGTCGACGAAGCTGCCGAGGCTGCTTACGAGGCGCAGAAGAAAGTCGCAGCGCTGAGCCTCGAAGACCGCAAGAAGATGACCGATATCATTGTCCGCATCTGCAACGACCGGCGCGTTGAGCTGGGCACGATGGAGATGGAAGAGACCAAGGTCGGCCGTCTCGATCACAAGATTCTGAAGCTCACCAACATGCGCTTCGTCAAAAGTGTCGAGTTCTTGCAGACCGCCGCGCACAGCACCACGGACGGGCTTTGCATCATCGAGCGCGCGCCCTGGGGCGTGGTGGGCATGATGCTGCCGGTGACGCACTCGGTGCCCACCATGGCCTCCAACGCGATCAACATTCTAGCGGCGGGCAATACGGCGGTCTTCGGGCCGCATCCCTCGGGCCAGAAGGTGGCGCGCTACGCGCTGCAGCTGTGGAACCGCGAGATCGAGCGCGAGCTGGGCGTGGCCAATGTGCTGACGACGACCGCTGCTGCCAGCATTGAGGCGGCGGGGCAGATCTTCCATCATCCGAAGATTGCCTTGCTTTGTTGCACGGGCGGCGCGGCTGTGGCCAAGGCTGCGGCCATGAGCGGCAAGCGCGTGATTGCAGGCGGACCGGGCAATCCTCCGGTGGTGGTTGACGAGACTGCCAATCTGGACAAGGCCGCGCAGTGCATCATTGCCGGCGCATCGTTCGACAACAATCTGCTTTGCATCGGCGAGAAGGAAGTCTTCGTCGTGGCCTCAGTGGCAGACGCTTTTATGGCGGCCATGCGCCGCGCGGGGGCCTATCAACTGGACCCCTCGGCGATCGAAAAGCTCACTGAAGCAGCTTTCACCTTCGATGGCGATGGCGGCGGTTGCGCACGTGCTCATCTGAAGAAGGATCTGGTAGGTAAGAGCGTGGACGTGCTGGGCAAGGCTGCCGGCGTTCAGGTTCCCGCGGGTACCGATCTGCTGTTCGGCGAGACCACTGAAGAGCACGCCTTCGTACAGGAAGAGCAGATGATGCCCTTCCTGCCCGTGGTTCGCGTGAAGTGTGTGGACGAGGCCATTGCGGCTTCGGTCCGCTCCGAGCACGGCTATCGCCATACGGCCCTTATCCACACCAAGAACGTGGAGACCGCGACCAAGATGGCGCGCGCCATGAACACCACGCTCTTCATTCACAATGCCGCTTCGCCTGCTTCGTTGGGCGTGGACGGACCGGGCTACTTCAGCCACACCATTGCGACTCCGACCGGTGAAGGCATCACCACGCCGCTCACGTTTACCCGCGAGCGTCAGATGATTGTCGGTCACGCACTGCGGATTATCTAGCGCAGTTTTTCTGTCGCTCGATAGGGGTTCTTGCTATCCCACCCTAGCCGCAAAAACAAGAACGCGGCGAGGGCGGGGCACCCAGAACTTGATACCAAGTGGAGAACTGTTTCAGCCATGTTTCTAGCGCGCATTGAAGGAACCGTCGTCTCGACCGCGAAGCATCCCACGCTGGGGGGATGCCGGTTCCTTCTGGCGCAAAGGCTGGAGCCGGATGGCAGCGCGGCGGATGAACCCATCGTGGTTGTCGATTGGATGGGGGCTGCGCGTGGAGCCATGGTGCTGGTCTCGACCGACGGCGACATCGCGCGCGTGAAGTTGGGCAACACCACGCCGGCGCGCTTGTCTGTAGTGGGACTAGTGGACTCGGTGTCTGCACCGGGCTACCGGATCGGAGACATCGCATGAGACTGGCCATGGTACGCGGACATCTCACGCTGACGCCTGCGATCGCGGAGTACAAGGGCAAGCGATTGGTAGTGCTGGAGCCGGTAACGATGGAAAACCTGCGCGCAAAGAACGGCAAGGGCGGTGGCAAGGCGCTGATCGCCATCGACGAACTGGGCGCGCACGAGGGCCAACTGGTGGCCTTCACTGAAGGCAGCGAGGCCGCCAACCCTTTCTGGCCAGCCAAAGTGCCAGTGGACGCGTATTGCGCCATGATTGTCGACACTGTCGACGTGTAACCGAAGCGATTTTTTGAAGGATTCAAAGATCTGAGGTGCGGAAGTGACGAACGAAGCAAAGAGCATCAACCTGACCACTCGCAAGGTTTTGTCGCTGCGCGATGCGCAGGAAGCGGTAACGGCAGGGGCAAGCAAGCTGCTGGTGGCTGAAAACTGCGTGGTGACGCCCTCGGCGCGCGACTTTGTGCAGCAGCGCGGCTTGTCAATTGAAGTCTGCCTGCCCTGCGCGGCCAAGGCAGCTGCTGCCGCGGCGGCACTGGCTCCTGCAACGGTTGCCACGCGCCAGCCGGCCAACGCCAAGCTCTTCTTTACGCCTGAAGCAGAGGAAGTGAAGAAGGAAATTTGCGCGGTGGGCCGGAAGCTGTGGCTGCGCCAGTTTGTGGATGGCAACGGCGGCAACATCAGCTTCCGCATCGGGCCCAATGAAGTGATTTGCACGCCGACGTTGGTGAGCAAGTACGATCTGACGCCCGACGACCTGAGCCTTGTGGATATGGACGGTGTGCAGATTGCCGGCAAGCGGCCGCGCACCAGCGAGATCTTCATGCATCTGGAGATCTACAAGAACGTGCCCGCAGCGAAGAGCGTGGTGCATTGCCATCCGCCCCATGCCACGGCCTACGCCATCACCGGCAAGGTGCCGCCGAACAACGTGATTCCCGAGTTCGAAGTCTTTGTCGGCAAGGTGGCCATCTCGCCTTACAAGACGCCGGGGACGCCAGAGTTTGCGCAGACGGTGATTCCCTTCGTTCGCGACCATAACACGGTCCTGCTGGCTAATCACGGCATCGTTTGCTGGGCTGACACCGTGACGCATGCCGAGTGGTATGCCGAGGTGCTGGACACTTACTGCTGGACGCTGATGAATGCCGTCCAGCTTGGTGTTCCGCTCAGCTACATCAGCGAGCAGCACAGCACAGACCTGTTGAATATCAAGAAGAAGCTGGGCCTGCCCGATGCGCGCTTCGATGCTTCGCGCATGAAAGAGTGCCAGTTGGCCGATCTCGAAATGCCGAACTCGATTGCCATCTCGCCCTCGGCCTGCGACGGACCGCGCAGTCTGGGTCAAGCGGCTCCCTCGGCTGCCGATGCCGACGCGCTGGTGAAGGCTGTGACCGACGCGGTAGTGGCGGCGCTCGGTACCAAGTAGTGTTGGCTGAAGCGCCGGTGTTTGCCTGCACTTCAAGTACACTCGAAGCTGAAAGAAAATCAGAAGTGCGCGGAGGAGGCTTTTCCTTGAGGAAAACGCCTCCTTTGCCGCATCCAAGCAAAGAAGGGCAAGTTTGAACGCACGATGAAAGCAGCGGAACGGCAGTTGAGAATCCGGCAGATGCTCGAATCCAGAGACTTCGTGGATCTGGAGACGCTTTGCCGCGAGCTTGAAACCTCTGAGTCCAGCGTGCGCCGCGATCTGGACATTTTGGAAGAGGACAAGGTGCTGCGCCGGGTTTATGGCGGCGCGGTTTCACAGCAGACCCCGCCTGCGCGCGCCTTCGATTACGCGGTGGAGAGCGGACGGCTTTCGACCGAGAAGGAACGCATTGCACGGGTGGCCGCGAGCCTGATTCAGGATAGCCAGACGGTGATTCTGGATGGCGGCTCGACGGTGGCGGCGGTGGCACGCGAGCTGGCATCGAAATCGCTACACATCGTCACAAATTCACTGCCGATTGCCGAAAGCCTTGAAGCGGAGCGCGCCATTGAGCTGACACTGACCGGAGGCTACCTCGATCAGCGGCATCGCGTCATGCTGGGGCCTTTCTGCGAGCAGATGCTGGTGGGCATCCGCGCCGACGCGGTCATCATGGGCATCGGCAGCATTACCGAGGCGGGCTTCAGCAACAACAACACGCTGGTGGTTGGCTCCGAGCAGAAGATGATTGAAGTGGCTAGCCGCGTGATCATTGTGGCCGACCACACCAAGTTTGGTCGCGGCGGCATGATCCCGGTTGCTCCCTTGAGCGCGGCCAGCGTGGTGGTTACCGACACCGGCGCCGATTCCGAACATGTGGCCCTGCTGCGCGCCGCTGGCGTGGAAGTGCTGCTGGCGTAAGGTTGGGGCAGTACTCCTGTTACTGCAGAGGGGTTCCTTGCAGTCCCACCCTAGCCGCAAGAACAAGAACGCAGCGAGGATGGGGCACCCGAAACTCTATAGCAAAGCGAAAAGTTTCTTACATAGCGTTCAAATCTTTGCCAGAGGAACCCTCATGCAGATCGGCCCGCACGACGTGTTGATTGTTGTAGACGTGCAGAACGACTTTTGCCCCGGTGGCGCGCTGGCCGTTCCTGGCGGAGATGCGGTGAGCGCCGTTATCCATCGTAGTGCGCCGCTCTTCCAGCACATCGTCCTCACGCAGGACTGGCACCCGGCAAACCACGCATCGTTCGCCAGCGCGCACGCGGGCCGCCAGCCGTATGAGCAGATTGAGCTGAGCTATGGAGCGCAAACGCTGTGGCCGGCACACTGCGTACAGGGGACATGGGGCGCGGAGTTTCATAAGGCGCTGAACCTGTCGCAGGCTGAGCTGATTCTGCGCAAGGGCTTCAACGCGGGGATCGACTCGTACTCGGCATTTTTTGAGAACGACCACAGCACGCCGACGGGATTGGCTGGGTATCTGCGCGAGCGGGGGTTGCGGCGAATATTTTTTGTGGGGTTGGCCTACGACTTCTGCGTGGGCTACTCGGCGCTGGATGCGCGACGGCTGGGCTTCGAGGCTGTCGTGCTCGGCGACGCCTGTCGCGCCATTGACCTTGGGGGCTCGGTGAGCCGTATCGAAGCCGAGTTTGCCGAAGCGGGTGTTGAGGTGATCGAGACCGAGGAGCTGTTTGCCTGAGCCGTCCGCGTAGAATCCGACCCGCGTAGAATCTAAATAGAGCGCTTATGTCCCGCAGCTTTTACATCGTCGCCGCCTCGCTGGGCCTGTTTGCACTGGTTTCCGGCGGCCTGTCGGTGATCCCGTCGCACTATCAGCCGGGGTTGCCCGCCAACGCCTCGCTTTGGCGCACCGGAGCGCTGTTTCTGGCGCTTGTTGCGCTGCTTTCAGCGCTGGCCGGCGTGATGACCCATCTGTTTGAGCAGGTAGACCGGCGCAGCGAACAGGCGAGGCTGGCAGCCCGCCAGACCCGCCGCCGGAAGCCGTGAATCTCAGCGCCCGTTCTCTGGCCCCGTTAAAATAGAAGGGGACGGAACCTTTTCCGCCTGGAATCGAGCCAATAGCGATGTATGAAGTCACCGTGGAGGCAGGTTTTTCCTCCGGACATTACCTGCGCAACTACCGGGGCAAGTGCGAGAACCCGCACGGCCACAACTACAAGGTCCGTGTCACTCTGGCGGGCGCAACGCTGGACGAGACCGGCCTTTTGCTGGACTTCAAGCTGCTGAAGCAGGTGATGCACCCGGTGATCGACCGCATCGACCACCAGATGCTGAACGAGCTGGCGCCCTTCATCCAGCTGAACCCTTCGGCGGAGAACATTGCCAAATACTTTTACGACGAGACCAACGTCCAACTGGCCGAGATGACCCAGGGCCGCGTTCGCGTGAAGGACTGCACCATCTGGGAAACAGACACAACGACGGCTACTTACTTCGAGTAGGACTAGTTCATGGCGCTCGACTTCGACTGAAGGTATTTGTCGAAGGCGATCTCGAAGTAGAAGAGTTCGTGGCCGTCGGCATCGAGCAGCTTGTGCAGGTGCAGCTTGGCGCCCACCAACGGATGGGCCAGGCCGGAGACGTCGTAGAACAGGAAGCCGGCGCGGGTGGTGTGGGGCTCGACAGTGAGTGCGCTGTACTCAAAGGTGTCGAAGTCCTGCTCTATGGCCTTGTCACTGGCCTTGGGCTTCAGCTTGATGGCGGGGATAGGGCTGGGCATGGGAATCTTGCCGCCCTGCTTCTCGTGGAGGGTCATCAGGCGCTCGACGTCTTCGGGCTCGGCGGTCTGGATGCGGTCACCGTCAGCGGTCTCGAAGAGAATGCGGGCGTCGCGCAGCGAGATGGGGCGGTCGCCGAGGTTGGTGACGATGAGCCGAACGGGCATGACGCTGTGGCCCAGGTAATCGACCCGGAAGATGGACTCTTTCTGTTTCGTATCATAGGGTTCGGCGGCGATGGCCACCTTTTCTTCGGCATGTGTTTCAACGTCGGCGAAGGCGCCGGCCGGCTGAACCGCAGGCGGCTTGTGGTCGCTGGCTCCGACCACCAGGGCAGCTGCTGCAGCCAGGAACGGAATGATCCTGAGAAGCTTCATCGTCTGCGACTGTATCATTCTAAGGTTAGACACTTACAGGTTCGGTTCCGTTTCCTATGGTTCTGCTTTTCTACAATCTCGCTTTGACAGTTGGACTGGCGCTGAGCGCCCCCTGGTGGCTATGGAAGATGGCTACCACCCACAAGTATCGGGAGGGGATGGGCGAGCGGCTGGGCCGCGTGCGAGAACTGGCCGACCGCGAGGGCAGGCCGCTGATCTGGCTCCATGCCGTCTCGGTGGGCGAGGTGCTGGCGGTGAGCCGCCTGGTCAAGGATCTGGATGCGCAGTTGCCGGGCTGCTTTGTGGCCGTCTCCACCACTACCAAAACCGGGCAGGACCTGGCGCGGAAGCTCTTCAGGGCTGGCCGCGTATTTTATTGCCCGCTGGATTTGCCCTGGGCGGTGGCTGCGTGGCTCAAGGCGCTTCAGCCGAGCCTGCTGATTCTGGCGGAGACCGAGTTCTGGCCGAATCTGCTGGCGGGCTGCTACCGGCGTCAGATTCCCGTGGCCGTAGTGAACGCGCGCATCTCTGACCGCAGCTGGCCACGCTACCAGAAGTTGCAGCGGTTGTGGAAGCCAATCCTGAGCCGGCTGAGCGCGGTGCTGGCGCAGAGCGACGTGGACGCCCAGCGGCTCCGCGCCATCGGTTGCAGCGAGCAGGCGGTAACGGTGGCCGGCAACCTCAAGTTTGACGTGCGCATTGCGCAACCTGCCGAGGCTACCGTACAGTTGACGGCGCTGGCTCCGCGTCCGCGCTTCCTGGTAGCCGGTTCCACGCTGGAGGGCGAGGAGCAGGCCTTCATCGCCGCAGCCCAGGCTCCGTGCAGCGTGAACCAGCAGATGATCAAGGTGATTGCACCACGGCATCCGGAGCGCTTTGAAGCGGTGGCGCGGCTGCTTGAGTCTTCCGGTGTGAAATGGGTGCGGCGCTCAGCGTGGAAGGGCAAGCCGGTGGAGGAGCTGGAGAAGCTTACCGGCGGTGAGTTTGTGCTGCTGGACACCATCGGCGAGCTGGCGTCGGTTTACTCGCTGGCCTCGATTGCGTTCGTCGGCGGCAGCCTGATCCCGGCCGGAGGGCACAATCCGCTGGAGCCGGCGCAGTTTGCCGTGCCCATCGTGATGGGGCCGAATTATGTGAATTTCCGCGCCATCACCGAAGAGCTGATCCGGCACCAGGCTGTGCGCATCACCACGACTGAGAACCTGGCTTCCACCTTTCTCGATCTGCTGCACAACCGCCGCTCGGCCGAGGCCATGGGCCGGCGCGCGCGCAAGGTCTTTGACCAGCAGGCTGGAGCCACGGGGCGCACGATTGCTGCGATTCGGGGGCTGCTGCCGAGCCAGTTAACAGAGTCCGCCGAGGAGACGGTCTCCGAGACGGTTTCCGCATGAGCCGCACTCCGGCGGCACGGCCGCTGCTGACGCCGCTCGTGCCGCTGTACCGGCTAGCGGTGGGCTGGCGAGAGCTGCGGCTGGCGCGGGGTTGGGAGCAGGTTCGCAGACTCGAGCGGCCAGTGGTGAGCATTGGAAATCTGACCGCCGGAGGGGCGGGGAAGACGCCCTTCGCCATTGCCCTGGCGCAGGCGCTGACAAGGCGCGGCGTGGCGGTGGATCTGCTGTCCCGCGGGTATGGTCGGACGAGCAAGCTGGCCGCGCGGGTTAACGTTGAGGGCACGGCAGAGGAGTTTGGTGACGAGCCGCTGCTGATTGCGCGCGCGGCAGGTGTGCCGGTGTATGTGGCCAGCCGGCGGTTTGAGGCGGGACGGCTGGCGGAAGCGGGTTTGGAAAGCGCACGGCTTCAGACGTGCAAGAGCGAGGGTGAAGAAGAAGCCGGGGCGTCACAGGCTGCGGGAAAAAGGCTGAGGCTGGCCTTTTCAGTGAGGAAAGTTCAGCAGGGGCTAAAGCCCTTTTCTTCTTCGGGAACTGGATGCGGCCCGGCTGAAGCCGTGCCCTGTTACAAAGCTCCGGACTCAGAGGGAAATTCAAGCCTTGCTCTGCATCTGCTCGACGATGGCTTCCAGCATCGCCAGCTTCACCGGGACATCGATATTGTTCTCCTCAGCCGCGCCGACCTCGGCGACCGTTTGCTGCCAGCCGGAAACCTTCGCGAGCCGCTCAGCGCGCTGCAACGCGCGACGGTCATTGCCATCCCCGCCGATGAGCCGGAGATGGAAGAGCACTTGAACGAGTTGCTCACCATCGATCGCAACTCCGAGTCGCAGCGATGGCAGGGCCCGGTGTGGCGCGTACGACGGCAGATGCAGGTTCCCGCCGTTGAAGGCCCGGTGGTGGCGTTCTGCGGAATTGCCCGCCCTGCACAGTTTTTTGCGGGGCTTGAGGCCGCGGGCGTGCATCTGGCCTCGCGCATCGCCTTTGCGGATCACCAACTCTACCGGGAGCACGAACTCGACTGCATTCAGGACGCGGCGCGCAGCAGCGGGGCCACGGCGATCCTTACCACGGAAAAGGACCTCGTCCGCATGGGTGCACTGGCCGGAACCTTGTCCGCATCCATCCCGCTCCTTGCCGTGCCGTTGCGAACGGAGATTGAAGACGAGGACGCGGCCATCGACTGGCTGCTCCAAAGACTCCAATAACAAGCGGCTGCAATAGAAAAGTCCGCGCCAGTTACCCGGCGCGGCCTGTGTTCCCTGCTGTAAAAAACGGCTTACTTTACAGCGACCGGCTGCAACCAGGCGCCGTCGCCGGCTGCGTCCCAAACGCTGAAGCGGACCCACTTTTTACCGCGCGCGTCGAAGGGGATGTGGAAGGTCTTCGTGCCGAAGGGAGCGGTGCTGGTGAGTTTGATGATCTGGCGGTCGACCTTGACGCCGTCGCTCCAGACCAGCTCAGCGTATTCCAGCGGGAAGGTGTACTCGATGGAGGCCGTGAAGACGCTCTTCTGGCCTGCGCCCTCGACGGCCCAGTTGTGGAAGAGAATTTCTCCTGTGGTGCCGAAGAAGTTGCCCTTGTGCACGCCTTCCACAATCGGAGCCCAACTCTGGTTGTAGGCGGGCACCTTGTTGAGCTTGAGGTAGTTGATGGCCAAGAGCGGATAAGTGTCGTCGCCGGGAACCTTCATGTAGGTATCGCCTTCGGCCAGCATGAACTTGGGGCTTGGAGCCCAGTTGCTCATCTCGTCGGTGAGCCCGAAGCAGCGCTCCTGGCAGAGCTGGCGCTGCGACAAGTCAACAGGCAGAGACTCCCACGATGCGCCGATGAAGCGGTCCGAGAGGAAGAAGTCCTTGTCTTTGTACATGTCCGGGTAGAGGGCGGAGCTCTTGGTTCGGGGGTGCGCGGTCCAGATGATACCGCCTTCGCGGTTGATCATCTGCATGATCTCATCGGGATTGCCGGGGTGGTAGACGTGGCCGTAGGTTGGATCGTTCTCTTCAAAGACCTGTGCGCCGGGCTTGGGATCGGCGTGGGAGAAGTAGACGGGGTGGGGCAGCATGAGGTACCAGTGGCCGCCGAGGAAGCCGTTGACCTCTTCCTCGGGCATGACGAGGAAGTCCTTGTCGCTGAGCTTGCGCGAGCCCTCGAAGTAGAGCTTTTGCTCGTAGAAGCGCTTGGGGCCGGGGTCGTTGAAGTCGGAGTCGTCGTGGAAGTCACCCAGATAGACGATGTTGATGCCAAGGCCGCGGAAGACGGACAGCCAGGTGGGCGCGATGTCGGCTGTGCCATGATCGCGGATCATCTCGTTCAGTTCGAGATGGAAGTGGCCGGTCATGGTTTTGAAGCCGGGCACGGGCTTGTAAACGTCGTCGTGGGTGTAGGCCAACACGGCCTGCTGGGTGGTGCGGGCGTCGGCCGGGCTCAGGTAGTAGTAGACGGCCATGTGCTGCAGGGTTCCGGGAGGCGCGTTGTAGAGGGCGTAGTTGTAGATCTGGCTGCGGGCCACTTTGGTGCGGCGGGCCCACACCTCCTCGGTTTCGCCCCATGGCGCATAACCCTGGCCGTGCTCAGGCTGCATCACGCCAATCGAGAAGCTGGAGCCTGAGTCTTTGCGGTAGAAGACGTAGCCGAGATTCACCTCGTTTTCGCGCGCAAAGAAGAAGCGGTGCGGTTCCGGGAAGACGGCCAGCGAACCTGCGCCCGCATCGAGAATGGCAACCCGGTTACGCGCCTGGAGGTTGACCGGTCCGTCGTTGGGCGCACCGCCAAAGGCGTACTGCTGCCACACTTGCGAGGTGTCGCGCCACTCGAACTTTGAGTCATCTTTCAGTGCGAACCCCTTGAGGCCGGCCTTGTAGATGAAGGCCACGTCCTTGGCGTCGGTCTTGGCGATGGCCTCCTGACGCAGCAGGTTCGAGCCCTTGTAGACGGTGAACTGGAGGTCGCCTGAGAAAAGGCCCAGCGAGAGGCCGTCGAAGACCACGCTGACGCGGTCGCCGTCGCTCTTTACCTGGCAGGCGGTGGAGCTGTAATGGACGGTGGCGCGGGCAATTTCATCGGCGGTGCGCGCGGGGCCGGCCAAGTGGTTGTCCTGGGTGCCGGGCACGGCCAGTGGCACATCCCAAAAGACGTTCCACTTGTAGCGCTCTTCGTTTTCCGGCGTGTCGAGGTTGAGCTTCTTCAGGATATTCAGCTCGGTGGTGGATATGCGCCGTTTTCCGGTGGTCACCTGGAACTCGGGCGCCAGATCCTTGCCGAGCTCAACCCACGCGCCGCCGGGCTTGCGCGCGGCCAGTTCTTCCACCAGCGGCTGGCCGTTGCGCAGTGCGAAGCGAGCACGCAACTGCGCCGACTTTTCGCCGCTCCAAACCAGCTCTATGCCGCTGGTGGTGGTGGTGGCCGTAATGCCTTCAACCGGCTTGTAGGCGTTCATGCCGCAGTGCACGGCCTGCGCGCCGGCCAGCGCTGCAAATAAAATGGCCCCAGACAGGCTGGCCGCGATTTTTCCCAGATTCATCGCAATCCCCCATTCACTTTCCGCCGCAGGGCGGCGCCTGGCCGGCGAACGGGCGCTTGGGGCGCGGTTTGCCTGCCGGTTACACCTTCAAAAAAATCTTCTTGCGGTACATGATCCAGACCGGGATGAAGCAGATGGCCATGAACGAGAAGGAATAGGCAAAAGCCGCCCATCCGGCATCGGGAATCAAGCAGGCCATGTGCTGTTGTAGCCAGCCGAGGGCGCTCACCTTGTGGTCGTCTTCGCCCCACTCGGCCAGTCCCGCTGCGCCGGGCAGCAACTCGCTCACCATGTAGGCGGTAATCGCATTGGAGCCAAACACCAGCCATGGCCATACAAGCTTTCTGGTCCAACCTTCTCTGCCCCATCCTTTCACTTCAAGGGCGTAGAAACTTAGAGCGAAGACCAGCAGGCTCCAGCCGGCGGCGGTGAGCACAAAAGAGCTGGTCCAGAGTTTCTTGTTGAGCGGGAACCAGATGGCCCATGCGTAACCGAGCGCAAGGCAAGCGGCGGAGCCCGCCACGAGTCCCGCAGCCTTGGTTTGCAGGCTACGCGCCGAGCGCAGACCTATGGCCGTAAGCACCCCCAGCAGGGCGGTTCCGCAGGCGGGCAGATCGCTGAGCAGGCCCTCGGGATCGCGCAGGCTGTGGGTGAGGCCGTCTTCGTACAGATGACCGGGGAGCAGATGCCGGTCGAGCCACGCCACCAGGTTCAGGTCTTTGTCGAGCAGTGGAATCTGGTGGCCGGGAATGCCCGCGCCCGGCACCGCAACCCAGCGCATCAGAATCCAGTAACCCACCAGGGCAACAACCAGCGCGGCAACTTTGGTCCAGACGCGGCGGTCCCACAGATAGAAGAGGCCCACCACCAGGTAGCAGATGCCGATGCGCTGCAGTACGCCGTAAAAACGCATGTGGACCAGCTCAAAGTAAGGGAAGCTGTTGACCACGATGCCGAAAAGAATAAGTACGGCGGCGCGCTGCACGGTGTGGCGCGAGAGTTCAGCGCGCGTTGCGCCCTTGGCCAGCCGCGCCTCGTAGGCAAAGACGATGGAGACGCCGACTACAAACAGAAATGTGGGAAACACGAGATCGGTGGCGGTGAGCCCGTTCCACGCGGCATGGTGCATCTGCGCCCAGGCGCCGTTACCGCCGTTGTTGTTCACCATGATCATGAAGGCGATGGTGAGGCCGCGCAAGACGTCGAGCGAGAGCAGTCGTTTCAAGGGCTGGGCGGTCAAGGCAGGGTTGTTCATTCAGTTCTCCGTCGATTCCGCTTCGAGTGTTGTCCAATACACTATCGGGCAACCGCATCGTTCGCCAAATCGTGGGTCAAGATGCTGTCCCACCGCCCCCCCGCGCTGCTAAACTCGCTCTTCAGGACTACTCTAAAATCGTTAAAAAGCACCAGGAGGCTCTGTGCCTGAATTCAAACCCTTTGTGTCGCCTGACGAGGACCTGCCGGAGCTAACCTTCCGTGCCGTTCTGCTGGGCTCCATTTTTGGCATCATCTTTGGCGCCGTCACGGTTTATGTCGGCTTGAAGGCCGGCCTGACGGTGGCTGCCTCCATTCCCATCGCCGTCATCTCCATCAGCATACTGCGCCACAAGGGCAAGCCGTCGGTGCTGGAGACGATCATGGTGCAGACGGCGGGCAATGCCGGCCAGTCCATCGCCGCCGGCGTCATCTTTACGCTGCCGGCGCTCATCTTCCTCGGCTTCGATCTGGAGTACTCCCGCATCTTCATGCTGGCGCTGATCGGCGGCTTCCTGGGCGTGCTGTTCATGGTGCCGTTACGCCGGCCGCTGATTGTGGAAGAGCACGGCGTGCTGCAGTATCCAGAGGGCACGGCCTGCGCTGAGGTCATTAAGGCAGGTTCGCGTGGAGGCTCCACGGCCAGCCGCGTCTTTTACGGCCTGGGGTTGGGCGCGGTCTATGCTGCTTTCCAGAATGGCAACCTCTGCGGTGCATGGCCGGGAACGCCGGAGTTTCAGCCAGATTTCGGGCCCGATCACGTGATGAAGGGCTCCTCCATCAAGGCCGATGCTACAGCCGAGTATCTCGGCGTGGGTTACATCATCGGACCCAAGACGGCGGGCATCATCTTCGCGGGCGGCGTCTTCAGTTGGCTGGTGCTGATGCCGATGCTCTACTTCTTCGGCAAGAACGTTGCCACGCCCATCTATCCCGGCACCGTGCCGATTGCGCAGATGGGGCCGAGCGAGCTTTGGGCCACATACATCCGCCCCATGGGTGCTGGAGCCGTTGCAGCGGCCGGACTCATTACCCTGTTCAAGACGCTGCCCACCATCATCGGCGCGCTCAAGTCTGGCTTCAAGAACATGGGCGCGGGAGGGGCAGGAGCGGCAGCACCCAAGCGCACCGAGCATGATCTGTCCATGTCCACCGCCGTCTTCGGCTGCATCGGGCTGGTAGTGCTCATGTTCTTCTTCCTTTACTTCAAGCCGGTTCCGGGCGCGCAGCTTGGGGTGCTGGCGAATCTGGCCGCATCGCTGCTGATCGTCTTCTTCGGTTTCCTGTTTGTCACCGTCAGTTCGCGGATTGTGGGCCTCATCGGCTCCTCGGCCAACCCCATCAGCGGCATGACCATCGCCACGCTGATGGCCACCAGCGCCATCTTCCTGGTGAGCGGTTGGACGGCTCCGGCCTTCGGCGCTCTGGCCATCACCATCGGCGGCGTAGTCTGCATTGCCGCGGCTGAGGCGGGCGACACCTCGCAGGATCTCAAGACCGGCTATCTGATCGGCGCTTCACCCATCAAGCAGCGCTTCGCCTTCCTCATCGGCATCACCGTTTCCACCATCGCCATCGGCCTCACGCTGAACGTGATGAACCAGGGCTTGCAGGAGTTCAAGGAAGCGCCGCACGCATGGGACATCCACGCCTCGCATCCCGGCGTTGTAGTTCTGAACAATGCGCATGGGCTCATTGACCAGTTCCCGGTGAAGGCCATCAACGGCGCCACCACCGTGCACCACAAGAGCGAATACGTGCTGCTCAACGCGCTCGGCTCCACGGAACTGGCGGATGGCAAGTATCTCTACTCGCCCACCACCGGCGAGATTGAAGTGCAGTGGATTCCGGGCATCGGCAGCGAGAAGGCAGCCGCCCCGCAGGCGCGCTTGATGGCCACCGTCATCAACGGCATCCTGACGCGCAAGCTGCCCTGGGGACTGGTGATGCTGGGCGTCTTCCTGGTGATTGGCGTCGAACTGTTGGGCATCCGCTCGCTTTCGTTTGCGGTGGGCGCGTATCTCTCCATCGGAACCACGCTGGCCATCTTTACAGGCGGCGTAGTGCGCTGGCTGGTTGACGTGGCGGCCAGGAAGAACAGCAGCGAAGACGAAGGCGACGCCTCATCGGGCTCGCTGTTCGCCTCCGGGCTCATTGCCGCAGGCGGCATCATGGGCCTGCTGGGCGTCATCAACTCCTACGTGCAGATGAAGTGGACCCTGCCCAACTACATCGCGCTTCCGCACGGGATTCTCTACCACGATGTTGTGTCGGTCATCTCCTTCACCGCGCTGGCGTATGCGCTCTACTACTTTGCGAGCAAGCCGCTGGCGAAGTAGCAGCGACACATTGCCACAAAGATAGTTCTACGACCGCATGAATTTTGTACATTGAGGTTCGTGGTATCCCACCCTTTCGACGGTGAAGCTGTCGAAAGGATGGGGCACGGAAGGGTTCAGATTCACACGGTAAAAAACTTGGGCCTCCATCGCATTGGCGAAGGAGGCCCTTTTCAGCTTCCTGCATCGATGGCGGTATGCCAGCGCGCCTATTGATCCAGCTCTCCAATAGAAGTACCGTGCCCATCCATTTCGCAGGTTTTATCGCGAAATGGGTGGGAAGACTAAACACTATTCAAGAGACGGATCAATAGCCCCCCGTTCAGGCCCGCCGGTACAGCCTTGTCGATGCGTGCGCCGCCCTTCTCTTGCGCAGTTTTCTCAGCGCGAAGGCCGGGTTTTGCCTGGAAAGTCTCGCAATGCGGCTGCGAGCGAGCAATTCCTCGCGATTTACCGGCGTAAACATCCCATTCATCCGGTGCTCATCTGGCATTCACCCGACGTTGACGTGCGGTTCTTAGCATGGGAGCGATCCAGTTCCTATTCCGAATGTTTGCCGGGAGTGCGATGAAGACGTTTCGGTTCTATTTATGCCTCTTTTCTCTTTTGTCTATAGCGGTCATAGCCAGGGCGCAATTTGATCGCGGCGTCGTGATTGGCACGGTGCACGATGCCAGCGGCGGGGCAGCGCCCGGAGTAGCGGTGACGCTCAAGAGCGCGCACACCGGTACCTCCAGCGCAACCACCAGCAACAAGGCCGGCGACTACGTGTTCAACGATGTTCCGGCGGGCGACTACACGATCGCGGCGCAGGGCAGTGGCTATAAGGACACGCCGCCGGTGGCCTTCACCGTGTTTGTGGGCGCGCACCAGCGCGTGGATCTGGCGCTGATTCCTGCCAACGTGACCGAGCAGGTGACGGTGACGGCCGGCGCGGCATTGCTGGAGACCGATTCGAGCGACCGCAGCATGGTCATCAACTCGACAGAGGTGGTAAACCTGCCTCTGAATGGACGCGACCCTGCCGACCTGGCGCTGCTGGTGCCGGGCGTGAACAAGTCCGCGTTGGAGATTGAAGGCGCCACCAGCCGCGAGGGCGCTTACAACGTAAACGGCCTGCGCAGCCAGATGAACACCTTCCTGCTGGACGGCCTGGATAACAATAGCTGGAGCTTGAACGACCTTGGCTTCTCTTACCAGGCGATCCAGCTGAGCCCGGACGCGCTGAGCGAGTTCCGCTTTACCACCGGCAACCAGAACGCCGAGTTTGGCCAGGCAGCAGGCGGGCTGATGAACGAGGTTTCGCGCAGTGGCGCCAATCAACTGCACGGCGACCTGTGGGAGTACCTGCGCAACACGGTCTTCAACGCGAAAGGCCCAATCCCTTCCGCCAACGGGCAGGCCCCGGCGCTGGTGCAGAACCAGTTTGGCGCGGCGGCGGGCGGCGCGATCCGCAAAGACAAGATTTTCTATTTTGGCGACTACGAAGGCTTCCGCCGCAGTTTGCGCGCGGCTCAGCAGGCTACGCTGCCCACCGCAGCGCAGGCCGCCGGCAAGTTTGTTGACGCCAAGGGTTACGCGATTCCCATCACCAACCCCTACACGGGCACGGTGTACTCGACCGGCGTGATTCCCATCTCCGCGTTGCAGGGCTCTGGCTCGCAGATCAGCCCGCTGGCGCTGCTGGTGCTTGGCTATCTGCCCACCAGCGCGCTGAGCACGCAAGCCTCCGGCGCGGGCAACAACTACACCTCGTTCCCGCTGGGCACAGAGGACATCGACAAGGGCGACGGCCGGTTGGACTACTACATCAGCCCCAAGATGACAACCTTTGTGCGCTATAGCCAGCGCCGTTACGACGCCTTCGATCCGGCTCCGATTCCCGCACCCATCTATTCGACGGCGAAGGGCTTCATCCACACCGATAACCGGCAGGTGGCATTTGCCTGGACTTATCAGCTAAGTAACTCGTCCGCGCTGGACGCGCGCATGGGCCTGACGTGGAGCAACAACACGCAGAAGCCGTCGTCGGCGGGCCAGACCAACCTGCTGACCGCATCCGGCATGCCCAACGCGCCCAGCGATCCCTCGTACGCCAACGGCTTGAATACCGTCACCATCACCGGCTATACGCAGCTGGGCCGCACCAACAGCCTGCCGACCACGGTAAATCCCTATGTGGCCGACCCCAAGATCAACTACACCCTGCTGCGCGGCCACCACAGCCTCAAGTTTGGCTATGAGTACATCCACGAATCGCAGGTGGTTTCAAACTTCAAGCCGATCTTCGGCGCAGACACCTACGGCGGCCAGTTCTCGAAGGGCAAGACGACCGCGACCACCGATCCGAACTACATCTCCACCGACACGAGCTATCAGCAGGCCTGGAACCTGGCCGACTTCATCTTCGGCGCGCGCAGCAAATACGAGCTGAGCGCCCTGCATACCGTGGAGATGAATCAGCGCATCCATTACATGTACGGCCAGGACGACTGGCGCGTCTCCAACCGGCTGACCCTCAACCTGGGCCTGCGTTACGAGTTGGGCACGCCGCCTTTTGAGACCAACAACCAACTGTCGAACTACAACCCCGTGACCAGCCCCACCACCAGCAGCCTGGTCGTGGCCTCGGCGGGCTCCATCTACAACCGAGCTCTGATCAACCGCAACAACCTGAACATTGCGCCCCGCGTGGGCTTTGCGTACGAGCTCGACAACAAGACGGTAGTGCGCGGTGGATACGGTATCGGCTACCAGCAGTTCCTGCGCGCGGCTACGGTGAACGAGCTGGCGCAGAACGCGCCCTACAACATCGACAACGTAATCACGCAGTATGCGCCGCAGTCGAAGACCTCGCCGCAGGCGGTTTGCACGTCGCTCACGGTCGCTCCGACGAGTTGCTTTATGCCGACGCAGAACGGCTACCCGAACAGCTTTCTCTCCACGTCAAACTACTCGCCGCTTTCGACCACCACCACCTACGATCCGGCTCACTCGCCTACACCGTACGTGCAGAGCTTCCAGCTGAGCGTGCAGCGCGAGATTGCGCCGAAGACCTTCCTCGATCTGGCCTACGTGGGCAACCATGGCGTGCACGAGCAGATTCTGGCCGATGCCAACCAGTCAACGCCCAATGCGGCCGGCGGTAGCCTGTCGTTGCAGGCGCGGCGACCCATCCCCACCTTCGGCGCCATTCAGGAGTCGTTCAATGGCGGGCCGTCGCTCTACAACGCCTTCGAGGCCAAGCTGGAGAAGCGCTACGCCAACGGTGTGTATGTGGCCAACTCTTTCACGTGGTCGCACGCGCAGGACTTGACCAGCGCCAACCAGGAGAACACCAACAACCAGGCGGCAACGAATACCGACGGCACCTTCGTGAACCTCTACAACATTATGGGCAGCTTTACGCGCTCTGCCTACGACGTGCCGCTGCGCAACGCGACCGCCGTGGTGTGGGACCTGCCCTACGGCAAGGGCCGCGCCTTCGGTTCGAGCAGCAGCCCGGTGCTGGGCCTTGCGCTGGCTGACTGGCAACTGACCGGCATGTACACCTTTTCGAGCGGCCTGCCCATCAACCTGACTTATACCGAGAGCACTGCGCAACAGGTCAGCACCATCGCTGGCTTCGTCTACCGGCCCAACCTGGTTGGCAATCCGGTGCTTGCGAAGGGTGCCCGCACCCAGGTAGCGGCCGGGCAGTACCAGTACCTCGACCCCTCGGCGGTTTCGGCTCCGACGGCGGCCAATACGCCCTTCGGCAACGCGCCGCGTAACGTGGCGCGTGGTCCCAACTTCAACGATCTGGATATGGGCCTGCACAAGCGCTTTCCGCTGGGCTTTGACGGCGCAGGGCTGGAGTTCCGCGCCGAAGCCTTCGACCTGCTTAACCATCCCAACGCGCAGACGCCTGACTCGAATGCCACCGACTCCGGTTACGGCGTTATCTCCACCTACTTCCCCAGCCGCGAACTGCAATTGGCGCTCAAGTTGGTGTTTTAGAACTGTCCAGAAACTCAGTTTTGCGGGAAATGTACGGGCTTTAGCCCGTACATTGAGAAGCGGAGATGGCATGGGCTTTAGCCGCCGAGGCAGTCTTTCGGGTCGTTTGCATTGCCTCAGGGGCTAAAGCCCGGCAAATTTTATATGGTCGAACGTACGGGCTGAAGCCCGTACCCTTCAACCTGTCAGTTTCTGGACAGATTCTTAGGCAGTTCCGCACTGGGTAGAGAGTTTTAGCTGTCCCATCCTTGCCATGATTCAAGTTGGTCGCGGTGAGGGCGGGGCAGAAGTCAGCCTCGCGCAGCTACAGACCTACGCGCAGGGTTCCGCTGGTCAGGATGCGGGCGCGCAGGCCGCCACGGCCTTGAAGCAGCGCCTCGGCTCCGGGGGCGATGGCCTCGTCCATCCAGTAGCAGGGCTTGCACTCCGCCATGCCTTCAAACTCCACGCCCTGCACCTGGAACCGCGCTCCGATCAGGCTGTTGAGTTCCACGCCGCGCGTAATGGCGTTGCGCCGTGTCACTCCAGGCTGCTTGCCGAGCACTCCAAGCGTGCGAGCGACTTCCTCAAAGATCTCGCTCGAAAAGAACGTGACCTGCCCCTTGTAGCCGATTTTGAAGTCGAAGAAGCGGTCGCCCACGATGCCGCGTCCCGCCACGCACTCGATCGCTTCGACGGCCAGCAGCGGGTGCGTGCCAGCCGCCTGGCCATGGCGGCCGAAGTAGTTATGGCCAGGCGAGATGAATAATTGCTCAATGCGAAGGGTGGGGTGAATCAAACTCATCTGCTTCCATGAGAAAGCCCAGGCACCCAGTCTGTAAAGCAGCTCTATTTTTCCCTTGTTTTCCACTATTCATGGTGTTGTTCATGTTTCGAGTCCAGTCACAAGTTAGTTCGGGCTCAGCATGAACCCTGCCATTTGACACGATATTGGCCGCACAATTCTTGTAACAATCGGACGACTTTTCCGGGCGGAATACACACAGTTTCAACAGGAATTCATACGTCCAAGTGCAACCGAATCTTGGCGCTATAACATTTGCACAAGTTTCATGAGATTTTTCACAGACTCTTTCGCCTCCCTTTCCCTCTTCCCTTCGTGTTCCGCTCCTCGTACTCTTGGCAAGCATTGAACCTGATCTGCCGGCGAGTACGCCGGATTGAGTTAGCAAGTTTGAACCAGCAGTAACGCGATTGCAGAGCAGCTTGCAGTGGATCGTCGATAGACTGCTGCCGAAGGTTGAAGCAGGTCCCGCCTGGGACAGTGTTTCTCCCTCAGCGCAGCCAGAGCACAAGCATCCACCTGTACGAACTGCGCCGATCGCGAAAACCGGCTTTCCAAGCGCACCGATAATGCCGCCTATAGAGCGGACGGGAGAGCTGTTTTCTGAAACCAGTGGCTACCAATTGAAAGAATAGGAGTGTTTTCCCCGAGTATGAGACCCAAAAAAGTAATTCTTTGCGTAGACGATAACGAACAGGAACTCTCTGTGATGAGTTTTATGCTTTCCACCAATGGCTACCGCGTTCTTTCAGCCACGAATGGGCAGGAGGCGATTGCCGCCTTTTCAAGCGTGGCGGTGGACTTGGCGCTGGTGGACTACACACTGCCGCAGATGAACGGCGGGCAACTGGTGGGCCGGCTCAAGCGCATGGCCTCGCACGTGCCCATGATCCTGCTCGGTGACCCGCAATCGATGGCCAGCGAGATGCACATGGCCGACGCCCTGATGGCCAAGAAGAACTGCTCGCCGCATGAGCTGCTGGAGCGCATCAAGGTGATGAGCGCACGCAAGCGCGGCCCCCGCAAGGGAGCCCAGCGCCACATCCCGTCGATGGAGCTGGCGCAGGCCTCCTAGCTGGAGGGATGGCTTGTTTGGGCCTGAGTTTTGCGGGAACCGCCAATCGGTACTTGACGATCTGCCGCAACGGTCTGCATACTCCCGACTTGAGCCGATCTGGCGATTGTCTCTCGAAGCCGGACGTGGCAGGCCCTTATGGATCTAGTTCTTATTCGCATCTTTTTTGTGACCCTGCTGGCCGGGGTTTGTTATTTTCTTCATCCGTTTGGCATTGAGAACGGATGGGTGAGCGCATCGACCGGAGTAGGCGCCGCAATCGCGGTGATTATCTTCGAGCTTCGCGTGCGTGCCTTGAGCCTGCGCCGGTTGATTGGCGCAGTGGCAGGAAGTGTGTTGGGAATCTTCGGCGCGGCCTTGTTTTGCCTGGTACTGCGCTCGGCTCCGCTATCGAGCCCGACATCGGCGGTTCTGCAGATCTTTGTGCTGCTGCTGATGACCTACGTGGGGCTGCTGGTGGGCGCCAGCAAAGGCGATCTGCTGAACCCAGCGGCGCTCGGTACGGTCTTTGCTGCCGACCGCACCGCCAAGCGATCCTTCAAGGTGCTCGACACCAGTGTGATCATCGACGGCCGCATTGCCGACATTGCCGAAGCGGGTTTTATCGACGGCGTGATGGTGGTGCCGGAGTTCGTGCTGCGCGAACTGCAAACTGTGGCCGACTCCACTGACGGCTCCAAGCGACAGCGCGGACGCCGCGGCCTGGATATGCTGCAGCGCATGCAGTCCAGCACCATTGTTGAGGTGCAGATTGTCCCTGACGATTTTCCCTCCATCCGCGAGGTGGACCTGAAGCTGCTTGAGCTGGCCAAGAAGTGGGGCGCCAAGGTCGTAACCAACGACTTCAACCTGAACAAGGTGGCCCACCTGCACCACGTGGAAGTGCTCAACATCAACGACTTGGCCAATGCGCTGAAGCCCGTGGTGCTGCCCGGCGAGCGCATGACAGTGGCCATCCTGAAGGAAGGCAAAGAGTTCAACCAGGGCGTGGGCTACCTGGACGACGGCACCATGGTGGTGGTGGATCACGCGCGCAAGCTGATTGGCAAAACGGTGGACATCTCCGTAACCAGCGTGCTGCAGACGGCCAGCGGAAAAATGATCTTCGGCAAGCTGGACGGCGCCCCGCAGGAATAGGGATTTACCAGTTTCGGCGCGAACATTGGCAAATAGAGCCGTTCGCAGGATGGATTACGGCAGAAGACAAGATACGCGGCAGGGCCTACAGGCTTCCTGCCGCGTTCTTCATTTCGGTTGAGGGTCTGGGAGAATCGTTACCGCCCCATTAGCCGCGATTCAAGAGCCCGAGCAGGATCTGCTTCCGCTCAGCCCAATCGCCGGCCACAAACGAGTACCGCGCCGAGTCGCGCGCGGTCAGGTCGGCGCCCATGCGGTGCGCGCGCAGGATGCCGTCCAACTGGCCGCCGATGCGCTCGATAGCCGCGCGAGAGCGCAGGTTGCGCGCGTCTGTGTGCAGGCAGACGCCCAGCATCTGCCAGACCTCGAAGGCGTGGGTCAGCATTAACAGCTTGGCTTCGGTATTGATGCCGGTGCGCAGCGCGCTCTGGCTGAGCCACGTATAGCCGATCTCGCAGACGTCGCCGGGTGCAAGCTCGCGGCGTGGGTGGCCCTGCGGCCAACTCCACCGTTCGATGTTGAAAAAGCGCGTGGAACCGACCACCGCGCCATCGGTGACGCGGATGATGGCAAAGCACACCGCGGTTCCGGCCTCCCGCGCGGCCATGGCTACGTCAATGTAGCGCTTCGCGTCGTCACTGGTGCGCGGAACCTGGGTCCAGCAGTAGAGCGCCTCATCGCTAGCCGCAGCAGCCAGAGCCAACTCACCGGCGTGGCAGTGCGCGAGCGGTTCCAGGCGAACCAGCCGGCCTTCGAGAATAAAGCTGTGCATGGGCGCTCCCTGCTGTGGGATCAATAGGTTGGCATGGAGGGGTCGATCTCCGCAGCCCAGGCCAGAATGCCTCCGGCCAGGTTTGATACCCGCGTGTAACCGGACTGCGCCAGGAACTCCGCCACACGCTGCGAGCGGCCACCAGACTTGCACTGCACCACCACCTCGCGGTCGCGGGGGATTTCAGCCAGCCGCGCCGGAACCTCGTTCATCGGAATCAAACGCGCGCCCAGGTTGGCGATCTGGTACTCGAACGGTTCACGAACGTCAACGATGAATGGTGCATTGCCTGCGTCCATGCGCTGCTTGAGATCTTTTACGCTCATCTGCGGGATTGGTGTCATACGAGATAAACTCCTGGGCGAGCGGGGGGAAGATTCGGCTTGATGGCCGGTGGTGGAGGGCCCGGCTTGCTGCAACAAGGGTAACAAAGTGCGGCCACGGGCAGCGAGAACCGATCAGAACCGGAGGCTTGGCGGGGACACGGCCTGAGTAGAGTCTGCGTTCTTCAGATACTGTCAGGGGGCCCCATCCTCCGGGGTCCCGACGGACAGGTCTTAGTCCGTGGAGTGTTTTCTCGCGCTTTTTGCGGGAAAGGGTGGGAAGACGATGTCCCTGTTCTCTCGCCGGATCAATAACAGCGCAACCAACCTTGCACAACTGTGTGAAACACGGGAGCCTTCAGTACACGCAAGCTACAGGTGATTGATCAGCGAGGCAATGCTGGCTGCGCCAAATCCGTTGTCGATGTTGACCACCGAGATATTCGGCGAGCAGGTGTTCAGCATCCCCAGCAGAGCCGCGACGCCGCCAAACGACGCGCCATAACCCACGCTCGTCGGCACCGCCAACACCGGCGCATTCACCAATCCACCCACCACCGTGGGCAGTGCGCCTTCCATGCCCGCGCACACAATCAGCACACGCGCCGACTTGAGCGAGTGTTGCTGCGCCAGCAGGCGATGAATCCCGGCCACACCCACGTCGGCAATCAGCTCCACCGTGTTGCCCATGATGCGCGCCGTCACCGCGGCCTCTTCGGCCACTGGCAGATCACTGGTTCCGGCGCAGACCACGCCGATGGTTCCCTTGCCCGGCACCGCTGCCGCCTGCTCCAGCGTGATGGCGCGCGCCGTCTCGTGAAACTGGGCGCGCGGCTCAACCGCAACCACCGCGTCGTAATACTCGCGTGAGGCGCGCGTAGCCAGCACGTTGCCGCCCGCATGAGCCATGCGGGCAAAGATGGCCGCCACCTGCGCGGTAGTTTTGCCAGCGGCAAAGATCACCTCCGGCATGCCCGTACGCAGGGCGCGATGATGATCCAGCTTGGCAAACCCCATGTCCTCGAAGGGAAGATTGCGCAGCTTTTCCATGGCCTCAGCCACATCCGCGCGGCCCTCGCGCACATCGTTCAACAAGGCTTCAATTGCGGCAGGATCCATTAGTTGTTCTCCCTGGCCTGGCTCGTCCAGACCTCCATCGCCGCGCGCATCACCTGCTTCAGCGGCACGCCGTGCTGGCGGGCCAGCGCGCGGCAGTCTTCGTACTCAGGCGAGGCATTGGCCACTGCGCCGGAAGGCCAGCGCGCAATCTTGATGTGCACCGGGCCCCACGCGGTCTCGGCTTCAGCAAACTCCCGCGCCAGTGAACGCTTGTTCTCCAGCCGCCAGTGCAACCCGATCGTCGTGGTCTCGCGGAACAACACATCCTGCAACACTGGCACCAGATCAGGACGGCACAGCACGGTGATCTCCACGCCCGCGCGACCCTTCTTCATCTGCACGGTAGCGCGGTACACGTCCCACGCACCGGCCTCCAGCAGCAGTTCGCTCACATAAGCCAGCACCTGCGGATTGGAGTCGTCAATCACCGTGGAGATAATGGCAATCGGCTCGCCTTCGCCGCTCGCAGCGGACTTCTCTTCGCTCTCACCCACCACCAGCCGCAGCAGGTTTGGCTCGCCTGGCGTGTCGCGTCCACCTGCGCCGTAGCCAGTAGCCTTCACGCGCATCGCAGGCAGCGTTTCGTACCGAACATCCAACATGCGCAGCACTGCGGCTCCGGTCGGGGTTACGCGCTCCATCGGCGGCCCGGCAGCGTACACCGGCGCATCGGCCAGCAGAGCCAGCGTGGCCGGCGCGGGCACTGGCAGCGTACCGTGCTGGCACTTTACAGTGCCGCTGCCCACATTGAGCGGCGAAGAGAGCCAGCGGTCTGCCCCCAGCAGCTCCGCACCTACGGCCGTGCAGACAATGTCCACGATGGTGTCTACTGCGCCCACCTCGTGAAAGTGCACCTTCTCCATGTCGATGCCATGGATGGAAGCCTCGGCCTCGCCCAGCGCTTGAAATGCACTGCTGGCGCGCTGCTTCACCGCATCGGAGAGCGGCGCAGAACGAATGATCTTGAGAATCGACGCAAGATGCCGATGCGGCCCGTGCGAGTGCACCGCCTTGTGCGCGTGCTCGTCATGCCCGTGATGCGCTTGGTCGTGTTCGTGGCTCTGTTCGTGGCTCTGTTCATGACTGTGCGCGTGTTCGTGCGAAGGTCCGTGCTCATGCGCATGTTCATGGCTATGTTCATGACCTTCCGCATGGCTGTGCGAGTGCTCGTCGTGCGTGTGCGGCTGCTCTGCCGGAGCATCGCCGATGAGCACATCGACCTTGGTGCCGGTGATGCCGCCGCGCAGCACCTTGCGCCGTTCCAGACGCGCACCCACATCGAGCGCAGCCACAGTTTCTTCGAGCCGCTCAAAGGGCACGCCCGCATCCACAAGGGCGCCCAGCAGCATGTCGCCGCTGATGCCCGCAAAACATTCAAGGTACGCAATTCGCATGGTCTGTGATTGTATATCGCGGGCTATGCGCCGCGCCGTTTCAGCACTTCGACCGGCAAGAGCGCATTCAGCGATCCTGAGCGAAAGCCCTTGCAGTCGAGAGTGACGTATTCAAAGCCCGCCGCCTTCAGCCCTTCGGTAATGGCGTCAAGCATTTCCATGGTGAGCGCGCGGGCCAGTTCTGTGCGTGCAATCTCCACGCGCGCCAGTTGGCCATGGTGGCGCACTCGCAGTTCGCGAAAGCCCAGTTTGCGCAACCACTCCTCGCCCATCTCTACCTGCGCCAGCGCCTCGCGCGTTACAGGCCGGCCGTACTCAATGCGCGACGAAAGGCACGGCGCGGCAGGCCGATCCCACAGCTCAAAGCCAGCCTCACGCGAAAGAATGCGCACATCGGCCTTGCTCATGCCCGCATCGGCCAAAGGAGCCAGCACCGCGTGATTCGTTGCCGCGCGCTGGCCGGGCCGATAGTCGCTGGTATCGTCAGAGTTCATTCCGTAAGCAATGCTCGCGAATCCGAGCTTTGTGCCCAGCGCCTCCATGGTGGTAAACAGCGCGTCCTTGCAGTGGAAGCAGCGGTTGGCGTCGTTGCGCGCGTACTCCGGCTGGTCAAGCTCTTCCGTGTTGACGATTTCGAGCTTCATGCCGATGGACGCGGCAAAGGCGCGCGCCTGCTCCATATCGCGCCGCGCCAGACTGGGCGAATCGGCCAGCACCGCAACCATGTTCGCGCCCAGCACGCGATGCGCCGTGGCCGCAAGAAACGCTGAGTCCACGCCTCCGGAGTAAGCCACCATCAGCCGGCCCAGCTGGCGCAGTTGCGCCTCAAGCGTTTGCAGCTTTTCAGCCGCGCACGGCGTGCTCGCGGTTGCGTCAACGGGGATGTGTGTTTCTGCCGCCATCTCGTCCGATTATATCCTCAGCCCGGTTTGCTCCCTGCGCATTTCCGGCCATCGCAAGCTGCGTTTCCGCACGTTCTGTGCGCTTGTTCGAGTTGGCTTTCACTCCACCGGCTGCTGCTGTTTGCGCTGCTTGGTGGTGGCGATCAACACGGAATTGAAGACCGTAATGGCCGCCAGCACATACAGCCCAGCCTTCGGCGAGCCGAAGAACGAATCGGCCAGAACTTTCAGATTCGGCGCGAGAAAACCGCCAATATTGCCCGAGCCAACCAGCGCAATGCCGCCGGCTTTGGCGCGGTCCGCGAGATACCCTGTCGGCATCGTCCAGTAGAGCGGCTGCACCACCACAATGCTCGAAGCGGCCACCGTCAACGCGACCATCCCCGCCCAGGGTCCGGTCGTCGGAAACACGAAGCTCGCCAGCCCGCCCATGAAAAGAACCGTTGCCGCCAGTATCCGATGGTTGCCGTGCCGGTCCGCTGCCCGCGTCAGCCACCAGCAAACCACCGTGGCGCAGATCCACGGAATCGCCGTTACCGCTCCCACTGCCGCGCCTTCAGGTCGCTTCATCAACGCGGAAACCTCTGACGGCAGGTAGAAGATCACGCCGTAGACGCTCATCTGCATCAGCCCGTACATCAGTACAAAGCGCAGCACGTGCGGGTCACGCAGCATTGGCAGCAATTCAGTGGGACCGGAGGCGCGGCGTTCGTTCTCTTCCTTGGCCAGCTCTGCCACCAGCGCCTGCTTCTCGTCGGCGGGCAGCCAGCGCGCATCCTCCGGCTTGTCGTCGAGAAACCAGAAAGCCACCGCACCGGCGGCAACGGCCATGAAGCCTTCAATCAAAAACATCCACTGCCAGCCATCAAGCCCGGCAAAGTGGCGAATCTCCAGCAGCATCCCCGACAGCGGCCCGCCCAGCACCAGCGACAACGGTACGCCCAGATAGAAGAATCCCAGCACCCGCCCACGCACGCGGTTTGGATACCAATACGTCAGATAGAGGATGCAGCCAGGAAAGAAGCCCGCCTCCATCACACCCAACAGAAACCGCAGCGCGTAGAACGAGTGGCTCCCGGTCACCACCATCGTCGACATCGACACCAGTCCCCAGGTCACCATCAGGAACGACATCCATATCTTCGCGCCCACGCGGTAGAGAATCAGGTTGCTCGGGAAGCCGCAGGTGGAGTAGCTGACGAAGAACAGACCCGCGCCAAAGGCGTACATGGCTTCGCTGATTCCCGCCGAGCTTTCCAGCGCCTGCTTGGCAAAACCCACGTTCGAGCGATCCAGGAACGATACGATGTACATCAGCATCAGGCACGGCGCAAGCCGGCGATCAATGCGGCGTATGGCGCGATTAAGCGGAGACCTCCTCTCCACCTCGCTCTGGCCCTGCGCCTCTGCCTGCATGGACTCTTCCAGTCTGATTATCCTCTCCACCGTGCTGAGGCCAACGTCTGCGAAACCCTCTACTGAACCTGCCGCCGATAACTACAGCAAAGGTTGATTCGAACGTCTTGGCCGCCAGCGATACGCCGCAATCGAATTCTTCCAGAAATACTTCTCGCGCGCCGCGGCCGGTTTGCCGTCGATGTACCCGCGCACAATGCCGAAGGTTTGCGCGTAGCTGGCCACGTGATCGCTATTCGGCCAGTCACTGCCAAACAGAATACGGTCCTCGCCAAACACATCCCACAGCGCGTCGAGTGCAGACTTGTAACTGCGCGTGTCGGTTACCAGTATTCCATTGGTGCGCACCGGAATCTCGGAAAGTTTGATGAACACGCCAGGTCGAGCAGCCAGCGCGTGCAGATCGGCCCACCACGCATCGCGCGCAGCCTGTTCCGCAGGAACCGCCGCATGAGGCAGATGGTCCACCACAATGCGCAGCCCTGGCACGCGCTCGGCAACTTTGCGAAGTGCTGCGATCAATCGTGGGTCAGGATTCGCGCTTTCAAAAACAAGGCCCGCATCGGCAAGAGCCTTCAGTCCATCGATAAAGCCCGGCTTCTCCAGATCGGAAGCCAGATCGCGGCCCCACAAATTGCCGTAGCGGAAGCCCAGAAACAGCGGGTTCGCGTGCAGGCGAGCCAGATCGGCGGCAAAGCTCTCAGTCCCCGGCGCCAGGTCGCCGACAACGCCCACCATGACCGGATGGCTGGCCGCAACGTTCAGCAACCACTGGTTATCGCTCGCCAGCGGACTGCACTCGATCGCAATCGCCCCCACCGCGCCAAACCGCGCAGACTCGTCTTCGTAGCGCGCCGGTAGCGTCGGTTTGTAGAGAACTGCGTCTGTCTTCTCCGGCCAGGGCACACCGCCCGGCCGCAAAGGATCGTTCATGTGAATGTGCGCATCGATCACGGGGGTCTGCAATGCAGCAGCCGAAACCGCATTGCCCAGCGCCGCAGTCGCCGCGCTCAATCCCGCCAGTTTCAGCACCTCTCGCCGACGCATCGCAAGCTCCACCGCGCCGCGCTCTTCCCCACACCGCGCCTGACACACACCCACTATAGCGGCTTTCGCACATCACTGGCCTGGAAGCTGAACGCGGCTGCGCTGGCGGGCAGAGCAAAAAATATTTTTGCTCTGGCCCTAAAGTTTATGTGCAGACAGCCGATGGAGTCAGGAAAGGGCGCAATAGGCAGAGCCGCGGCTCGCGCTGGATATGTCGCAGATTGACGTGGCTCCTGACTCATTGCCGGAATGGAGTTCGCATGGGATCGGTTTCGCTGTTTATCGTAAACACCAGCACGCCCGGCGTTCCGTTATCGACGCTTGGCACGCATCCACAGACGCAGGCCCCCGCCCAAGCCAAAGAGGATAACGTAAAGCTCTCGGCAAAAGCGCAGGCGCAGCTGCTCTATCAACAGGGTCTGAGTGTAACGGACATCGCCTCTCAGTTGGGGACAACAACCCAGGCAGTAAACGACTACCTTTTCATCACGGTAGACCCGGCATTGCAGAAGGCAATCCAATCCAGCGCGCAGGCCTGAGGGCCTATCGCCTCAATCAAAGCGATAGGCGCTAATGGCAGCCGCCATCGGCTCGCCGGTAAAGATGCGTGTGCCCGGCTTGTCCGATCCTGCGCCCGCCATCACCATCAGCGGAATCAGGTGCTCTTCGCGCGGGTGCGCATAGGCCGCAAACGGCGCTTCACGCCAGGTTGTGAGCCGCTTTGTGCGTTCCTCTGCGGGCGACTCGACAGCGGCAGTAAGCCATGCGTCAAAGGCGCGCGCACGCTCCGACGTCTCTGGGCGAAAGTAGCCGCGCAGGTTGTGGAAGCTCATCCCGCTGCCCACCAGCAGCACCCCCTCCTCGCGCAGCGGAGCCAAGGCACGCCCCAATGCCAGATGCAGAGCCGGGTCAAGACTTGTCGCCAGCGAAAGCGAAACGGTGGGAATCTGCGCCTCGGGGAAAGCCACCTTCAGCGGCACAAACGTACCGTGGTCAAAGCCGCGATCGGCGCTGACGGCGGCTGGCAATCCCGCCGCGCCGATCAGGCCTCGAACACGCTCCGCCAGTGCCGGTGAGCCCGGCGCAGGCCACTTCAGCTGGTAGGTGTGCTCGGGAAAACCGGAGTAGTCGTAGATAAGCCCCGGCGCGGCGGCGGCGCTGGCCGTAAAGGCTGCCTCTTCCCAATGCCCGCTGACCACGACGATGGCTTTTGGCGTCTCGAGCAGGGTCGCCGCCAGCCCTTCAAGGAACTTCCGCGTTTCGTTCCACGTATCTGCCGGGCCCCAGGTCCAATCCATAAAGAAGCAAGGTCCGCCGCCATGAGGAAGAAAGATGGCGGGCTGGCGAGTCGTGGTCAGGGGCATGGGTTTGTCCTCCAAAGCCGCCATTGATTGACGCGGCGGCAAATTAGTCGTTTGAACAACTAATATTCAGATGCGCCCATTCTGCCCCGGATTCAACCTTTCTTCTGTTACTCGATCGGCGCGGCAAGAAAGAAAATGTACACCAGCATCGCCACCCCGATGGCCGCCGGAATCAGTCCGCAAAGATACGGCGAGTTCGGCCCCATCAGTGAGCGCAAAAAGAAGATAAGCGCCAGGCCTACGCCGAGGTTGACGAGCCCGCCGATCTTGACGCTTTCCTTGCGTCTGCGCCGCTCTTGCAGGCTCTGTTCGCGCAGTAGCTCAACGGCCTGCTTTGCGCCCTCGGCCGACGACTCTGACACGCGCCGGATGGTCTCTGCCTTGTAGAATGCCTCGCGCTCCTTGCGCCGCGCCTCAAACCAATGACTGGCCGGCAAAAAGATGCCAAACAGCGAGATTGCGCCAATCGATAGGAAAAGCCACAGGCCAACGTCGGAAAGGTCTTGATCGAAAAATGAAAAAGCAGCCAGATGCAGCATAGAATCCTCCTGAGCGAACACGAATTTCGTTGTGCGTCTGGTGGGACCGCTTCGCCCGATTGCCGGTTGCATTTTCTTCTGCAATCCTTTCTTGCAACAAAATGCAACCGCATCGCGCAGGCAACTGTCTCACTGGCCACGAACAGCTTTACGTGGAGCAGGACAGCGTTGAACGCACCCACTACGCAGATCGAGCAGCTTGCGGCGGACCCGGATCTCCAGGCCGTTGCCCGCGTACTGGCTGGTGAGGTGGAAGCCTTTGAGCTGATTGTGCGGCGCTGGCAGACGCCGCTCATCAACATGGCCTGGCGCTATTGCCGCGACCGCCATCGCGCCGAAGAGCTTGCGCAGGAGGCCTTTGTCCGCGCCTGGCGTGGGCTTGCGAGCTGGCGGCAGGAGTCCGCCTTTTCCACCTGGCTGTTTGCGCTCGCGGCCAACGTCTTCCGCTCTGACCTCAAGCGGTTTCCCGCCGTTTCCGTCCCCTTCGAAGAAGCCGCAGAACCCTCCACCGCAGCGCGCCAGCACGACATCCTTTCTGAAGCGCAGCTCTGTGAATCCGTGCGCAGCGCCGTGCTCGCACTGCCTCAGCGTTACCGTGAACCTGTGGTCCTGTTCTATTTTCAGGAGATGGATGTGGACCAGACCGCGCGCATCATGAAGCTGCCGCCCGGTACCGTGAAAGCCCGTCTCTCCCGCGCCCGCGACCTGCTGCGACAACGCTTTCCGCAACTCGGCCGCACCCTCGCTGCCCACCCGTCTGGGCTGCTTGCAACACAGAAGGAGTTACAACCATGAACCGGCTCGAAGCTCACAACACGGAAGAAGCCAACGTGGCCATCGATCGCCTCCTTGCCTCCGAGCCGGAGCTGGCGCCCTCCTCGGGATTCCTTGCCGCGGTCATGGAAAGTATCCGCGATGAGGCTGCCGCGCCGCCGCAGATTGCCTTCCCGTGGAAGCGTGTTTTGCCCGGAGCTGTGGTGATCGCAGGCCTTGTTGCGTGGAGCGGTTACGAAGCCTCGCACTGGCTGGCGCCCGCACTGCGCGAGTGGATCATGAACCCTGCGCCCATCCAGCTGAATCTAGCGCATCTCACAGGCCCGGTGAGCGGAATCGCGTTCGCTGCCGGCGTGGCGCTGCTTTCTTGGCTGATTTCGGCGCGGCTTATTCGCCGCGCTTAACAGGCTGCAAAAATAGGCGGTGCTAGGCTTTTGTGGCAAGACAACGGTGTGCAGGGCTAAAGCCCTGCTTCTTTTTCTGCGTTTACGGCACGACTGAAGTCGTGCCCTGACACAAAGCCTCTTCGAATAAGCGTTCTTCCGTAGCCTGTTAAGCCCGGTCGCCCACATTGTTCGTTCAACAAAGATGAGGGGTGCCCAGGTCTGGAACTTCGGACCTGGGAAAAAGAACGAACCTATTGATCCGGCCCTTCAATAGTGTGTAGGCTTCCCACCCATTTCGCGATAAAACCTGCGAAATGGATGGGGCACGGTGCTTCTATCTGAGAGCCGAATCAAGAGCCCGCATCTCTCACCGCAACTTGTTAAGCCCGGCAACCCGCCTCAAGCGCTGGCACGTCCTGGTGCTTGTACATCAGGAAATACTCGCGATGCCCCAGCCGCTCTGGCTTACTCGGCTCACCACCGGCCACCGCTACCACCAGATCCAACAACTCCTCAGCCGCCTGGTCCAGCGTCACTTCTCCGCTCAGCACGCGGCCCGCATTGAAGTCCATGTCGCCGGTCATCTTGCGGTAGGTTTCGGTGTTGCCCGTGATTTTGATCAGCGGGCTGATGGCGCTGCCAATCACGCTGCCACGGCCGGTAATAAAGAGCACAATCTGCGCGCCCGTCGCCACCAGGTCCATGATCCCTTCGGTGTCGTTGGGGTTGGTGTAGCCGAACTGCATAAAGTGCGTATCGGGCACCGAATCCAGAATCCACAAGCCCGGATGCGGCGGCGGCTCGGCCACGCGGATGACGCCTTCAATCGGTTTAGACCCGCCCTTGGCAAACGCTCCCATGCTTTTCTCTTCAATGGTCGTGAGCCCCCCGGCAAAGTTGCCCGGCGCAACGGAATACTGCCGCACCGCCCGGCAATAGGCCAGCATCTTGTCGTAACAGGCACCCAGTTCCTGGGCCGCCTCGGGGGATGCCGCGCGGGCAACCATCAACTCGCGCAGCCCGATCATTTCCACCACTTCTTCAAAGATGGCCGTGCCGCCGCGCTCGACCAGGAAATCATACGCACGGCCCACCACCGGATTGCCCGCCAGCCCCGAGGTGCCGTCTGAGCCGCCACACTCCGCGCCGATGGTCAGGTCAGCCAGCGTCATCGGCACGCGCACTGCATCGGCCTCAGACTGCGCGCGCAGTTGGCCCACCAGTTTGCGGCCCAACGCCACGCTCGACTCCGTGCCGCCATTCTCCTGGATGAAGAACGACTCCGCAGGACGCCCCGACTGCCGCACCGCATCGGCCAACCGGCTCGGCTGCGTGTACTCGCAGCCAAGACCCACCGTCAGCACGCCGCCCACATTGGGATGCGTGCCCAGAGCCACCATCAACCGGATCGCGTAGTCGTTGTCGTAGCAGCCTGGAAAGCCGATCACATGCACGTCAGGCTCGGCGTGGCCGATGGCGTGGGCCACAAAGCTCGCGCATTCGACGGTGTAGATCACCAGAATGTGATTGCGGATGCCCTTGCGGCCGTCTTTGCGCAGGAATCCCGTCCACTCGCGGCCACCTGATTCGAGTTCAGGCATGATCGTTCTCCCTCGGCGCGCCGGTGTAGAGGTCGAACGATCCCGAGCGCTCATCGAGCAGGCTGTGGCAGTTGTGCAGGTGAATCCATTCGCCGGGCTCGATGGTGCGGATGGCGAGCCCGATCACCACGCCGAACTTGGTAATCGCATCGCCCGTGCCAATGGTCCGCAGCGCAATCTTGTGGCCCATCGCAATGCGGTCGCGCGCCTTGAGCTCGAGCCCGGCCAAGGGGCCAAGCAACTCGATCGCCGCGCCCGGCTCTGCCACGCCGAGCAGCGTAGCCACGTTATCCGCCGCGTTCACCTGAAATGCCGCCGTCTTCATCCCCATGCAACAGGTGTACCACTCCACAGGCCTCCTGTGAAGTCGCGCTTCGCTGGCAGCCCTGCTATAGATCCGGCCCTTGAATAGTGTGTAGGCTTCCCACCCATTTCACGATAAAGCCCGCGCAACGGATGGGGCACGGTGCTTCTATTGGAGGGCTGGATCAATAAACGCGACCTTACTTGGCCTTCTCTTCGTCGAAGAACGCTTCCACATCGGAGATGGTCTGCGTCACGCGGTACGGTGGCAGGCTGTCCATGAAGATTTTGCCGTAGCGCTGGCGCTGGATGCGCGGGTCGAGCAGAACCAGTACGCCGCGATCTTCGAGCGAGCGGATCAAGCGGCCGAAGCCCTGCTTCAGCGTGAGCACCGCTTCCGGCACCTGGTAATCGAAGAAGGGCTTGCCGCCGTTTTCCTCGATGGCCTTCATGCGCGCCTGCACCACTGGGTCCGACGGCACGGCAAACGGCAGGCGGTCGATGATGACGCAGCTGAGCGCTTCGCCCTGCACATCGACGCCTTGCCAGAAGCTGGACGTGCCGAAGAGCACGGCGTTGGGCGTGGTGCGAAACTGCTCCAGCAGCGCCTTGCGCGGGGCGGTGCCATGCAGCAGCAGCGGGTAGTCGAGCGCGGGCAGAAGGCGGTCGTAGAGCAGCCGCATCTGCGCGTAGCTGGTGAAGAGGCAGAAGGCGCGTCCGCGTGAGAGGCGCAGCACGCGCTCAATGCACTTGGCCGCGGCATCCACAAAGTCGGCGTCGCGCGGGTCTGGCATACGCGGCGGCAGATAGAGCAAGGCCTGCTCAGCGTAGCGGAAGTGCGAGGGCACAATGAGCTCGCGCGCGTCCTCAAGGCCCAGCCTGCGCCGCATGTGCGCAAAGCCTCCCCCCACGGTAAGCGTGGCTGAGGTAAGCACGACGGTGGGGATGGTCTCGAAGACCTGCTCGCGCAAAAGCTCGGAGACATCGATGGGCGTGGCCTGCAGAAACGTACTGCGCGAGGCGGACCGTGTGCCTTGCGCGCCACCGCCCATGATGCGCCGCTCCATCCAATAGACCATGTTGCTCGACGTGGATTCGAGCAGAAACTCGAACTCCGAGCGCAGGCGAGCAACGCGCTTGCGCAGGCCCGGCGCTTCATCCACTTCCTTCAGCTCGCCGATCTCGCTCTCCAGCAGCTTAAGGGTGGTGCGCAGGCTGGTGTAGAGGTCGCCGGAGACCTCAAGAAACTCCTCGCGCGCGTGGAAGGGCTGGCGTCCATCGCCTTCCATGGGCAGGTTGGCAAAGAACAGCCGGGCGCGCTCGCGCAGTTGCAGTGCGGTTTGCGGCAGCCGGTCTGCGCCTTCCTTGCCGCGCAGTTGCGTCTCCGTGTCGCGGGCCAGCTCTTCAAAGCGGATGTTTGAGACCGAAAGCCCGAAGTAGTTTGAGGCAATCTCTTCCAGCTCGTGCGCCTCATCGAAGACCACGGCTGCCGCCTCGGGCAGGATGCCTGCGTCGGGCGCTCCGGCTGCCTCCTGGCGAAGGGCGAGGTCGGCAAAGAAGAGGTGGTGGTTGACGATGACGATGTCACTCTCAAGCGCCTTGCGCCGCATCTCGGTGATGAAGCAGCGCTGGTAGTCAGGGCAGGTGGAACCGAGGCAGGCGTCGGAGCGCGCGTCGAGCTTTTGCCACAGGGCGCTCGACTCGGGCAGCCCGGCGATCTCGGAGCGGTCGCCGGTTTCGGTGGTCTTGTCCCACTCGGCAATCTGGTGAAACTGGCTGATCTCTTCAAGGCCGGTGAGAATGGGTTGGTCTTTGAGCGCGCCCAGCTTGTGGCGGCAAAGATAGTTGGCGCGGCCCTTCATGTAGCAGACATGCAGGGCGCCGAGTAGCGACTCGATAAAGGGAATGTCGCGGAAGTAGAGCTGGTCCTGCAGTGCTTTGGTGCCGGTGGAGATGATGACGCGCTGGCCGGTGCGCAGAGCTGGCAGCAGATAGGCCAGCGTCTTGCCGGTGCCGGTGCCTGCTTCGACGATGAGGTGACGCCGCTCGCCCAGCGCGCGCTCCACCGCCTTGGCCATCTCCAGCTGCCCAGGGCGGTACTCGTAAGGCAGCTTTGAAGACGACAGCATTCCCCCCGGCGAGAAGAACTCGAAGAGGGAGGGCAGCGAGCGGGTTGGAGAGTTAAAAGAAGCCATCGGAGCCCAGCGCTCTTTCCATCATAGAGAGCGAGGCTCTGGCGCAGGGCTTCCCTGTTGTCGTTACCGGGCGAAGAGAAGTCGCGGCGATACGGCTTTAGCGGAGCGGGTCTTCGTTCCTACCCGAGGGCCGGTACTCGTCACCAGCCAGCATCGGCGCTGAACGCGCCGTTTCCGCCCGTGTGCCCATCCAATTGCTGATCAGTAGCTCCTCCTCGGGAGAGGACTCACTGGTGATGGCATCACTGGCCTTCTTCAGACGCTTGCGCGTCTCGGCCGCGCGGCGGGCCTCGGCCTGCTGCTCCAGTTGAGCAGAGTGAAAGTTGGCCGCGCTTACGGTAAGGGGAATTCCGTGGCTGTGCATTCTTGCCTCCTGCATCAAAAGAAGGGCAATTTCGCTTCCGTTCGACGGCTAATGCAGATTGGAAAACACTTATCTGCAAGATCACCCCCAAACCCCGGTAGACTGAAATGACAGGCCTTTTTCGCCCCCAAAGCCTGATGCGGGCCGCATTCTGTGCATTTTGCCGTGCGGCCTGGCGTGGAGAAGTCGTTTGCCTACCTATCGCAGATCCGTAGTTCCCCAGAAGCCCGGCGCCGAAGCGCTGCCTCTGGTGGCCATTGTGGGACGCCCCAACGTGGGCAAGTCCACTCTTTTCAACCGGCTCACGAAGAGCCGCCGCTCCATTGTGGGCGACGAGCCGGGCATTACCCGCGACCGCATCTACGGCGAGTACGAGTGGAGCGGGCGGCGCTTTCGAGTGGTGGATACCGGCGGCATTGTGCCCGACGATCCGGAACTGATCCCCACGGAGATCTACAACCAGGCCCGCGTGGCGCTGGATGAAGCCGACGCACTGGTGCTGGTGATCGACGTGCGTACCGAGCTGGCCAGCCCCGACTACGACCTGGTCCGCCTGCTGCAGCGTGGCAAAAAGCCCGTCTTTCTGGCCGCCAACAAGGTAGAAGGCGGCGCCATGGAATCCGAGGCCCAGAACCTGCGCCAGTTGGGTATCCGCGATGTGTTTCCGCTCAGCGCCGAACACGGACTGGGTATCGGCGACCTGCTCGATGCCATCTCCGACGCCATTCCCGTAAGCGAGAGCGAGCAGGCGGCAGCAGAAGCAGAGCCCGAGGCCGCTGAGCCGGAAGAACTGGACGAGACCGACGAGGGTGAGAAGAAGCACCGCACCCATGGCGAGTACGAGCAGCATGAGACCTCGGTAGCCATCATCGGCCGGCCCAACGTGGGCAAGTCCACGCTGCTTAACGCGCTCACCGGCACCAGCCGCGCCATTGTTTCGCCCATCGCCGGCACCACCCGCGACGCCGTGGACGAGGTGGTGGAGTTCGAAGGCAACACGCTCCGCTTTGTGGATACGGCCGGCATCCGCCGCAAGGGCAAGACCCACATGATGGCCGAAAAGCTTTCCGTGGTGATGGCCCGCCGTCATCTGGAAGCGGCCGACGTGGCCCTGCTGGTGATTGACGCTACCGCCGGCGTAACCGCCAGCGACGCCACCATCGGCGGCTACGCGCACGAGAGCGGACGCAGTGTGATCATAGCCGTCAACAAGTGGGACGCCGTAACCACTGGCCGCACCGACGGCAAACCGCCCGCCGACCGCGTCATCTTCGAAGAACAGTTGCGCAAGTCGCTCAAGTATCTGAGCTATGCGACCGTGATCTTTCTTTCCGCCAAGGAAGGCCATGGAATGAGCCACGTGTTGAAGGAAGTCATCACCGTGGCTGCCGAACGCCGCAAGCGCGTCACCACCGGCCAGATGAACCGCTTCCTCGACAAGATAGACTTCCAGCGCGCTCCGGTGCCCATGGCCAAGCGCATTCGCATCTTCTACATGACCCAAGCTGCGGTTGCGCCACCCACCTTTGTGCTCTTCACCGATCGCCAGGTGCAGTTGCACTTTGCCTTCGAGCGCTTCCTCGAAAACCAGATTCGCGCCGCCTTTGGCTTCAAGGGCACCCCCATCTGGTTCAAGGTGAAGGCGCGCAACGCAGACAAGAACGACGACAAGCGCTAACGCAGTTCAAGCGCAGACAGCAAACGGGGAGGAACCCATCGGTTCCTCCCCGTTTTCTATTGCTGTGCACGTTTCCTTCAACGTTGTTGCGGAGCGGCTGACGCGGGCACATTTACCGCATCGGCAATGCTGGTAATGTGTACGCTGGCCTGCGTCTCGGGAATGGTGCCGTCGTTCACCTGCACCTCCGTCGGTTTGCCCAGCACCAGGATGCGCTGCACCGCTTTGCCGCGCGCCGGAACCAACACCCGCTGCGTCACCGAACTGGTGTCAGAGCGCACTGTAACCGGCGCTTCCACCGCGGCGTAGCCCGCATTCGACAGGTTCACCGAGACCAGCCAATTGCCCGCTTGCGCCATGGTCGGAAACACCCCATCCACAGAGAGATCCGGCAGCCCCTTGTCCTTGTTCACCCAGTCAGAGAAGAACCAGGAGAGGTCGTGCCGAGTGCCAGCCTGTTCCAGCAGCCGTTCAAACGGGCTTACGTTGGTGTCGCGCAAGTAGCCCAGGCTCACGTCGTCGGCCGGGTTGTAAGCGCGGAGCGCGGCTGAAAGTGTTGCGTCGCCCACAATGTCGCGCAGCATCCACAGCACATAGGTGGCCTTGGTGCGGTAGTAGACGGGCGAAATGGCCTGCGCCAGCGGTTGGCCGGGGCTCATGCCAGGGCTGGCCGGTTCCACCATGGCGAGCGCATTGCGCGAAGCCTCCAGCGACTCAAGTGCGCGCGGCCGGCCCTGGTCGCGCTCGATCCATAGCGTGCCCATGAAGTGCGCCACGCCCTCGCTGAGCCAGGCGCGCGGAGACTGCATCCACGCATGGGTGAGCGCGTGCGCCAGAATGCCGTCCAACTGGTCGGGCGCGGCCAGACGGACCGAGGTTGCCAGCAGCGCTCCGGTCTCAAAGGGCGCGTCTTCCGCATCGGGCAGGTCCAGCACCGTCAACTGCGCACGCGGCCGCTGGCCCAGCCAGCCCTGCAGAAAGGGCGTCACCCGCGCCACTGACTCTGCCCAACTGGCCGTTGAAGTGTCATTCATCGGCAGCGTCCACAGCGTGGTGTTGGCCGCCGGATGCGGCGTGCGATCGGCCACAAACAGGCTGGGCGCTTCAAAACCAAGCGTCGAGGAATCCAGCAAGGCCGTCGCCACGCCGTCAATCTCCTGCCCCACGCTGTCCACGTTGGTGAATGTGAGCGGAGCCGGGTGGCCATTGATCAGCGCCACGGTGGGTGCCTGCCCGCGCGGGAATTCGACCGTGAGCCGCAAGCGGAACTGCGCGCCGGCAAGGCGCTGTTTGTGCTCGCCCATCTCGTCAAACAGCCGCGCACCGTCGCCCAGAATCACTGGCACGGAAGAGGCCGGATACCAGACCACGTTGCCAAAGCCGCGCAGGCCGGTGAAGGGCACGGAGATGCAGTCCCAATCAGAGTGCAGCGCCGCCTGCGCGGGGGTGCCGATGGTGATCAGCCGCTGGGCCGATGGCGCCACCGTGCCTGAGTAGGACACGTCCAACTGCACGCTTTGGCCCGGAGCCAGCGGCGCGGCCAGGGGTACGGCCGCCTCATGTAGCTGGCCGGTGTGGTCGGCGTCGGAGTTCAGCGTGGCTACCGTGAAAAGGGCGTCGCGGCCCAGCACGCGGATGCGCTCCCAGTTCAGCGACGAGGAGATCTGCAGAGGAACCTGGCGCAGCGGCGCTTTGCCGTCGTTGCGCACCGTCACCAGCGCACGCACCGCCATGTGCTGCTCAGCCAGCCGCAGACGCACATCCATATCGAAGCTGGTGAAGGTGACCGCTGCCCGATCGGCATCTGCCGCGCCGGGAGCATTCACCATGCGTGCTTGCGTGGCCTGCGCGGCGGGTCCAGTCTGCGAGGTGGTCTGCCCGTTTTCGTCTGTCGAGCGGGAAAAGATGACCTGCCCATGCGGCGTTTGCTGGTCCTGCGCCGGAGGTGGCCCCAGATCGTGCGACTCCTGCGCGGAGACGGAAAACGAGACGAACAGCGCAGCCCAAACGGCAAGTGCGGCCCTTTGCAACTTCATGAACCCAAGCCTTTCTGTTTGCGGGGTTTTGACGCAGCGGCCGCCAAGGGGAGAGCAGGCTGGGCCGCGCGCCGCCGTTGCCGCGCCGCTTCATAGAGCACCACTGCCCCGGCCGCGGACACATTCAGCGAGCTGACGCCGCCCGCCATCGGAATCCGCAGCAGGTGGTCGCAGGTCTTGCGCACTAGGTCGTGCAGCCCGTCGCCCTCGCGGCCCATCACCAGCACGCAGTTGCCCTTCAGGTCGAACTGGTCGTAGTCGCAGGAGCCGCGTTCGTCGAGCCCGATCACCCAGATGTTCTGCCGCTTGAGGTCTTCGAGCGCCCGCACCAGGTTCACCACCCGCGCAATGCGCAAGTGCTCGGCCGCGCCCGCGCTGGCCTTTACAGCCACCGGGCTGAGCGGAGCCGAGCGCCGCTCGGTAAGGATGACGCCGTCAACCCCCGCGCCATCGGCCACGCGCAACAGTGCGCCCAGGTTTTGCGGATCTTCCACGCCATCGAGCGCCAGCAGCAGCCGCGCCGCGCCAGCAGTAGGTCCGGCAGCATACAAATCTTCAATGGTGAGAAACTCCTGTGGGTGCACCATCGCCACCACGCCCTGATGCGTGGGTGACTGCGCCACCAGCGTCAACTGGTCGCGCGACTCCTGCCGCACCCGCACACCGGCCTCGCGACAAAGCACCATTAGCCGGTCCAGCCGGACATCCCGGCGCTCCCGCGCCACTATGACGTGGTCAAAACGCCGTTTTCCCGCCCGCAAAGCCTCTTCCACAGAGTGCAGGCCATAAAGAACTTCCATAGGTAAGATTTTAGAAGATCGATGCTCGATGGGCAGGGGAAATCGGCGGATGGGGCGAGCTGGACTATATCAATCATCGTGACAGATCGCACGCACGCCCCCTCGACATACCTTCCGGCGCTGCTTTAGCGTGATGCTATGGCAGGTTTTCCTCTCTCGCTCGACGGCAAGGTTGCCCTGATTACCGGCGGCTCGCGCGGTATTGGCGCTGAAACCGTGCGTCTGTTCGTCCAGGCCGGAGCTCGAGTCGCCTTCAGCTACGAGCGCGCGCAAGACCGAGCCGAAGCGCTGGCCGCCGAGTGCGACGGCGCTGAAGCTGGCAACCCGCGCTGCATCGCTCTTCAGCAAGAACTCAGCTCGCCCGAGCAAGGCCGCGCGCTGATTGCAGCCGCCGTTGCCAGCTTCGGACGCCTCGACATTCTGGTGGTCAATCACGGCATCTGGCCGCCCAACGACGCGCCCATCGCCACCATGACCGAGGAGCAGTGGCAGCGCACCATCGGCGTCAACCTCGACTCGGTCTTCGGGCTGGTGCAGGCCGCCGTGGCCCAGATGGAGCGCCAACCGGCCAGCGGCGCGGTTCCAGGGCACATTGTGCTCATCAGCTCCACTGCTGGCCAACGCGGCGAGGCCAACCACGCCGACTACGCAGTGACAAAGGGCGCGCTCATCAGTCTGACCAAGAGCCTGTCGAGTGAACTGGCTCCCAGGGGCTTTCGTGTCAATTGCGTGGCGCCCGGCTGGGTGGCCACGGAGATGTCTGCCGCCACGCTCGACGATCCGGAGCTGGGCGCGCGCGTGAAAGCTCTGATCCCGGTAGGCCGCGCCGCCACGCCGCGCGAGATCGCAGGTCCGGTCCTGTTTCTTTGCACGCCGCTGGCCGGCTTCATCTCCGGCGAGGTACTGAACGTAAACGGCGGAGCCGTTCTGGTGGGGTAACCAAGGCCATGCGAATTCGAGTTGTGTTGTCTGCCGCCGTTCTGCTGCTGTTTGGCCTGGCACCGGCTCTGCGCGCGCAGACCACCGACGAGGCCACCAAGAATGCCGCCCAGGCCCGCGCCACCATCGATGCCATGGTCAAGGCCCTCGGCGGGCAGGCCTGGCTGGACATGAAAAACCAGATGCGCCACGGACATCTGGCAGCTTTCTACCAGGGCAAGCCCGACCCCGGCACCACCGAGTACTGGGACTTCCACCAGTGGCCAGGCCATGACCGCATTGAGGTCACCAAGCATCGCGACGTACTCCAGATTTACTTGGACCGCATCGGCTGGGAGGTGACTTATCGCGGCAAGAAGGCACTGCCCGAAGACATTGTGGACGACTATCTGCGCCGCCGCGACCACTCCATTGAAGTGGCTGTGAAGGTCTGGCTCAAGGACCCCAACACCATCCTTGTCTACGAGGGCAAGCAGATGGCCGGCCGCCACCTCTGCGATCAGGTCACGCTCATCTCCGCCCAGAACGAATCGGTCACCATCCTCACCGATGCTGATACCCACCTGCCCCTGCGCCGCGTCTTTCAGTGGCGCGACCCCTTGTACAAAGACAAGAACACCGACGCGGAAGAGTACGACGACTACCACACCTTCCAGGGTCTGCCCTCCGCCATGCGCATCACACGCTACAAGAATGAAGACATGTTTCGCCAGTACTACATCGATCGCGTGGAGTACAACCAGACGCTCTCGGCCGACTTCTGGGACGTAGACGCAGCCGCGCAGCATATCAAGAAGTAGTTCCGCGCCAGGGTAATCGCATTTGAACCTTCGAAGGGTACGGGCTTCAGCCCGTACATAGATACCTGGAGCGAAAATGGGCTTTAGCCCCCGAGGGAATGGAGAGCAAGAACTCACATTAGCTCTTTTCAGCGCTCCCCGGTCGCCACCCGCCGGCGATATACATGCTGAAAGACTGTCCCTCGGGGGCTTCACAGGTTGCGGGAAAACTCTTTTGAGAGTCAGTGCTCGCGGTATCTTTCTTGGAGTTGTTTCATCGAATAAGTATGCGTGGCGACGATCAGCAGCAGACGGCGATGTTCAGCTATTTAACCTTGGCGCAGCGGATACCAGCCGACCATCCGGCGCGGCAGATTCGCGTGCTGGTGGACCGGGCGCTGAAGCGGATGGATGGCGAACTTGAGAAGCTCTATTCCGACACGGGCCGTCCGTCGATCACCCCCGAGCGTCCGCTGCGTGCCACGTTGTTGATGATTCTTTACTCGATCCGCTCGGAACGGCAGTTGATGGAGCAGATGAATTACAACCTGCTTTTTCGTTGGTTTGTTGGTTTGGAGATGGACGATGCGGTATGGGATGTGACGGTTTTCACCAAGAATCGCGAGCGTCTGATCGCCGGTGCGATCAGCCAGCGGTTGCTGGAGTCGGTGCTGGTCGAGGCACGCGAGCACGCGTTACTGAGCGAGGAGCATTTCACGGTGGATGGCACGTTGATACAGGCCGGGGACCCTGGAGGAGAATCGCAACGGCTTGGTGGTGGCGGCAGAGGCGAGTCTTGCGGCCACCATCGCCGAGCGCGAAAAGGCGCTGGTGTTGCTGGACCGCGTCGTGGAGCCGAAGGACAAGCGCCGTCCGGAGCAGCAGATCACGCTGGGCGCCGACACGCAGTACCAGGAAGAAAAGTTTATCGAGGCGCTGCGCGAGCGCGAAGCGGCGCCGCACGTCTCGGAGTACACGCAAGGGGGAAGCAATATGGGCAAAAACAGCTTGACCGAAGCCGAGCGCGCCGACGAGCGGCGGCCGATCAGCCAGCGGAAACGCAAGTTGATCGAGCGGGTCTTCGGCTGGTCGAAGCTGGACGGGCCGATGCGCCAAGTCAAGTTACGCGGGCTGGCGCGAGTGGATTGGTTCTACCGAATGACGATCAGCGCCTATAACTTGGTGCGCATGCGGAGGCTGATACCGATGGAAGCTCTGGCCTGTTAGGGCCGAAGTGCGTCTGGAGGCCGGCAAAACGGCCTCCAGACACAAAATGAAACGAGGGCACCACTGCGGAACGGGCCGAAAACGGCCAAAAATCCGCTACAAGAACGACATCAGGTAGAAATCAAGGGTTTTTCCGCAGCCTGTAAAGCCCCACCTTCATGACCCCGTTGATGTACGGGCTAAAGCCCGTACCCTTCAGTGTTTGTCCATTTTTCAAGTGCGATTGCCCTGAGTCCCGCGCAGACTCCGGCCGGAGCAGCGCGGCCGTTATTTATAATCCAGAGGAGAAAAGGCGGCCACGCCTTCAAGCTCTCTGGAGTCCCGAGAATGACCATCGCCATCCAGGAGATCATGAATCTCCTGCCCCACCGCTTCCCCTTCCTGCTCATCGACCGCGTTGTCGAATTCGATCCCAAGGTGCGGCTGGTTGCCATCAAGAACGTCACCATCAACGAGCCATTCTTTCAAGGCCATTTCCCCGGCGCGCCCATCATGCCCGGCGTGCTGGTGATCGAGGCCCTGGCCCAGGCCGGCGCGGTGCTGATGATGAGCGAGTTTGAAGACCGCAGCTCCAAGCTGGCCGTCTTTACCGGCATTGAGAAGGCCAAGTTCCGCCGCCAGGTTACGCCCGGCGACCAGTTGCGCCTTGAAGTCACGGTGCTCGCCTTCAAGACCCGCGTGGGCCGCATGGAAGCCAAGGCATTCATCGAAGGCAAGCTGGCCTGCGAGGCCATCCTGACCTGCCAGATCGTGCCCCGGCAGCGCGAACAAACGCCCGGCTCCGCCGTTAACGCAGCGCCCGAAGCCGTAGCTGCCGCTGCACCTGCAGCCTCGCCCTCCGCCACGGAGAGCGCCGAGTGAGCATCCATCCCAGCGCCGTCATCGCCCCTGGGGCCGTTATTCCGGACTCCACGACCGTAGGGCCCTTCTGCACCATCGGCCCCGAGGTGGTGCTGGGCGAAGAGTGCCGGCTCATATCGCACGTAGTCGTCGACGGCCGCACCCACATCGGCGCGCGCAACATCATTTATCCCTTTTGCTCGGTCGGCGTTCCGCCGCAGGATTTGAAGTACCACGGCGAAGACACCGAGACGGTGATCGGCGACGACAACACCATCCGCGAATCGGTCACCATCAGCCGCGGCACGGTGGGCGGCGGCGGAAAAACCACGCTGGGCTCCGGCTGTCTGCTGATGACCTGCGCGCACATCGGCCACGACAGCCACGTGGGCGACGGCGTCATCATGGCCAACAACGCCACCCTCGCCGGCCACGTACACATTGAGGATTTCGCCACCGTCGGCGCCTTTTGCCCCGTCCATCAGGGTTGCACCGTGGGCAAGTACGCCTTCATCGGCGGCGGCACCATCGTTACCCAGGACGTGCTGCCCTACTCAAAGACCTCTGCCCGGCGCGAGAACAAGGCCTTCGGCGTGAACAGCGTTGGCCTGGAACGCCGCGGCTTCTCGCCCGAGCGCATCCGCGCCCTGCAAAAGGCCTTCCGCCTGCTGCTGGTGTCAAAGCTCAACACCACGCAAGCCCTCGAAAAGATCAAAGAACTCGAAGGCGAAGACGTAGCACTGCTGGCCAGCTTCATCGAGCACAGCCAGCGCGGGGTGATTAAGTAGGGTTTCGCTAACGCCTGCTCCCGGAGGGAGCAACGAAATAGCCCAGGGTGCAGTCCGCGCAAGCGGACGGAACCCTGGGTTAGGCGCGTAACACGCGCCCGTCCCGGAGGGACGGACGAACTCTGCCCCAAATCCCCGCTGCATGTGCGTGTGTCGCGCGATTCAACCCAACACATACCGCGGATCGTACTCAAATCTGATACTTCTTCAGGATCGCCAGAAACTCTTCCTCAAATCCCCGCGTTCGATGATGCTCGGCTTGCCCCACGATGTAGGCAATCGTCGCGCTCACCTGCGATTGGCCAATGGAAAAAGCGCCGTACCCCTCCTGCCATGCGAAATCCTTCCTCCCCGCCGTATGGCTCATCCAGAACGACGAGGCGGCCTTGATCTCGCGCATTGCGTTGGCCACCGGAATCGTCGCCGTGAGAGAAAGTAGAATGTGGACGTGGTCTTCTACGCCGCCGACGGCCAGGGCCTTCATGCTGTGTTCGCGCGCAACGCCGCCGATGTAAGCCCAAAGGCGCTCCTGAACATCGGCCGCAATTATCTTGCGCCGCTCCTGGGTCGAGAAGACGCAATGAAACAGCGCGGCACTGTAGGTATGGGACATGATGGGAACTGATTCTAGTCGATCGGCCAACGAGATGGTTCGTCCGCCCCTCCGGGACGGTGGCATCATTGCGCCATCTACCCAGGGTTCCCCCTTCGCCTTTCCCTTCGCTACGCTCAGGTTCAGGCTCCGGGTCCACCCTGGGCTATTCTCGTACCTCCCTCCGGGAGGTCTTGCCCGCAATGCACAATGGCTCTTGAACCCGTGCCTGATCTTATGCGATTGCGCACAATCTTATGGGAGTCTCGCATGAATCTCGGCCTCATCGCCGGCAACGGTCGCTTTCCGTTTCTGCTGCTCGACGCGGCGCGCGCCCAGGGCATCGCGGTCCTAGTGGCCGCCATCAAGGAAGAGACCGACCTTGAGATTGAAGCCCGCGCCGCTGCCGACCCCGGCATCACCGTCTTCTGGCTCTCGCTCGGCGAGCTCTCCAAGCTCATCGACACCTTCCAAAAAGCAGGCGTTGAAAAGGCCGTCATGGCAGGCCAGGTGAAGCACAAGCAGATCTTCTCGGCGATCCGCCCTGACTGGCGGCTGGCCAAGCTGCTGATGAGCCTGCGCACCCGCTCGACGGACATGCTGCTGGGCGCGGTGGCCAAGGTGCTGGGCGACGAAGGCATTGAGCTGATCAGCTCCACCGCCTATCTGGAGCCGCTGCTGGCGCAGGAGGGCGTGCTGACCGAGGGCCAACCCACAGACGACGAGCGCCGCAACATCGAATACGGACTCGGCGTGGCCAAGGCCGTCGCCGGCTTCGACATTGGCCAGACGGTGGTCGTCGCCGCGCAGGCCTGCGTAGCCGTCGAGGCCATGGAAGGTACCGACGCCACCATCGAGCGCGCCGGACGCCTTATGGGCACCCTGGAAGGCGATGCGAGTACCCTCCATCGCGCGCTTACCGTGGTCAAGGTGGCCAAGCCCAACCAGGACATGCGCTTCGATGTGCCCGTCATCGGCATCCCCACCATTGAGACCATGATCCGCGCCGGCGCCAGCTGCCTTTCTGTCGAGGCCGGACGCACCCTTCTGTTCGATCGCGAGGCGCTGATCGCCCGCGCCCAGCAAAACGGCATTGCCATAGTGGCGGTTCCGCGCGGATACTGAGTGCGCGGGGTTATTCCCGCAGTTTCAACTTCCCCGTTCCCCAACAGTTCAATTGACGGAGGTCATCCGTGAAGAAGCTTTCCCTTTTTGTCCTTGGCATCGCCATTGTTGGCTGTGTGTTGCTCACTCGCCTTTCCGCGCAGTCAGACGCTGCTCTGCCTGCGGTCGGCCAGAAGGCGCCCACCTTTACCCTGCCCTCGCAGGATGGTTCGCAGATTTCGCTCAACAGTTTCCACGGCAAGTGGGTCGTGGTCTACTTCTACCCGAGAGATATGACCACAGGCTGCACCATCGAGGCGCATAACTTCCAGCGCGACCTCGGGCAGTTTGAAGCCAAACACGCCGTCATCCTGGGCGTCAGCGTCGACTCGCCCGACAGCCATCAGCAGTTCTGCACCAAGGAAGGGCTCACCTTCCGCCTGCTCGCCGACACCACCCACGACGTCACCAAGTCCTATGGCTCGCTGGGCGAGCACTCCGGCATAGCGATGGCGCAACGCAATACGTTTCTCGTCGATCCCGATGGCAAGATCGCCAAAGTATGGACCAAGGTCAATCCGTCCACGTCTTCGTCAGACGTGCTGGCGGCGCTTCCCTAACCAGCACTGCACAGCCGGCAAGCATCGCGGCTGTGAATCTTTGTTCTGAGTCCGTGCACTGCTGGCGCCCCACTTTCGGGGCGCTTTTCTTTTTGCTGGCAGCCTCAGTTCAGCCTCTCTTATTGACTGGGTAGCCAGGTACTGTCAGGGTGCCCCATCCTTTCCGCAGCTTTATGCGGAAAAGGCGGGAGAGCAATGTTCCTGCTTTCTTGCCGGATCAATAGAGGAGTCTCTCGATTCTCAACACGCATGAACGCAATTCAGGCAGCATCCTACAGACGCAAAAAAGCCCGGCGCGAAGCCGGGCTCTTTTGCTTGCCTGAATTTGTTCGTTGCCTTGCTACTTCTTCGCCGCAGCCTTCTTGGCAACGGCCTTCTTCGCCGGGGCCTTCTTGGCAACAGCCTTCTTCGCCGGAGCCTTCTTGGCAACGGCCTTCTTCGCTGGAGCCTTCTTGGCAACAGCCTTCTTCGCCGGAGCCTTCTTGGCGACAACCTTCTTGGCGACAACCTTCTTGGCAACAGCCTTCTTCACTGCGGCCTTCTTGGCGGGAGCCTTCTTTGCTGCTTTCTTGACTGCCAAAGGATTACCTCGTTTTGTGGTTTTGCTGACGCTCTTTTTGGCCACGACCTTCTTCGCCTTGACCTTTCCGCCCTTTGCGCCAGTGGAGCTCTTCGTGGGGGCGGACTTCTTTGCGGCCTTCTTCGCCACAACCTTCTTCGCAGCTGCCTTCTTCGCCGGAGCCTTCTTGGCAACGGCCTTCTTCACCGGAGCCTTCGTGGCAGCCGGCTTGACAGCCTTCTTTGCGGAAACTTTCTTCTTCGCCTTCTTCTTTTTCACCACCGGCGCTGCGGCCGGCTCGGCAAAAACAACAACGACCGCCTCTTCGAGGATCGCCTCATCATCGTCCGATGAAGTCACGATGCTGGCGGTCTCGACTTCTTCGTCGTCTTCGACGAAGTCCGTGGCCTGATCGGGGTCCAGTTCCTTCGGCTCCCCGGAAGGGTCGCCGTCACTCATGGCATACATACCGAACACTTCTTCCATCCGATTGCCTCCAGCGGCTCACCGCTGTCCAGGTTCTGCTTTCTGCTGCGCTTGGAACAAGTTCCAAACTTCCGCAGAGTCAGTGTAGCTATAGCTTGCAACCAAACATGTGCAAAAGACAAGTACCTAATGCAATCCACTCAACC
>Ga0302187_10000285_pt1 | contig 49126 bp, 37 predicted proteins | sample II_Bog_E1_3_FD_202120 | JGI IMG/M metagenome (GOLD analysis project Ga0302187, IMG submission 202120) | Peat permafrost microbial communities from Stordalen Mire near Abisko, Sweden - II_Bog_E1_3 | ecosystem: Environmental > Terrestrial > Soil > Wetlands > Peat | place: Sweden: Abisko...
CGCCCTTTCCTCGGCCATAACCCGTCTCAATAACGTAGTTATGACACAGAAAAGACGGCCTTTCCACACTTTTCTCGGGCCCCGACTCACCCAAATCGACAATCGGCCTGTGAGATATCCGGGCTAGAGGGTTTCCGCAGCCTGCGAAGGCCCCTCTATTCTGCGGCTTATTCAGGGGCTGAAGGCCCCTGCTCCCTCCGCAAAAGCCCATCTAATCTCCGTAAAAGCCGATCTAATTCTGTAGTACTTCTGCAGTACGAGAGCATCTCTCTCATCAGTGTAGAGTGGGCGTGGACCGGGAGGTCCACGCTACAGCCGACCGGGAGGTCGGTGTTACTCTTTCATGCCGGAATAGGCAATGGTTATCGACTACAGGATTGACTCAACACTGCTGTGGCTCAGGATTTGCGGACGATCAGATCGTTCTTCCAGAGCGCCATTACGATGTCCATCTGGCCGCCGTGGGGCTTCTCCGGATCTTGCGTAACCGCCCGCCAGAGGGCGCTGACGGACAAGGGCTGCGTGGCTTCGGTGAGCAGGGCCACGGCGCGGACGGCGCTGTTCTTGTGGTCCCTGGTGGCAGAGTAGTGGCCGGCGGGAATGCCCTTCACCAGGCCCTCTTCGCAGAGCCCAAGAAAGGCTCCGCGCGGGCCGCCTTTGCGCCGCGCCGTGGGGCTGGTGGGATAGAGCTTCTGCATCGCGTTCTCCCATTGAGCCTCCGGGTTGGTGCCGCCGGAAGCCCCTTGCCGGGCCGCCAAAATTGCCGCTTCTCCGTATCGATTCGCCATCGTGTTCCCTCGTGTTGCCAGAGGTTCAGTTTACGCGCAAGAAGTTCTAGGCGGCTGCCTGCTGGTCCGCCGCAATGTTGTTCCAGAGTTCGGCTTCAGCGTGGCGGCGAACCTTCAGGGCGGGGCACTCGTGGTTGCCGGCGCAGTCCCAGCGCAGCAACTGTTCCAGCGCGTCCTGGTAGCGCCCGGCGTTCAGAATCTTCAGCAGGGTGGAGTGGGCCAGCTTGCCCGCGCCCAGGTTGAAACAGAAATCCACCAGGGCGTCGAACTGGCCCTGGGTCAGCGCCACCTTCACCAGCCGCTCGACCGACAGCTCGGCGTCGCGCACATCGCTTGCAAGAATCTCCGCGGCCTGCGACGCGTCGATCCCATCTGAAAAGGACTCGGGGTGCAACAGCCGGTGCCCGTAGCCGATGGTGGGCACCCCGGCCACATCCCGATAGACCCGATTGCGAAATCCCTCCGACCTCTTCAGCAACTCCAGACCTGCCGCGCTCAATTTCATCGCTTCCTCCCGCTGCTCAGCAGCAACAGTTTCACGCTAGCAAGCGGGGAGAATTAATCTGCAAATCGGGCACGGAAATTCGATCTGGACCGCTTATCGGAGCGGCCAGGAGCGGGGACGCGCGGCAGGCGGAGCCGGCGCCTTTCCAGTCAGCGCGTCAAAGTCGGCGACAATGGCCGTGAGAGCGTCGTCGAAGTTGCGGTCGTGGGTTTTTTGCCGGAGGGCCACATCGATGGACTCGGTAAAGGCCCAAAGCACGTAGTGGCTCTTGCGGTCGTAGATCACCAGGCGGAACATGGGCACCGGGTCAGATGCGCCGTTCACTTTGCTGCCGTGGCTGGGGCCATTGGGCGCGGTCAGTTGCAGCTCCAGCACCAGGTCCGCCTCCGCCGGATCCGCGACCAGCTGATAATGGCCGGTGGCCTGGAGCGCGGTGTAGAACTGGGTGTAACCGCGGCTCGGATCGCCGGAGAAGGGCTCAGGAAACAAGCCGCTGTCGGCTCCGGCGTTGGAGACGAAAATCTTCTTTGCATCGCGAATGGCTTCAGGCACCGGGCTTGACGGATTCTTGTCCGGGGCCTGTGCGATCGCGGCAACTGAAACAAGGAGCAGGACGCTGAGGACTGTGCGAATTCCAGCACATCGAAGACTCACGGCAGGTTCCTCCTGAGAGACAGAACGGAAGCATATTCCTGTTCCGGTGGACGCGGAAAGCTTGTGGTTTGTTTCTTTGTTTAATCAAGTGTGTAATTCCATGGAAACAGGGGAGATCTGGGACGTTGCACCGCTTTCGGTGCAAAACGCAAATAAAAGTAGATGAATGGCTTAAAGAAGAGGTCATGGTTACCATTGATCTGGGGAAATACCGGTGCATATCTTGCTAATGACTAGGCAGAGCAGTATCTATTTAGTAAAATAGGAAGATGGTGATAAAACGGAAATCACGCAACATATACATGAAGAGCCCGCTGCGCATCTGGATCCTTGCGGGAGCTTCATCGGTTGCGCTGGCCGCTGTGGTAGTTCCATTGTCCACACCGGCAGTGCATGCGGATGCGCGGATTCCCCGACCCGCCGTGACCGCTCCACCTGCGGCTCAGGAAACAAACGCGACGCCAACTTCCCCAACTTCCCCGGCGCCCAAAAAGAATGTCGCAAAACAAACAGCCAAATTGCTCCACGGCTTCGCCTCCTGGTACGGAGGGATCTTCAATGGCCGCCATACGGCCAGTGGAGAACGGTTCGACATGAACGCATTGACGGCTTGCCACCCCACCTTGCCGTTCGGAACCAGGGTACGCGTCGTCAACCTCAACAACAAGCAGTCGGTGGTGGTTCGGATTACCGACCGCGGAGAGCTTTTTGAAGGGCGTGTGATCGATCTGTCGTATGGCGCAGCAAAACAGCTGGCCATGACCAAGGACGGACTTGCCCCGGTTGAGATCAAAGTCCTCTCCCTGGGCGGACCTCACAGCAACAATTAATTCGACAATAAGCGAAAGACAGCAACGGCCAGCCCTCGTGCTGGCCGTTGCTGTTTGTGCGGCTACCGCAAGGAGCCAGTAGCGATGGGGAGCAGGCGGGTGGACGCCTTGACCGTGTAAGCCGCTGAGGCTACGGCCGAGGGTCCGCTGCCGGGAGCCACGGCAAGGGCGCGGAGGGTGAGGCTCTTCGCAACCCAGAGAGGCGCGGTGTATTTGCTGGAGGCGGTGGTGGGCGTGGCTCCATTGGTGGTGTAGTAGATGGTTGCGCCGGGAGAGGCGTCGGCGAGGACAACGGACTGCGCCCCGGTGTAGGTGCCCGCGGGCGGGTTGAAGGTGGGGGTGGTTGCCGGGGGCTGAATGGTGTATTTTGCCGAAGCCACCGGCGAGGACGAGTAACCGCTGACAACGGCGATGGCTTGGATAGCCAGAGTTGCCGCGACCGAAATGGGCCCGGTGTATCGGGTGGAGGCGGTGGTCGGGGTGGTTCCGTTGGTGGTGTAGTAGATTGCCGCGCCTGATGCGGTGCTGGAGAGCGTGACCGATTGGGCGGTCGAGTAGCTTCCGGCTGCCGGGTTGAAGAGCGGCGCGGCGGGAGCTGGCACGGAAACCAGAATCTGCGCCGTGTGCACGCGGCCTCCGCCGGTGGCCGTGATGGCAACTGTGTAGGTTCCGGGGGCCAGCGAGTTGGCGGCGCTAAGGACGAGCACGTCGGTGGTGGCCGCGTTCACGGCCGGAGTGCGTTTGGCAAGGCTCGCGGAGATGCCGGCGGGAGCGCTGGCGGCCAGCGTCACGCTTCCGCAGAAGCCATTCAAAGGGGCAAGGGCCAGGGTTGCGGCAGCGGACTTTGCCGGGACAAGCTGGACTTCCGCATTGAGGGTGGTGAGAGAAAAATCCGCCTTGGAGACGGTGATGGTGAGAGCGTTCGATGTGGCCGCGGCATAGTTGGCGTCGCCCGCGTAGACGGCGGTGAAGAGGTTCGCGCCGTTGGACGCGGAATTGGCTGGAATGGTAACGGCGGCTTTGCCTGCGGCCAGGGTGGCGACCTGGTTGAAGCCCAGGGCTTCAGAAACGAAAGCTACCGACCCGGTGGGAACCGGCTTGCCCGAGGGGCCGGTCAGGGTGGCCGTCAAGGTAAAAGTCTTGCCCGGCGCGGGGTTGGCCGAAGTTGTGGTCAAGGCCACGGCGGGTGTCAGCTTGCCGGAGAGCACTGTCACAGTTCCTCCCGTGGCCGTGCTTCTGAGCCAGTTGGCGTCGCCTGGATAGGAGGCCGCGACCGCCAGATTGCCCGCTGCAACCGAAGTGAAGGTCGCGGCTGCTTCCAGGCTGGCGCTTCCGGTGGTGCCGGAAGCCTGCCAGGGAACGGCTTGCGAGTGGCTGCCCAGAGAAACGGTGACCTTGCCCGTGGGAAGCTTTCCGTAGAGCGGAAGGTAGCCAACGGTAAGTTGAACGTCGAGGGTGACGCTGGCTCCGGCGGAGACTGAAGTTGCCAGCGGCGTGACCGCCAGGCTGGTGGCGCCCGGGACCACCGTGAACGCGGCGGCGATGGCCGAGGAGGGGTTGTAGCTGGCGTCACCGGAATAAAAAGCGGTAACCGTGTGCGCGCCGGGCGCAAAGATACCGGTGGACCACTCCGCCACGCCGGCTGTATTTACGGGCTGCGTGGAGGAGTTGGTTGAAGTTCCCGCCTTGTCGACAAAGACCACGGTTCCGGTGGCCGGCGTAGGCTGCGCGGCCAAGGTGGCGTTCCCGCTCACCGGCTGCGCATCCAGAAAGATCTGGGTTCCGTAGGGCACGGTCGTGCCGGAAGACAACGGGTGTAGAAGCAGGTCGTAGGGGCTCCAGTACCAGCCGGTGGTGGTCAGCTTACCATTCTCCGGGGCTACGGTGACGGTGACCGGGGCCGACTTGCTGGAGGCAAAGCTGCCGTCGCCCGCATAGGCGGCGGTGAGCTGGTAGGTCCCTCCCGGCAGGTTGTCGACCGGCGCATGAAGACTGCCAGAGGTCAGGGGGAAATCGCCGATCCCGGTGGAATGCGAGAGGCCGTCGTTGGCCGTCAGGCTGAGCGCGCCGGTGGGCGTGCCCTGGGCTCCGGTGGCTGCCACCGATCCGGTTACGGTGGCAGTCTGACCGTGAACCAGGCTGGACGGGCTCACGCTGAACGTGGTTGCGGTGGGCGCCAGGTTCAATGAACTCCAGTACTTGATCAGGTTGGCCACATCCACGCTGCCCAGGCCAGTGGCCAGGTCGTAACCCGTGCCGGCCGCGTAGCCGCTCTCCGCGTAGTAGCTGCTGGTGGAGGTTCCGGAGGCGCCTTTGGCGCAGTTGGCCGTGCCCTGGGAGCAGAGAACCTGGTTTCCGCCAACGGTCACGTCGCGAAAGACGGTGGGTTGAGTGTGGGCCAGGGGGTAATAGACAAAGTCGGCCTGCCCGGACCAGCTTCCTGCGCTCTGGTTGACCAGCGACTGGATGGCCGCCATCTCCGGCGATGCGGCGGAGGTTCCACCCACTCCGGTGACGATGACCGCGCCTCCCTGATACAGACTGGCGGTGGAGCAGTCGCCGGGATTGGCGCAGATGGGATAAAAGCTGAAGTTGGACCCGTTGGCGGCAAAGAGCGAGAGGTCAGGCAGGTCGCGCAGCTTGTCGGCTGGAACGCCGCTGCCAGACTGCCAGGCGGGTTTGGCGTAACCCGTGACCACACCGCTGGCCAGGTAGACTGCCGCGCGACTGGCGCCGCCGCCGCCGGCCACGATGGTGGAACCGGTGAGGTTGGCCGGATTGCCGCTGTCGGCGAGATTCGAGCCGAACTCGTTGTTCCAGGCCTGCTCGGGAAGGACGGTCTTGAGGGAGGCGGCGGGCGAAACGGTGGCGGCGGACCAGTAGGCGGCCAACTGCGCACTCACGGCCGCGGCGCCGGCGGCATACTGGCTATAGTAGAAATCCGTTCCGCCCACCGCGACGTTATAGGGCGTGGAGGCAATGCCGTTGACCGCCAAGCCGCTGTAGGCCCTCTGCTGCACGTCGAAATCGTCGCATCCGGCCGAGCCGCCATCGCCCGCGGAGACGAAAACGGTCTGGCCCTGGGCGGCGGCCTGCTGCCAGAGCGCGATCCAAAAAGCGTTGCCGCCCTGACCAAGCTGCGCCTCGCACTCGCCATAGCTCACGCTGATCACGCTGGCCTGATCGTCTTCCACGGCGCGGTAAGCGGCCAGTTGAAGGCCGTCGGCGAGCGCCGTCCCAGCCGAAGTGTAGAGCACGACCTTGGCGCCGGGGGCAACCGCGCCGGCCAGTTCGATGTCCAGATACGCCTCGGTGGCGGCATCGTTCTGGCCGGGGTCGGTTCCGTCGACCACCACCTGGGGAAGATTGGCGGAAAGGGAGAAGAGCTTCTGGTAGGCCTGAACCAGGCTCAGATCGACGTTCGAGGCGCTGACGATGGCGATCGACTGCCCCGCGCCCTGGATGCCCGCCTGGTAGACCGGGTTGAGGTCGTATTGCGTGGCAAAGTCGCCGGGTGCGACCAGGTAACTAACCCCGCCCGAGGCCGGATCGGTCCATTGCGGCGTGGCATGGTGGGTTCCGGGGTTGAATTGCGCCTGACCGAGCACTTTGAATTGCGGCTGCGGCTTGAAGTCGCTGGTCCGCGCCAGCCCGCCAATCACCGGAGCCAGCGCGGCCGGAATGGTGGGTTCACTGGCATTGGCAAGATGCATTTCGCCGCCGACCTGGTAGCGGTGAAGTTCCATCTGGAAGGCTTCGCGCAGCTGGCCCGCGGTGCCGGTGAACTCGATGGCCACTCGCCCGGCGTGGACTCGTGCGACGACCAGGCCGTGCGACTCCAGCCACGCCTCGACCGCGGCCACATCGGAATCCGCCGGCCCATAGAGGCGGCCGAACGCTTCCGGCTTCAGCCACTGGTGATAGGCCGGATTAGCCGCAGCGTGCGCGTTGCGGATGAAATCGTCGAGCGCCGACTCCTGAGCCGCCGAGCGCTGCAACAGCAGCAGCATCCGTCCGGCCGGGAAGGAGTCTTCCACTTCGCCCAGGTCCACAATGTGCTGCGCCCCAGGCCTTCCGGTCAGCGCGGATCCGGCAGACGCGCCCGAAAGCAGGGGATGTACGTTGCCGTGGAGGACCACGCGCCGGGATTCATCGACAAAATCCTGGACGCGCGGCGCGGCCTGCGCAAGGGCAGCGGGTCCGGGAAAAACGGGGTTTGCGCCGTGCGACAAAGCGGAGGATGCGGCGGAAACGGGGGTTCCGGCGAGTGCGGCGGAGGAGGCAATCACGAAGCCCAACACAAGGAGGGGCACAACCCGTGAGGCGGAACGAAAAGCGGCCATACCTCAAAAGTCGGCAGCGCGCACGGTCAACTTTAGGCGCTTCTTCGATGTGGGGAGAGGAACGCCGGCCTGCGCTCAAGCTCCGGAGCGCGTTTCATTTTGGGAGGAAAAAGGAAAGAGCCCCATGCCGGGAAGCATGAGGCTCTCTGGGAGAGATTGCGGAAGCCGATTAGTCTGTATCGGGCCGTTTGAAGGGTTTCTGCAGGTCCTGGCGGGCCTCGTTCACCGCGCCCTGGGTGTTGTCGTTGGTCTGCACCGCCAGGCGGTACTCGTTCACGGCGCGGTCGCGCTGGCCGGTCAGGTCAAAGATTTTGCCCAGTTGGATGTGGCTCCAGACCTCGGTCCAGCGGGGCTCGCCATCGCCGCGGAGGGCGTCGCGATAGGAGTTGACGCTGGCCTGGTAGTTGCGCTGCGAGAAGAGGACTTCGCCGATGCGGTAGCTGGCGAGAGAGCTCTGCGGGTTGGCTTCGAGAGCTTTCTGATATTCGGCCAGTGCGCCGGTCAGGTCACCCTGCGCCACCAGTTGCTGGCCCTTCAGAATGGCGATGCGCACCTGCAGGTCGGGGGTGGACTTGAGCACCCAGTTGCCGGGGTCGATGCTGATGCGGCGCGGGCGGCCGAAGGTGTCCACGACGAATTGCGTGTCGGTGCCTACGATTTCGATTTTCTGCGACTCGGTTTTGCCGTCGGTTTCCACGCGCAGTTCTACCGGCATGCGGAAGAGGTCAAGGTCCTGGCCGATTTCGCCGATGGTGCGGAAGCCCTTGTTGTTGCCCAGGCGGTAGACGGCGTACTTGTTGGTGAACTGCGGAGCGCCGGTGCCGTCAACCCATTGCGCAAAGAAGGCGGTCAACTGCTGCTGGCTCTGCGACTCGGCCACTTTCTCAAAGTCAGCCGCGCGGATGGGGCTGTCGGTGTACTGGCTCAGAGCGCCCTTGAGCGTGGCGAGAAAGGCCTTGTCGCCGATCTCCCAGCGCAGCATGTGGAAGATCATGGCGCCCTTGTCGAGGGTCATGGACTGGAACTCGGGCGAGAAGGGGTTCTGGCGTCCGACGCTCGAGAGAGGAATGGTGTCGTACGCGAGGGCGCTGGCTGAAACATCCTGAAGGGCCGTCTTCAGGGCGTTCTTGCCGCTCTCGTCTTCCAGATACATCAGCTCGCCGTAGCGGGCCATGCCGTTGGTAATCCAGGCATCGTTCAGGGTGCGCGGGCTCACCTCGGACCCCCACCACTGGTGGGCGATGGTGTTGGCCAGGAGGCGCACGCCGGACTTGTCGCCCACGCGGGAGCCGAGGACGGCGGCCAGTTCCGGCGCCCAAACGGCGGGCAGGGTGTCGTCGGGCAGTTCCACCACGTTCAAATGGCTGCTCTCCGGCGCGCCGAAGCTGTCCGTGAAGAAGTCGAATTCCTTGGCCGCGGTCTGCGCCAGTTCGTTGCCCGACTGCTGGCGCGCGACGGTCAAATAGACCTTCACATTGCCGGGACCGGCGGTGAAGGGGCCGGCATAACGGCCGGCGATCACGGTTCCGGGGAACCCGGGCTTTTTCCAGCTGAAGTCGAACTGGTCGCCGGGCTTGCCGCTGGCCAGGGTCACGGACTTGGAAGCTCCCTGAGCGCCGCTCGCAAAGACCCGCATTCCCTGCGGCACGCGGATGTGCATCTCCGCGGTGAAACGGTTGGTCATGTAGCCGGTGGAAGGGAACCAGCGTGCGGCATAGAGCAGGTAGGTGATCGGCTCCTGGATGGCGGCCAGCTTCAGGCCTTCGACCGGGCCGTCTTCGTTGCCGGTAATCATGCCTTCGTACTCGAAGGTCCAATGCACCGCCTGGCCCTGGACGAACGGCGTGAGGGGGGTGACGCGGATGGTGCCGTCGGCAGAGCGCTCGCCGGTGAGCACCTTGCCGGCGTCGTCGGAGATCTTGGTGACCTTGAGCGCCGGGTGGAAGCCGAAGCTCACCACTTCAATGTTTTCCGGCGCGGTAAAGCCGACCGTGACCTTGGCCGCCAGATGGTGCGTTGCCGGGTCCAGTTCGGCATCGATGGTGTACCCGGAGACGGTGAGCGTGGGCCGCTCGATCCTTTGGGCGCCGAGCCGCGCCGTCCCAAGCAGAGTGCAGGCCAACGCGCCCGCAACTGGCAATATCCGCATCATCTTACGCATCGCTGTCATTTTCTCCGCCGTGGATCGAGGTTTTTCTCTACTTCCGAAGTCAGGATGGAAGGCGCCCCACCTTCGGCGCGTCTCCAGGGGACCTCTGATCAAGTGTCCGATTTCCGGAATGCATTTTCTCAGGGGCTAAAGCCCGCCTTCATTTTGTGTTTCTTACGGCACGACTCAAGTCGTGCCCTTTCAAAACCTCACCTTAATTCGGAGGTTCACTAGATTTTGCGCCTAAAGTGGGGAAACGCAAGTCTCAGCTGGCCTTGGCCGCCCGCGCATGCCCCATCAACTCCAGCGTAACCTCCGCCACCCGTGCGATGGCCCCGTTGTCTCCACTGGCCGCCGGCCGGGTGTTCAGCAGGCCATGAATCCGCCCCAACTCCTCCATCATGGACTGGCGAGCTAGCCCGTCCGGTAGCAAAGGCTCAATCACTTGGACGATATTTTCGGCCGTGAAGGCCTCCTGAATTAGTTCCGGCACTGCCCGTTTGCCGGCAATCAGGTTCACCATGGCCACGTGGGGCACGGTCACCACCCGTTTGGCGATGGCATACGTGAGACGCGAGACCCGGTAAACCACGACAAAGGGGTTACCGATGAGCGCCGCCTCCACCGTGGCCGTGCCGCTGGCCACCACCGAAGCGCGGGCGTGGAAGAGGGTCGCGCGGGCGTCGCGCACCAGGCGGATGTCCAAGCCGCAGCCGAAGTCCTCCACCAGGGTCCGCACCGCTTCGCGCTGTACCGCGTTCAGGGTAGGCGCCAACGGGACAAGATACTGGAATTTCATTTGATCGATGGCGTTGCGATCTTCCAGCGACCAGGCAGCTTCCAGCATCTCCGGCAACAGGTCGTGAATCTCCTTGGCCCGGCTGCCGGGCAGCAAACCAATCCATGTCTTTTCCGGGTCCAGGTCATTTTCCGCGGCAAATTGTTTGCGGCTGATGGAGGGCTGGGGAAGGTCGGCCAGCGGATGGCCAACAAACTCCGCCTCCACGCCCTGCCCGCGGTAAAACGGCTCCTCGAACGGGAAGATCACCAGCATCTTGCGAACAAAGCGCCGCACCAGCTGGATGCGGTGCTTCTTCCACGCCCACAACTGGGGGCTGACGAAGAAGATCACCGGAATCCCCAGGCGGTGCAATTCCCTGGCCAGCCGGAAGTGGATTTCAGGAAAGTCGATGAGCACGGCCACATCCGGCAGCCGCTCGCCGAGGATTCGCTTCAGCTTGCGGAACTCACCATAGATGCGGGGCAGGTGGCGGACCACCTCGGTCAGGCCCATCACGGCCATCTCTTCCGAGCGGACCACGACTTCAAGGCCGGCCGCCTCCATCCGCTCGCCGCCCATGCCAAAGAACTTCGCCGAGCGGCCAACGGCGGCAAGCTGATGGGTGAGCGCCTCAACCAGCAGGGCGCCATAGTGTTCGCCGCTGGCCTCTCCGGCCGAGATGAAGATGGTGGGGCGCATTCTTTTCCGGTCGCGCCGCCTTGTGCCGCGCTGGAGACCATCATAGCGGGTTGGCCGGTTGGGGCCCCTATTCCCTACTCCCTATTCCCTGCCCCTTCACTTCTTTGCTGGCGTAATGTCGGTCACCGGGAGGTCCCAGTGGGAGAGCAGAATTTCAAAGCGGCGCTGCTCTTCCTTTTTGTACGTCGCCTGGTCAGGCCATAGCTGCTTGATGAGCGCCTCTTCGTCGGGATTGGAGGTGGTGGCGAGCGTCGAGTTTTTATAGCGGATGGTCACGCGATAATCCCAGCGGCTGTCCTCGGTGGTGTGATAGGCCGGGGATTCGATTTTGAGCGCGACGATGCGGCCGGTGGCCTGGATTTTCTGGAGCAGGGGGTAGTGATTTTTGAGGAAGAGATCGAGGAACTCCGCCTGATGGCCCCACTGGCACTTGTAGTAATACTCCACGGTGTAGGGCTGGTCTGCACCGCCCTGGGGTGGAGCGCCCTGGGCCAGAAGCGGAGCGGCGAACGAAGCGGCAAAAACCACGGCGAGAAGGGCGAAGAGAATTCTGCGCATGAGGCCTCCTTAAAGCGATTGCCGCAATTGTATCTTGGCGGCGACTCGCGCTACAGTTTTCGACCTTGGATTGGCGGAGGTTCCTGATCGGCCCGGGCCTGAAGGCCTCGTCAAGTAAGCGGCTGTTTCAGGGGGCTGAAGCCCCCTGCTCCCTCCGCGTTTTCCGAATTGCCTCGGTAGGGCTAGGGAGTGGCAGGGGCGGCCTTGAGGTGAAACAGGCGCCGCAACTCCGGCGAAAACTCCTGGACGAGATGGATGGCGCCGACGAGGCCGACCTGGATGTGGCCGGTTTGCACTCCCTGGACCCGCGCGGAGTAGTGATGCGGCCACCAGGTGGCTTCGATCATGGAGCCGCTGTAGACGCCCACAAGCTGGGGCAGGTCCAGCGTCTTGTGGCCAGTGTGCGTGTAGGTGAGAAAAGTCATTTCCAGAGCGTGGCCGGAGCGATGAAAGAAACCGGAACAGGCGCAGGCGAAGTAACGGGGATCGGTGCCCGCTACGCCGGCCAGGCTCTCATGCACGCTGTTCTGGATCAGGTTTCCGCCATAGCTGGAGCCGGTGCGGCGCATGAAGCCGCCGGCCGTTCTGCTCCAGGCGGTTGGATCGTCAATGGCCTGCAGATAAGCGGCGGAGGCAAACGACTGGATGTGAATGGCGGCGGAGCCGCCGTCCTCCATGGCCCAGCGCTGCCAGCGTTCGGGAACGCTGAGCGGCTTGTATTGGTCCGGCGCAAAGGGGCCGTTGACCGCAAGCGACTGGGCAAACGTGAGGCAGGGCGTCAGCAGCAGCGCCAGAAAAGCAATTCGAATGGACAGAGTCACACTTTTATTGTGGCAAAGAAACGCGAAAAACAGTACGCATTTGCACAAATTATCCCGATTTCCGCCTGTTTCCCTGGCCATCGAGAATCCTGCGCTTTGCCGGGAGCGGAGGCTGGGACGGCCTTTTCCGGTACGGCAGCGCACGATTCGATAAACTTGAAAGAACGCACAACGTCACGGAGCCGCCTTGCACAACGGAAAAGAAGAACGCGTCGTTCGCCCTGCACAGAATGTTTTTGGAAGCCTTCGCCTGCCGGGAGACAAATCCATCAGCCACCGCTACGGAATGCTGGCCGCCTTTGCGGAAGGCACTTCGCGCTTCAGCAATTTTTCGACAGGGGCGGATTGCGCCTCGACGCTGAGTTGCATGGAGGCTCTGGGCGCGAAGGTGCGCAGGCTGGAAGACGGCCGGGTGGAAGTGACGGGCGTGGGCGGGCGCGTGACGCCGACGGAGACGCCTCTCGATTGCGGCAACTCCGGCTCGACGATGCGGATGATTTCAGGGCTTTTGGCGCCGCAGGAGGGCCGATTCACGCTGGTGGGCGACGCGTCGCTTTCGCGGCGGCCGATGGAGCGGATACGCAAGCCTCTGGAAGAGATGGGCGCGCGGCTGACGCTGACCGAAGGCCACGCGCCGCTGACCCTCGACGGCGGAGCGCTGAAGGCCATCGACTACACCACGCCGGTTCCCAGCGCCCAAGTGAAGACCTGCGTTCTGCTGGCTGGGTTGCAGACCGCCGGAACCACTACAGTGCGCGAGGCGCTGCGGACACGAGATCACAGCGAATTGGCGCTGCGGGCCTTTGGCGCAACGCTGGAGCGGACGGTGAATTCGGTCTCGATCAGCGGGCCGCAGGCGCTGCACGCGATTGAGGCAGCGGTCCCGGGCGACATTTCCTCGGCGGCGTTCTTTTTGTGCGCGGCGGCGTTGTTTCCGGGCTCCGGGCTGGTGCTGGAGTCGCTGGGGCTGAACCCCACGCGCGCCACTCTGCTGGATGTGCTGACCGCTCTGGGCGCGCACATCAGCGTGCTGAATCTGGAAGAGAAGAATTCCGAACTGGTGGGCACGGTGCAGGTTTCAGCGCCGCCTGAGGGACTGGGCTCGACCACCATCTCCGGTGCGCTGGCCGCGCAACTGATCGACGAGCTGCCGGTGTTGGCCGCGATTGGCCCCTACACCAGCGGCGGCATCCGCATCCGCGACGCTAAAGAATTGCGCGTGAAGGAGTCGGACCGCATTGCGCTGACGGTGAAAAATCTGCGTGCCATGGGCGCCGAGGTGGAGGAGTTCGAAGACGGGCTGGACGTACCGGGCGGGCAGACGCTGCACGGGGCCACCATCGACTCCGGCGACGACCACCGCATCGCCATGGCCTTCAGCGTGGCGGCTTTGCGCGCCGAGGGAGAGACGCTGATTCAGGGAGCGGAGTCGGCCGCCATCAGCTTTCCGGAGTTTTTTGAACTTTTGGATCAGGTAGCGGAGCGGTAGAGCAGCTCTCCCGATAAGAAACAGGCGTTGGGCGGTGGTAGCTGCCGGATTGGCGACGACTCACCCAGAACAGCCATTCAGGTATTCTCCTCACATGCACCATCGAACGATGGTCTCGAAAGCGAAAGAACCTAGATGGCAATTTCTGCTCGTTTGACTCTTCTGTTGGTGGCGGCGGGGTTTTCAAGCACAATCCTCCTTGCTCAAAAGCCAGGCTCCTCTGATGAGTGCGCGAGGACATTCGGGATGAAGGTCTATTCAAACGTCTTTGTTCACGAAGAAACAGGCGATCTACTTGGGTATGAGTTGGCCATCAAGCGCAACGCGAATTCAAGTGTGGATGCACTTCTCTACGTATATGAGGGAGGAGACAGCGACGACGGTATACCCCTTTCGGGGCAAGTGGTAAATAAACGGTTGGCCGTTCAAGGGACTTGGATCGAACACCTGATTGAATATCCCTCGAAAAGGACGATAGTAGAAAAACATTTCGTGAAAATCGTTGGCGATTTGGGCCCCGCAGCGCTCAGTGGAGAACTGACGATCGAAGGTATGAACGAGCGCGAGGCTATCCGACTAAAGCACGTGAAGAGAATCTGGTCGTGCACAAATTGGAACCCGTCCTCGCTAAGCAAGTGAAGGCAAATGATCGCCGTTGCGCGATGCCTCGATGACCAAACCGCAAAAGTCTTCAGTTGCGGCCGTATCACCGCCAACCCGTCAGTTACCAGCTGATGGACTTCCAATCAAACCTTCTGTAGGGACCAGCTACTTCCCCGTCCCCTCGGTCAGCGTCACAATCCGATCCACGCCCGGCACGGTGAACTTTTCCACCTTGCCGCTGGGCCAGTGGATTTCGAGGACGTCTACCGCCGTCGCCTGTCCGAGGCCGAAGTGCGGGCGCAGGTCGTTCGACGAGAGATAGCTGCCGCCGCTGAGGACATCGCCCCGCTGCTTCATGCCGTTGGCGGTCACGTAGACGGTGGCTCCCACGGCGTCGCGCGGACTCTTCGGGCCGCCCACCAGCTTCAGTTCCAGCCAGTGATTCTTGTCCGGGTTCACGTTGCGCAGCAGGACCGGGTGGCCGTCCATTACGTTGATCACTGCGTCGAGCTTGCCGTCGTTGAAGAGATCGCCCACCGCCATGCCGCGACCGGCAATCACGACAGCCAAGCCTGATCCCTCGACTGCCGGAACCGGCTCGAAGCTCTTGCCCTGCAAGTTATGGAAGAGCATCGGACGCTCTGCCCAGCTGGTGCCCCATGCGTATTTGTCGGCCTGCGGGTAGACGTGGCCGTCGGACATGAGCAGATCGCGCCAGCCGTCGTTGTCGTAATCCAGGAAGGCGTCGCCCCAACTGAGGAAGGGCACGGAGATTTCGCCCAGGCCGATCTGGTAGCTGATGTCGGTCAGGTTGGCGTCGCCCTCGTTGCGATAGAAGGGCTTGTAGTCGTCAGAAAAGGTGGTGTTGAAGATGGCCAACATGCCGTTGTTCTGGTAGTCGCCCACGGCAATGCCCATGGAGGCCGTCTCGCGCCCTGCCTCGTTCAGAGCGTAGCCCGAGGCGTAACTTACATCCTCGAAGGTGCCGTCGCCCTTATTCAGGTAGAGGTAGTTGGGCGTGGAGTCGTTGCCCACCAGGAGGTCCGGCTTCCCGTCATTGTTGATGTCCACAAACAAGGCGCCGAGGCCGTAGTAGGCGGGCTTGTCGGCCACTCCGGCCTTTTCGCTGACGTCGGTAAAGGTGCCGTCGCCGTTGTTGTGGAAGAGGTGGTCGGGCTCGCCCTTGAGGCCGCGCGGGCCGCAAGCTACCGCCTCGCCGCGGAAGGTGCAGAACGCATTGGTCGCGCCGCCCTCGCCGCTTTTGGGCAGGTTGTTCCAGTCCCAGTGCAGGTAACCGGCTACGAAGAGATCGAGACGCCCGTCGCCGTCGTAGTCGCCCCAGGTAGCCCCGGCCGACCAGTTGCCGAGCGTGACGCCAGCCTTCTCAGCCACGTCGGTAAAGGTGCCGTCGTGATTGTTGCGGTAGAGGCGGTTTTTGCCCACGTTGGAGACGAAAATGTCAGGCCAGCCGTCGTTGTCGAAGTCGGCGATGGCTGCGCCCGTTCCCCAGCGGTCGTTGGTCACGCCGGCTTTAACTGCCACGTCGGTAAAGGTGCCGTCGTGGTTGTTATGGAAGAGCGCCGCGTGGGGCGGGGTCGCCTTGCCGGTGAGAGCGTCGACGGTCGAGCCGTTGACCAGATAAATGTCGAGCCAGCCGTCGTTGTCGTAGTCGAGCAGGCCTACGCCCGACCCCTTGGTCTCGATGATGTAGTTCTTTTCCGGCGTGCCCATCTTGTGGGTCCAGTGGGTCAGGCCCGCTTTTTCCGAGTCGTCGATGAAGACGATGGGGCCGGTTTTCACAAATCCGCCCACTGTGATCGGACGCTGCTTTTCGTCGAGCTGCAGAGGGTGGGGCGAGCCGGTTTCCTGGCCGCTGGGGGCGGCTGGCTTGGCCGCCTGCGCGGAGAGAAGAGCGGGAATTCCCGCCGCCAGCAGCCCCAGAAATGTGGTGGTGCGCAGTGCCTCGAACATGGCAGTCAGTATACGGGGCCGGGTGGACCCCGAGTATCGGTCGAAGGATGGAGAACGTGTCTCTGCGGCCTGGGCACGCGGCTGGCGGATGGGATTCATCCACCGTAACCTTCGCCGCGCGAGTTTGAGGTATAAGATGCTTCCGAGTGGCGCGGACGCACTATTTTCGCGTACTCACAGGCACCTGTGATTTCCATCACTTACGGCATTTTGGACACTGTTAGTCTAAAAAGCGACCTCAGGGGGTATCAAAGGGCGTATGCAATCTTTTCCCGCAGTTGATCCAATTCCCTTGCCAGCCCCGATATGGCTATTGAAGCTGTTGCATATCGTTACGCTGGCGCTGCACTTTGTTGCCGTGGAAATGCTGTTGGGCGGGCTGCTGCTGGCGGTTCTGTTCAGTCTTTTCCGCGACTCGCCGGCCTCGATGGTCGCAGCTCGCGCCCTGGCGCGCCGGCTGACGGTGGTGATGACGTTTGTGATCAACCTGGCCGTGCCGCCGCTCCTGTTTGCGCAGGTGCTCTATGGCCGCGCGCTCTACACCTCGAGCGTGCTGATCGGCCTCTACTGGATCTCGATCATCGGGCTCCTCATGCTGACCTACTGGCTGCTGTATCGCTTTTCCGCGCGGCTGGAGGCGGGCAGACCCGCCTGGTGGGTGGGCTTGAGCGCATGGGTGCTGGCCGGTTTCATCGCCCGACTGCTCTCGACCAATATGACGCTGATGCTGCGGCCGGAGGTGTGGCGCGGGATGTATTCGAACTCCGCGATGGGCGCTTACCTGCCCACCGGCGACCCAACGCTGACGCCGCGCTGGCTGCTGATGATGGCCGGGGGCCTGTTCATCGGCGGGTTGTGGATGGTGTACCTGAGCGGCCGCTCGACCTTTACCGCTGAGGAAAAGAGCTTTATGGCCGGCGTTGGCGGCAAGATCGCAGCCCTGTTCGGTGTGGTCTACCTGGCCGCTGGATTGTGGGCGGCAGGGGTGCAGCCAGAGATTGTGAAGGCTGGCCTGCACACGGACGCTCTCTACAAGTTCGCGGGCTTTGCCGGGTACGGCTGGCTGGCGCTGGTGGCGGTGGCCGTGGTGGCCGCCGCAGTGGCTGGATTTGGAAAGATCTCCGCCGCCTGGCTGGGCTGGGTGGGCGTGCTGCTGGGCGTGCTCATCGAGATCATGCTGGTCGTCTATCGCGACGGGGTCCGCGATCTGACCTTGCTGAGCAAGGGCTACAACGTCTGGGATCGCGCTGTGGCGACCAACTGGTGGATCGTCGGCCTCTTCCTGGTCCTGTTTGTCGCGGGGCTGGGAGTGATCGGCTGGCTCATCTCCGTGGTGGCCCGGGCCAGGAAAGATATGGAGGCCGCGGCCTAATCCCCCGCGAAAAGATTGCCATGAACGAAGTGATCAAGCTGCAACCTCTCGCTGAAGAACCGGGCGAAGCCACCACGCGCCGTGCGTTTCTGGCCGCTGCCGGGGCCGCGGGGCTGGCCTACACCGCCGCGCTGGCCTATCCCATCTATCGCTATCTGGCCTCGCCGGAAGAAATGGCGATGAGCGCCACAGCCGTGACCGAAGTGATGCTGAAGGACGCGCAGAAGCTGCCTGCGGGCTCGGTGCTGATGTTCAAGTTTGGCGCCTCGCCGGCCATGCTGATCCACCACGCGGACGACCGCTGGGTGGCGATGACCGCCGTCTGCACCCACCTGGGCTGCACCGTGCAGTACGAGCCCCAGGCGGACCGCATCCACTGCGCCTGCCACGGCGGCGTCTACAACCCCTACACCGGCGCCAACGTCAGCGGACCGCCTCCCAAGCCGCTCAAACTCTTCAAGGTGGCTGTCAACGAGGGCAGCGTGGAAGTCTCGCGTGCGTAACAACGTGAAAAGGATAAAAGGATGACTTCAAAGACCATTTCAAGCCCTGTTTACGATTGGGTCGATGAGCGCCTCGGCCTCTCTGAACTGGCCGCCTTTGCGCGCCACAAGACGGTCCCCGTCCACGCTCAATCGTTCTGGTACTACTGGGGCGGCATCTCGCTGTTCCTTTTCCTGGTGCAGTGCTTCACCGGCGTGTTGCTGCTGGTGTACTACCGCCCCGGCGCCGAGGCGTACGAATCGGTTCGCCAGATCACCTTTGTGATGCACTTCGGCTGGCTCATCCGCTCGGCGCATGCGTGGAGCGCCAACCTGATGATCTTCGCCATCCTGGTGCACATGTTCTCGGTCTTCTTCATGAAGGCTTACCGCAAGCCAAGGGAATTCGGCTGGCTGAGCGGCATGGCTCTCTTGGGGATTGCCTCGGTCTTCGGCTTCTCCGGCTACCTGCTGCCCATGGACGAGTTGAGCTACTTTGCCACCAAGGTCGGCCTGGAGATTCCGTCGGCGATTCCGTGGATCGGCTCGGCGATTGCCAACATGCTGCGCGGCGGTCCGGATGTGAGCGAGTTCACGGTGCAGCGTTTCTTTGCGCTCCATGTAGTGGTGCTGCCAGCCCTCTTCCTGCCCCTGCTCGGATTTCATTTGTGGCTGGTGCAAAAGCACGGCAACGCCTCGCCTCCCAGCGTGGAGTCCCTGCCGTCTTACCAGCGCAAGAGCGAGCCCTTCCTGCCCAACTTCCTGCGCAAGGATCTGGCCATGTGGCTGATCTCGCTGAACATTCTTGCGCTGCTGGCCTCGGTGTTTCCGTGGTCGCTGGGCAAGCCGTTCGACGCGCTGGCGCCGGCCCCGGTGGGCATCCATCCCGAGTGGTATTTCATGAGCCCCTTCGAGATGCTCAAGATGCTGGGCGCGGTTCTTCCCGGCGAGGTGGGAGAGATTGCGGGAATCCTGCTCTTTACCGTAGGCATCGCGCTCTGGGTTCTGATTCCCTTCTACGACTCATCGAAGGAGTCGGGCAAGCGCGGACGAGCCGCACATTACTTCGGTCTGCTGGCGGTGATCGCCCTGCTGGCCACCACCGTCATCGGCTATTGGACCATTCGGTAAGGCAGCTGTCAGCCATCAGCCGTCAGCTTTCAGCTTTGTCCTGCTTACTCGAACAGAGCATAAAAATCTGATAGCTGATGGCTGAAAGCTGGAACCTAGGAGCTAAAAAATGAATTACCCCTTTTGGGACATTCCAATTCTCGGCTCGGGCTGGGTGATCGGCATCATCGCCATCTTCCACGTCATGATCTCGCAGTTCGCCGTGGGCGGCGGACTCTATCTGCCCATGGCCGAGCGCAAGGCGCAGCGCATGACCGACCCGGTACTGCGCGCGGCATGGCACAAGCAGCTGGTCAGCCACTCCAAATTCTTTCTCATTCTTACCGGCGTCTTCGGCACGGTGAGCGGCGTGGGCATCTGGTTCGCCATCGGACTGACGCATCCGGAAGGCACCAGCACGCTGATCCATAATTTTGTTTTTGGCTGGGCGATGGAGTGGGTCTTCTTCCTGGTTGAGCTGGCCACCGCGGCGGTCTACTACTACACCTGGGACCGCATCGACGAAAAGCTGCACCTGACCGTGGGCTGGGTCTATGCCGGAGCTTCCGCCGCTACGCTGATCATCATCAACGGCATCCTGGCCTTTATGCTGACGCCGGGCGACACCTGGCTGAGCGTGGCCGGAACCGGCATGGAAGCCAGCAAGTTCTGGAACGCCTTCTTCAACCCGACCTACTGGCCCAGCCTGTTTCTGCGCACTTGCGTATGCCTCTCGCTGGCCGGCGTATGGGCGCTCATCACTTCAAGCCGCATCGACGGCGACAAGCAGCCGGCGCTCAAGGCTTCTCTGGTCAAGTGGAGCGTCAAGTGGCTGGTGCCTTCGTTCGTGGCCATGCCCTTCCTGATGATCTGGTATTACATGATGGTTCCGGCTTCGCAGCAGGCGCTGCTGACCTTGGGCATCGACACCATCAATGCCGGCACCTTTTCCGCCGTCACCCGCATGGCGCTGGTCATCATCGTCACCTCGGCCACCATCGTCGGCGTCACCTATTTTCTGGCTTACCGCAATCCGGTGGACTTCAAGCTTTCCCATGCGATCAGCGTGCTGCTGCTGGCCCTGATCGCCACCGGCGCCGGGGAATACTCGCGCGAGATGCTGCGCAAGCCCTTCGTGATCGGCCGCTGGATGTACTCGAACGGCGTGCGCGTCAAGTATGTGGACCGCATCAATCGGCAGGGTTATCTGGCCAAATCCAACTGGGTCTGGCATGATCCGAAGCCGATGATGCTGAATTATCTTCAAACTCCTGGCGACAACGCGATGCCTGATTTGACTTCGAGCTACTCGCGCGGCGAAGCCATCTTCCGCGGCGAGTGCGGCTCCTGCCACACGCTGGCTGGTTATCGCCCGCTGAATACGCTGCTGGCCGGCCGCGACCGCGCCAACATCGCGAGCTTCATCACCATGCTGCACGACTACAAATCCGACTCGCCCTACCGACGCTTCATGCCGCCGATGGTGGGGACCAGGCAGGATGTGGACGACCTGGCGGACTTCCTGAATGCGCAGGTGAATCCGACAACTCCAGCCAAGGTGCTGACGGCCCAAAAATAGGAACTCCATCTCGATTTGGAGCCCCCGGTCCGTCCGCGTTGTCTGCGGGCGGATTGGTGCGTAGAATGGCGCTTTAAGCAAGGGTAGAGAAAAGCCTCAAGCCGCACGGAGGCATTCCAATGGCCGTTGCGCAAAAGCTCATCGCGATCGGGTTGTTGTTGATGGGGATGCTGGTAACGGGTCTCTGGCTGGACCACTTCGCCAAACCGCTCGATCCGTTTCTGACTACCGCCCACAAGCTTCTGGCCCTCGCGTGGGCGATATTCGCCATCATCCTGGTCAGCCATTCGGCAAGGCATATTGAATCCAGGGCCGCATTCTTCGCTGCAATTGCCGTCCTGGGAGTGTCGATTGTCGCCTTGTTTGCCAGCGGCGCTTTGCTGACCATGCCGAAGGTCGAAGGCGCCTTCTGGCTCACCCTGCACCGCATCGCATCGGTTGCGGCTGCGGTTGCCGGAGCGATAGCGGCGAGGCTCATCCTCCTCAGCAAGCCGTAATGCCGGTCAGTTTCGTTCCGGCCGCCTTCAGGAGGCTGACTCATCAGCTCCTGGCCAGCACGAGAACCGCGTGCTCAGGCAGACGCAAGAAAGTGATAAGCTGGCGGGGCTGGGAAAAGAGAGGAACAAAATGGCTGGTCCAGACCCGACTCTGAAATTGGCTGTCGTCTTCGAGAGCGCAGACCCTGTGGCGCTGAGCATTGCCAAGGCAGCTCTCGCAGACGCCGGCATTGAGTTCGCGGAAAACGACGAGGCGCTGACTGGCTACGGATTCAGTCCGATCATCAATCCCGTGGGCAGGATTCAGGTAGCTCAATCGCGCGAGGGCGAGGCGCTTGAGATTTTGAAGGACTTGCTTGGCGCGGCGGATGCGGAGACGGACGGCGCACTCTCGGAACCCGCACCGGAGTGAAAGAGCCGCTCTTTCTGGCTGCTCGTGTGAGTTGTGAGTCTGGCAGCTCTCCGCTGCGCCAATGAAGCGGTCTCAATGGATCTTGGGTGTCGCTGGGACTGCGGCCGGTGAGGGCGCGGAGCCGGGGCCGGAAGATTTCTCATCCGGCACCTCGTCGAAGCCGGTCAATATCCGCATCTGCCCGCGAAACATGTGATATCCACCGAAGTCGACATCGTCCATCATCGTCTCAAAGGGGCCGTAGGCTCTAAAGTCGTGGTCCCATTCATGCAGATCGAAGATGGTACGCACTCTCGTGATGGAGATGCTTTTCACCAGGCAGAGATGCGTGGTTCCTCCGATCGTTACCGGGCCGTATTCGACGACGATGCCGGAGCGGAGAACGGGCAGGTTGGGTTCGAGATCCGCCTCCAGTGACAGCCGCAGGATGGCTCCGCTCTCTGCATCGATCGCGATCTCTCCGTGATACGCGGTCAGGAGTTCGAAGGCGCCTGTCCCGTCGACGTCGTCGAGCAAGCAGCAGGACTCAAGCTGATAGTGCGATTCCTGCTTCGAGACCCTGAAACGGAAGACCGCCCGAAGCCCTTCCGCGCCCTGCTCCCAACGGTTCCAGACCCAGTCGCCGCGGGCGGGATCCAGGACGGCGGCGCTAAGGATTGGGCCAAAGATGCCCTTGGTGTTGAAGCGCGCCGCTCCTTTTTCCCGCTTGCTCCCTTTCACGAAATCCACGACTTCCGAGCCGTTGCGGTAAAGCACGCCGGCACGGACGCTGCCCGCCCAACGCAGCGACCGATCGCCGAACGCAGTTTTCCAGGCCTTCTTCTCATGGATCGGAAGCTCCCGATAGCGCATCGTGGTTCGCGTGGCAAAGAAGTCCGGCAATTTGGGAATTGTCTGGAGCAGATAGTCGACGGCTCTGGATTGCATCAGCCGTTGCGCGGCGAGGTCGGGCGGCGGACGGGAGGGGACCTCGGAAGCTGGAGGGTCCAGAAAGGCCGAAGCGTCGGCCACGGCCACCAGCGCGGCCCAGGATTTTGTGCCGGAGACGCGAGCCTTCAGGGACGCGAGTCGGACGCTGCTCAGGCGCTCCGTCAGTTCCATGTCGGAAAGTTGCTGGGCCAGTTTGTCATCCTTGACGCCATGAAGTTTGTCCAAGGCCTGCTCCAACTGCTGGACCGTGACGCGCTGGCCTGGGACGTAAGGCTCGTAGTAAAAAACCGGTTCATCGTAATACCCGGCATTGGTGCGGATGACCAGCCCTGGCTTGGAGATCTGCACCTTCAGGTCGTGGTATTCATCCACATGATTCGTGGGAGCGGGTTCGAACGAGAGGGTGTAAAAGGCGCTTGCGTCCTTCACGCACTGGTCGATCAGAGGCGCAAAGTCGTTATTTGGCTTGGCAAGGACGCGGCCGCCGCTTTCGATGGCCAGTACTTCCAAACCGAGATTGAAATAACTCGAATCCGCGCCCGATTGCACGCCTGTCAGGAATTTTTCATAGGGAAACCGGCGATCCGGTGATTTCCAGAACGTAACGCCGCAAAGGGAGATGCGCGCCTCACGGATCCGGGTTGAGAATTCGGTGATCCAGTCGAATCGGGTTTCCAGCTGAGTAAACGAGCCGAGATCATTCTGGTAGTTGCTTTGCTCCGGGGCGCCATAGCCGAGCCAGACCAGCAACTTTCTGCCCGGCTTGCGCCGCTCTTCCAGAACGATGGAGCCGAGCGCTTTCAGGGTCACCAGGGAACGGAGCTGCGGGCGTTGGGGATGAAGCGACGCGTTTTGATCGAGGCTCCGGCTAAGGGATGTGGAACTGCTGTCCGGTTTGTCATTGTCCTGGTCGAGCAGAGTTTTGATGAGACCGTCCTTGCGCGAGAGTTCGTCTGCCAATGCGTTTCCGTCGGTGGAAGGCCGAGGCGTAACCGACAAACTCACCACGGACAAATTCTCCAGGGCAAGACGGTAGACCGATACCGGCTGGGCTAGATGCCCCCCGTTCTGCCGCAGAAACTTCTCGACTCCATCCTGAAGATCGTGAACCTCGTCGGGCGTGTGCCGGATGGTGTCGATGACCAGAATGACTTCAACGGGCGGATCGGGCTGAACAGAGATCCCATCGAATGCGTGGAAGGAGAGGATCTGGCTTTTCTGGCCGTTGTCCAGCAGCGAGAAGTCTTTGCGCTCAAGGCCGGATACGGGCTTTCCCGAGGGATCGGTGACCACCACATCGAGCTTGATCCGGCCTTCCGCCAGTTCGGGTATGGAAGGGGAAAGCTGGGCGGCAGCCGCCGGAGGTGCGGGTGCTGCCACAGGCTGCTGCGGTGATCCCACCGGAGAGGCGGACTGGGCGCAAAGAGAGGTTGCAAAGACAAAAGCCAAAACTGGCGAGAGAAGAGTGGACTCTGGCAGGCGCAATGGCCCTTCCTTGGATCGCAGCCTCCATTTACACGACCGCGATCGTTACCGCTCGTTTGACGCTCAGAGTCTAACCGCAATCAGGACGAATACCAAATCAGCGGGTCCAGCCGAGTGCGCCAGCCGTTCGCATCCATTCCGAAAAGATGAAAAAAACAAGTCCCGTTCAATCGCGGCCGCTACTCTTCGCCAATCTCGTACGGAATGCCGAAGCGGCCGATCTGGATTAGCGCCTTGTCGCTGGGTGGCCAGATATGCAGGCTCTCCACGGGGCTGTGGCCGGCAATGCGATGCGCGTCCGTGGTTCCCACCAGGGCGCCAGTTGCTGCCTCGTGGAAATGCACGCTGAGCGCGTCGCCGCCTGTGGTCCGTGTCCAGCCAAAAACATACTGGCCGGGGCGCAGGGCAATGCCGCCAATCCGCACCGGCGCCTGCACAACCAGGTAGTGCGAGTATTTTCCGTCGGCCGAGTAGCCCGCCGTGAGCAGCACTACACCGGCGATGAAGTGGCCGCGTCCGTTGACAATCCCGGAGGCGGTGCGCATCTCGGTTTCAATGTGCTCCCGCTCGACCGGCGCACGAGCCGGCAGGAGCGAGGCCAGTTCCGCATCGCTGGCCTGATGCCAGGCCTGCTTCTGGGCCAGGGAAATCGGCCCCAGAGACAGCAGAAAAACGCTGCATATCAACAAACGACTCATCAGTCTCATCTTCATGGTCTTGGCTTTCTCAGGGATTCCAGGGTCACGATGCCGCGCTGAATCGCGGCGGTCGCGGCCTGCGTCCGGTCGGTGACGCCCAGCTTGCCCAGCAGGCTGTTGATGTGGGTCTTCACCGTGGCCTCAGAGATCGCGAGTTCCGCGGCGATTTCTTTGTTGCTCTTGCCATGCACGATCTGCTCCAGCACGTCGAACTCGCGCGGCGTCAACTCCTCGGTGCCCATGCGCTCGGCCAGGCGCTGCGCAATGGCCGGCGGAATGTGCTGCTTGCCGGCATGAACAGCGCGGATGGTCGCGATCAGTTCCTCGGTGGTCATGCCCTTCAGCAGGTAGGCGCGCGCCCCGGCCTGCAAGGCGCGATAGATGTCCTCGTCGCCGTCGTAGGTGGTGAGCACGATGAAGCGGGCGTGCGGCGTTTCCATGCGCAGGCGCTGAATCACGTCCACGCCGCCCATGCGCGGCAGGCGCAGGTCCATCAGCGTGATGTCCGGCAGGAGCTTGCGAAACTGCGTGATGGCTTCCACGCCATCGGCGGCTTCGCCCACCACCTCGATTCCGTCCACCACGTTAAGCAGCGCCACAAGTCCCTGGCGCACCACGTGGTGATCTTCAACCACCAGCACGCGAATCGCTTCCCTGGTTCCAGTTTCTGCCACGCTCATTCCTCCGCTTTCTCTTTGCCTTCTCGCGGCGCCCGCGCCCGCAGACGCACCACCGTTCCGACGCCCGGTTCGCTGGTCACTTCAAGCGTGCCGCCGATGGAAGCCGCCCGCTCCCGCATCCCCGTCAGTCCGAAATGCCCCGCTTCGGATGCCGTTTCCGCGCCGGCTTCAAATCCGCGACCATCGTCGCGCACTTCCAGGGCAATCGTCTCCGGCCCATACTCCAACTGCACAATTAGGTTCTTGGCTCCGGCGTGCTTGTGTACATTATGGATGGCTTCCTGAGCCACGCGGAGGATTTCCCGCTCGGTGCCCGGCGGAAGCGGCCGATAGGCGCCGAAGGTGCTGAAATGCGCCTCGAAGCCATGGCCGCCGGCTGCCTCGACGACCCGCCGCAACTGGACAGGAAGCGTGGTTTCGCGCGAATCCTGCGAGCGCAGCGCCCATATCGATTGCCGCGCATCGGCCAGGCCTTCGCGGACGTAGCCGCGGGTGGTGTCCAGATGCTTGGCGGCGGCATCGACTTTCTTCAGCCGCAGCAACTCCGCCAGCACTTCCAGTTGCACCGAGATTCCCACGTAGCCCTGCGCCAGGGTGTCGTGAATCTCGCGTGCGATGCGGCCGCGCTCTCCCAGCACCGCCTTGAATTCGCTCTCCGCGCGCCTGAGTCGGAGGCGCAACAGAAGCACCACCAACCCCGCCGCCAGCAGAGCCAGGAAGAGATAGAACCAGATGGTCTGGTAGAAATGCGGCTGCAGTTCGAACTCGAGTGCCGCGCCTTCGGTGTTCCAGACCCCGTCGTTATTGGCCGCCTGCACGCGGAAGGTGTACTTCCCCGGTGGAATATTTGTGTAGTACGCGGTGCGACGGGTACCGGCCTCCGTCCATCCGTGGTCAAAGCTCTCCAGCATGTAGCGGTAGCGGACTTTCTGCGGCGCAGTAAAGCTCAGGCCCGCGTAGTCAAACTGGAAGTGCACATGCCCCGACGACACTTTCAACCAGGAGCCAGAAGCATGTAACGCCTGGTCGACATCGTCCACCGAGAAACGCTCCAGCGCGACCGGAGGCGGCGTCGTGTTCACCGGGAAATGCGCCGGGTCCACCTCCACCAATCCTTTGGGGGTGGCGAACCACAGGCGTCCGTCGCGCGAGCGCCACGCCGAGGGGTGGCTGTTGGTGGCCGTCTCCCGGCTGCGCAGGCCATCTGCCGCGCCAAACTCGATCCAGTGGGAGCAGCCGCCCCGCATGTCGCAGTCGCAGCGGGCAATGCCGTTGCCGGTGGCAAACCAGAGGTGATTGCTGTCATCCTCCAGAATGGCGTGGATGGTGGTCTGGTTCAGCCCGTCGTGGGTGACGGCGGAGAACCTCTGGCCGTCCCACAGGTTCCAGCCGTGGTCCTGCGTCCCCACCAGCAACGTCCCGTTGGCGCGCGGAAGCAGAGCCGTGACCACGTTGCTGGAGAGGCCGTTGGCCGTTGTGTAGTTCTGTATTCTGCCGCCGTGCACACGGGAGAGGCCGGCAAAGGTGGCCACCCACAGGTCGCCGCCTGCGTCGCGATCCATGGCGCCTACCAGGTCGCTGCCCAGGCCGTTGGCATGCGTAAAGGTCTCCATGTGCGCGTCCGGCAATCCGCCGGCCTGGGTTGTCCAGTGAGCGAGGCCGCGCCGGGTTCCAATCCACAAGGAGCCATCGGCGTCGGCCAGCAGGGAGCGGATAAAGTCGTCCGGCAACCCGTCGGCCGAGGTGAAGGCATCGATTCTGCCGCCGCGAAGGCGGTTGAGGCCGTCTGGAGTTCCCACCCACAGGTCGCCGTTCTTCGCTGCGGCCAGAGACAGAATCACGTCGCTCAGCAGGCCGTTGCGCACTGTGTAGCTGCGGATCGATTCGGCTCCCGAAAGATAGGGCAGGCCCGGCCGTCCAGCGGCGGTTTTGCTGTTGCCGGCAGGGTGGGTTTCCACGGTTGCATGCCGGGTGACCGCATTCAGCCCGCCGCCGGCCGTTCCCACCCACAGCGTCCCGGCTCCGTCCTCGACCACCGCGGTGGTTGCGTCGGAGGTGAGTCCTTCCCGCGCGCCCAGGGTGCGGAAGCGCTGATCGCGCAGAATGTGCAGGCCGTCGGTCTCGGTTCCGGCCCACAGGTTACCTTCGTGGTCCTCCATCAGCGTCAGCACAGACGCCGAAGCGAGCGGATCGGTGACGGGAAGGCGCTGGACTTTTCCATCGCTCCAGCGCGCCAGGCCACCGTTGGTGCCAATCCAGATGCTACCTTCGCGGTCGGCGAAGAGTGCCTGAATACGGCTGCCCGGCAACTCTCTGCCGACTGCCAGCCCCGCAACGATATTGCGCCCGCGCCAGATCTCGATGCGATTCTCGCTTCCCGCCGCACTTTCATCGCCCCGCGGGATGGTCAGAAACTCGGCCCGGCTCCCATCTTGAAGGATGACCGACTCGGGGATGGTGCAGCACAGCCAATGGCCGTTCTGGAACGTAAACCTCCGGTTCACAAAAACGCCGTCGTTCCCATCGGGATCGAGATGCTCAATGCGACCGGCCGGCAGGCCATCTTTCGTCGTGAAGGTGGTCACCGCCCCATCCTTCCACCGCGCCAGGCCCTCGCTTGTCCCAATCCACAGCGCGCCGTCTTTGGTCGCCAGCAGGCAACTCACATCGTTCCCTGGCAGCGCGGGTTGCGTGTTCTTGTCGAAGACCTGGAAGCTGTTGCCGTCAAAGCGCACCAAGCCCACCTCAGTGCCCAGCCACACAAACCCGTCTTTGCTCTGAACCAGCGCCTGCACCGTGTTCTGCGGCAGCCCGTTCTCCATCACCCACGCCTGCCGCCCATAGCTGGCCAGAGGCGTGGAGGGCTCAAGCGCCCGCGCGGCCAGCGCGCCCAGGATCAACACGGTGGTCAGAAGAGCTATCCGGCGCAAGCGCCGCACTGTCTGGTGCGATTTTTCTTTCAAGGTACGAAGCATCCTGAACCTGGCCGAGCGCGCGGGGTTCTCCGGCAGCGCTCCAGGCCGCCAGGAAAATCCGCGCACTTCAACAGTAATGCGCCAGATGCGTGAATGCACAACAGATCGCCTGCATTCCTCAACCAAACAGGGACATCTCAACCTATTGGTTGACTCCCACCTCAGTCCAATGGTCCAAGACAAGCCGCCGGCCCGCCGATAGTCTGTGGATGTCTCCTGAAATGTTCTTTGGCATCACTGGCCTCGCAAGTTCTGATTCTCGGGCGGCTACCTTCCTGAAGGGTAGCCGCCCGAATCCTATTTGGGGGCAAAAATGGCGCTGCGATCACGCCAGCACTCTCCAACCCCACCCATCGATGGACTTCCACCTCACTCCAATGGCTCAAGACAAGCTATCTCAAGGGCGATAGCCTGTAAATGCCTCCTGAAGGCGTTTGGTTCACTGGTCTCGCAAAGTTTAATTTTCGGGTGGCTGCCTTGGATGAGGGCAGCCACCCGATTCCTTTTTTGGGGAGAACTCAACCGACCCCGATAAGATAACCAATCCTCTATTTATTCCCTGCCGTCGATTGAATCGTCGTGGCCCGGTTCTTTACATACGTGATGGTCCAATGTTTTCCGTCCTGATCGTAAGTCACCGTGCGGTCGCCTTCGGTTTGGCCGTCGGGATGGGTCTTCTGGCCGATCGCCATGCGCGTCTCCAGTTCGCTCATTCCCTGCTTCGCCTGGTGCGCGTCGACGGCGGCCCACACGTCCGCGGGCCAATGGCTGTAAATTGTGTGCGGGTCGTCGTAATAGAAAAGTATGTCGCAGTAATAGGATTCGTCGTTGCCCTGCATGGTCCCGATGGGCGTGGCAAAGAGGCCGGTTCCGCTTTTGAGTGAAAACACCGCAAAAGCCTGGCGGCTGCCGTGCTCGATGCCGTCGTCGACCCCGGCCGGAACCGCGGCTTTCACAATCTTCTTCACGTCCAGCCGCTCCGCCGAGGGAATCACCCCCACCCGCTTCGCAAACTCAATGTGCCCGCCGGCATAGGGGAAATAGCTCATGGTGTAACCGTTCTTCATCCACACCGAAGTGCCTTCCAGGCGCAGCGTGTCCTCAAAGTGCGCGGGGAAGAAGGCGCGCACCACCGCCAGATCGTCCTTGCTCAGCGTCTGGCCGGCATCGGCATTGGGGATCACTCCGGGGTTCTGCCGGTGCCTCCACACGGAGTAGAGGTAGCCGCCGCCGATGAGCAGGGTAATCAAGGTCGGAATCAGAATCTTCTGCCAATGCTTCATGCGTTCTCCTTACCGATTGTCGAACAGATCATTGTCCGCCCGCAGCCTTCAGAAACGAGTAGAAGAAATCCAGCGATTTCCAGTAGGAATCCACCGGCAGGCGCTCGTCCTGGCCGTGGGCGCGGTCGTCGTCGCGTTCCAGGGCAATGGCCGAGTAACCATAGCAGGGAATCCCCGCCATCGCAAAGTAGATGGAGTCGCTGGCGCCATTCTCCATCACCGGCGTAACGGGCACGCCGGGCCAGATGGATTGTGTGATGCGCGTGAGCGGCTCGAAGACTTCCTTGATCGGCGCGGGCGGCACCATGGCCTTGCGGTCGGGAGCCGTGTCAGAGACCGCGTAGGAGTCGGAGACGTACTTCACTGTGAGCTTGGGATCGGCGAAGAGGGCGATCAGTTGCTGGCGAATCTCTTCCGGCGAGTGGCCGGGAAAGATGCGGCAGTTCACGTTGGCCTGGGCGGTCTGCGCCAGGGCGTTGTTGGCGTGGCCTGCCGCGAGGCGCGTGGCCACGCAGGTGGTGCGGAAGTTGGAGTTGAAGCTGGGTTCAGCGCTGAGCCGCGCGGCGGCGTCCATGTCCGGCGGCGTGGCCAGGATGGCGCGCATGTCAGCCGCCATCGAACCCTTCTCCTGCGCCGCCAGGTTGGTGAAGTACGTCCGCGTCACCTCGTTCATCTCGAAGGGAAAGGTGTGGGCGGCCAGCTTGTTGAGCGCGGCGGTCAGCTCATAGATGGCGTTGTCTGGCCGGGGGCGCGAGCTGTGGCCGCCGGGGTTGGTCGCCGTGATCTGAAAGTCGGAGTAGACCTTCTCCGTGGCCTCCACATCCGTCACCACCGCGCGGCCGTGATCCAGCTCCACGCCGCCCGCGTCGGGATTGATGACCCAGGCCGCGTCCACCAGTTCGCGATGCTGCTGGACCAGCCATTGCGCGCCATTGAATTTGCCGCCCTCCTCGTCGGCGGTCAGCGCCAGGATCAGGTCGCGATGCGGCTTGTATCCTTCCTTGTGCAGGCGCAGGAAAGTGGCCACCAGCGCGGCATCGGAGTTCTTCATGTCCTGCGTGCCGCGGCCGTAGTAGTAGCCATCCTTCTCCACAAACTGGAAGGGGTCAGTGTGCCAGTCCGAGGGCAGCGCCTCCACCACGTCCATGTGGCAGAGAAAGAGCACCGGCTTCTCAGTCGTTGGCCCTGCGGCGCGCAGCCGCACCACGAGATTCTGCTTGCGCGCATCGGGGCCCAGCAGGTGCACGTCCTCGGGCGGAAATCCCGCGTCCAGAAAGCGCTTCTGCATGGCTGCGCTTCCGGCGGTCACGCTGCCCTTGGGCGTATCGGTGGTGTTGATCTCGATGAGCTGCTTGAAGATTTCGCGGGCCAGCGCGCGGTCTTCGGCTGAAGCGGTGGGCAGCGGGCTCTGCGCCGCGGCAGGCAGGAGGGCGAAGGTTCCAAGGCTGGTGGCGGCCAGCAGGGCCAAAAGTGCGGAGCAGGGGACAAGGCGCATGGCCGCATTGTAGGTCACCGGGCCTTGTCCCTCAGAGTGCCGGCGCTAGGCCGGTCTTTTCTCGAAGAGAGCCGCCTGACTGCGCCGCACCGCGACACGCTCCAGCTTCACCAAACCGGCACGCCGTGCCGCGTCCATCTCCTTGGCAAACCGCGCGGGATTCACGTGGCCTTCCGGCTCGGCCAGCAGCAGTTGGCCGTCTGTCTTCAGCGCAGACGCGGCTTCCCGAAAGAAGGCCTCGGCGGAGGGCATTTCATGGACCGTTGCGAAAGCCAGCACGAAGTCGACCTTTCCCGCGAGGTCGTCGATACCCAGGGAATCCGGCTGCGCCAGGCGCGCGTCCACGCGCTCGGACAGGCCGGCTTTCGCGGCTCTGCGCCGCAAACCGTCGATCATTTTGGGCTGAATGTCCACGGCCACCACGCGACCTTCAGGCCCAGCCATCTGAGCCAAGGGGAGGGTGAAGAAGCCCATCGCCGGCCCCGGCTCCAGGATGGTCATGCCCGGCTCGATGTAGCGGCCGAGCAGAGTTTCAGGGTTCTGCATCCAGCGCCGGATGGGGCCTGTCAACAGGTATCCAGCCCACCACGGGCACACATGTTCCGCCATCTCGTCTTCTCCTTCTTGCCGCTAGCCTGTTCAGTCCATTACGAGTTCGCCGATGGGGAACGGGCGGACGTCTTCGCATTCAAACAGGAGTACGCGCGCCGTCCGCGTATGGTTCCAGATTGCCAGCGAAACATTCAGCCGATTTGCGCCTTGCGCGGCGCGGCCCAAGCTGGCGGATTCGGAGAACCCGTAGGGCGTGCGTACGCATTCAGCCCGACGCTGTTTGTAGAAGTGCTGCCGCTGCCGGCGAGCGCGGACATCAAACGGCTGGTGCGGCGAACGCCGCGCCAGCCTGTCTATTTCTCCCGACCAGAAGCGCCGTCACGCAGATCGACCTTTACAAACCGGGGAAAATAAAGGCTCATCTCCGTCGCGATTTTCTTCTCGTCGCCGTTGGCGGCGTAAGTCAGCACCATATCCGCGCCCGTCAGTTCCACGTGCGCCTTGCCGGCATAGACAAAGGCATCGGGCGCATCCGACTCCGGCGGCCGGTAGACCTTTACGGCCGCGCTCCATGGCCCCTCCAGGCGCGGTGCGCTGCGTAGGACGATCTCAGTGGCTCCGAAGCCCTGGCTGTTGACCTCAAGAAATCCCTTCCCGCGCGGGTTGCGCTGCACGCTGAATTCCGTGCTGACAGCACCGATCACGGGGCGGCGGCTGGATTTCGCCGTCTTCCAGCCATCGCCGGCCCACCATTCAAGCGCTCCGAATTGGCCCCGCCCAAGTGCCGCAAGGCTCAACCGCGCCAGGTAAAGATCGTGTTCCGGTTCGCTGGCGCCAAACATGTAGATGTACCGGCCCTCGCGGACCACCGCGGAGGCCATGATCACGCTGTCGCGCTCATCCGCAACCTTTTGCAATCTCCATGCCGTGGGTTCCTGGTCCGGATGATCAACGCGGTAGGCCACCCAGCCGGAAACCCGGAATCCCAGTGAGTCCTTCGCAAGATCCGGCTCCACGCGGCTCGCAAACAGGAACAGACTCCCGCCCACGCGAATTCCCGAGCCGGGCCACATCCAGGACGCGCCTTCCGAGGGAAACATTTCAGAGGGACCACCCTGGCCGTTGCGCCAATAGAAGCGGATCGAGGCCCGCGAGGGATCGTAGTTCTTTTGAATCGCCATGGTATTGCGAACAAAGGCGGCCTGAGAGCGTGTTTCGCCCGGCTGGCGGGCAACGAACGTATCGCCAAACAACCACAGCACCTGGCCGCGGCCCAGATCGACGGAATAGGCGGCATCCGCGCCGAGCCATCGCGGATCAGCATGAAAGAGCCGGTCGGCCTCTGGCCAGGCCACTCCCGATTGCGCACAGGCGGGCGCTGCGATCGCCATAAGAAGCAGAAAAACGCGGCAGCGCTTGCCGATCGACCTGAAGCCACAAAACATGGAGCGATTATATTTTGCCGATACTGGCTACGGCGCATTCCTGTTTTGCGGCGCGGCGGCGCAGGGACCGTCTTGCGCGGCACGAAAAATCGTTTTATCGTTGACCCGGCCCAACTTTCGAGGTGCAACATGCAATCCAGGTTCCTTGCCGCCGCTTGTCTTATTGCCTTCACCGTCGCTGCCCAAGCCCAGACCACCCCGGCGCGGCCCAAAATCACCGGCATTTCGCACCTGGCGGTCTACACGTCGAACCCCGCGGCCACCGACCACTACTATCGCGAAGTGGTTGGCGCGGCCAAGCTGGCTGACCCGGAAAATCCGCAGGGCGTGCGCTACGCCTTCAGTCCGACGCAGTTTGTGGAAGTGCTGCCGTTGCCCGCGGGCGCGGGCATCAACCGCATGGACCACATCGCCTTCAACACCGAGAGCGCCGAGGGCCTGCGCAAGTATCTTGCAGCCAAAAGCTGGAAGACGCCGTCGGCGGTGACCAAGGGCTCGGACGGCAGCCGCTGGTTCACGGTGCTGGACCCGGAGGGCAACAAGGTGGAGTTCGTGGAGCCCCCGCGCCTGCCCAAAGACATCGCTGCACCGCACGTCATCGGCCATCACATCATCCACGTCGGCATGCTGGTGCATAGCCGCACAGCCGAAGACGTCTTCTACCGCGACCTGCTCAGCTTTCGCCCGTATTGGTTCGGCGGCATGCAAGAGGGCAAGATCGACTGGGTGAGCCAGCAGACCCCCGACAGTCACGACTGGCTGGAGTACATGCTCACCAGCGGCCCCTCCGGCACCGGCATTCCGGCCACCATGTCGCAGCGCACACTGGGCGTGCTGGACCATCTGTCCATCGGCCAACTCTCAGTGGACGCGGCCTTCAAGACCCTCAAGGACGGGAACCGCCTGGAGGGCGTGGTGAACGACGGCCACACCCAGATGGGCAAGGACGGCAAGGGCCAGTTCAACATGTACGACCCGGACGGCATCCGTCTGGAACTGATGAATTTCCGCGCCACGGAGAAGCCCTGCTGCTCGCCGTTTACGGCTGACGATCCGGCGGAGTGATACAAAAACCCGCGAAGAACCCAGGCGAAGGAGTGCCTAACGGCGCTGGCTGCTGTTCCAATGAACACGCTGACCCGCAGGCACTCTTTCCCTTCGCGCTAAAATTCACTTATGCCTGCCGCTGCGCTTTCGCCTGAAATCCTGGCCAAGTACGAGCCCGTCATCGGACTCGAGGTCCACGTGCAACTGCTCACCGCCACCAAGGCCTTCTGCGGATGCGCCAACCAGTTCGGTTCCGAGCCCAACACCAACATCTGCCCGGTGTGCCTGGGACTGCCCGGAGCCTTGCCGGTGCTCAACGCCAAAGCTCTCGAGTTCAGCACCCTGGCCGCGCTGGCCATCAACTGCGAAGTGCGCGCGCGCTCCATCTTTGCCCGCAAGAATTATTTCTATCCCGATCTGCCCAAGGGCTACCAGATTTCGCAGTTCGACAAGCCCCTGGCCGAGAACGGCTGGATCGACGTGCCCGCGGCCGACGGATCGACCAAGCGCATCGGCATCACCCGCCTGCACATGGAAGAGGACGCCGGCAAAAGCATCCACGACGGCCTCCCCGACTCCGCCAACCACACGTCGCTTGACTTGAATCGATGCGGTACGCCCCTGGCGGAGATCGTCTCCGAGCCCGACATGCGCACTCCGGACGAGGCCTGGGAATATCTCACGCGCCTCAAGGAGATCCTGCTCTACTGCGGCGTCTCCGACTGCAACATGGAAGAGGGTTCGCTGCGCTGCGACGCCAACATCAGCGTCCGTCTCAAAGGCGAAAGGCGCCTCGGCACCAAGGCCGAAGTGAAAAATGTGAACAGCTTCCGCTTCGTCCGCGCCGCTCTCCAGTATGAAATCGAGCGCCAGATCGAGGTGATCGAGTCCGGCGGCCGCGTCATCCAGGAGAGCCGCTTGTGGAACGCGGCCGAGGGCCGCAGCTACTCCATGCGGTCGAAGGAGCAGGCCCACGATTACCGCTACTTCCCCGAGCCGGACCTGCTGCCGCTGATCGTCTCCGCCGAATTTCTGGAAGAGACAAGAGCCAGGCTCCCCGAGCTGCCCGAGGCAAGGCGCGCCCGCATGATCGCCGACTACGAGCTGGCCACCAAGGACGCCTTCACGCTGACCGCAACCCGCGAATTCGCCGACCGCTTTGAAGCCGCGGCCAAGACCGCTCGCAATCCGCGCCGCGTGGCCAACGTGCTGCTGAGCGAGATCGGCGGCCGGCTGAATGCGCTGGGCATGGAACAGGAGCGGTCGCCGGTTTCAATGGCCGGCATTGTGCTGGCCGCCGACCTGCTGGACGAAGACAAGATCAGCTCCAAGCAGCTCAAGCAGTTGTTCGATATGTGCTTTGAAAAGAACGAGGATTTCCCCGCTGTCTATGAGCGGGAGAAGCCTCAGCAGATTACCGATGCCTCGGCTCTCGAAGCCCTGATCGACCAGGTCATTGCCGCCAGCCCCAAACAGGTGGAGCAGTATCGCGGCGGCAAGAAGACCGTGGCAGGCTACTTTGTGGGCCAGGTGATGCGGGCCTCGAAGGGCCAGGCCAACCCGGCGCTGCTCAACGAACTGGTCACGAAAAAGCTGGAAGGGTAAGCCCGCAGCGCGATGAAGCCTTTCATCGCGCTCGGCAGGCGCGTTACCTTGCCGGAGCGCGCGCCTACTTCAGCTTCAGCTCGACCTCGAATTCCTTGCGCGAGTCCCAGGAACTGACGGTCTTGACGGCGCTCTTCTTGCCGTCTTTTTCCGCCCACAGGTCGTAATCCTCGGCCATGTTGACCTGGGCAAACTGGAAGCGGCCGTTCGCCGTGGAGGTGTAGCTGCGAACGCCTTTGGTCTTCTGTTGCTTGATAAAAACGGTGGCGCCGGCCACGGGAACCGAATTTGCATCCACCACGGCGCCTTTCACAATTCGTTGGCCCAGGTTCTGCGCCTGCGCCACCTGGGGCTCCAGCAGTCCGCCCCGCGGCGCCATCGGCGCCAAACCTGTCCCGAGAGCGGCTAACACCACTCCTGTCATCCAACTCGTGCGGCAAAACTTCACTCTTCCTCCTCTTCCTCATCGAACCCATCATCGTCGTCATCGTCCAGGCTTTCGCCTACCCTCGACAACTCCAGCGGTTCGACGCCGACCACCTCATACTCGGTTCCACATTCGTCACAGACGACTACATCGCCTTCTTCAAGTTCGTCCACTTCGACGTTAAGATCATTCTCGCATTCAGAGCAGCTGGGCATGGAAGCCTCCTCTCTTTCAAAGGCATTTCGTGTTAAAGGATGATGGCATTTCACAGTACGATTCCGCTATTCTTGGGGAGAAACCGGTCCCAGGTCAAGGGGCGGAAGTCGCAACCGTGGTCAAAAGTCTCAAAAGGGAGAATAACCCAAAAACGTCAGGCATCTCTGTGTCGTCAGCCGCAAAAGTACCTAAAACGGAACTGGGCTGGAATTCAGCCTGTTCGACGGCTATCGGCGGGAAAAGGTTGCGCATCCACATCCTCGGGCACCGCGGCACCCGCCCGTGCAACAATTTAATCTGAGACAGACCACCATGCCCAGGTTCGGCTCCACTCCGTTTGCCTTTCCCGACTTCCGCGGCGTCACCCGCCGCCTGGTGCTGGCGAACCTTATCGCCTATTTTGTGCTGGTTCTGGCGAGCATGGCGAATCCCGCCACCTCGTATACGCTGGCCAGCGCGTTCGCGTTCACTCCCAGCGCATTTCTCCAGGGCTGGATCTGGCAGCCCTTCACCTACAGCCTGGTCCACTACGGCATCACCGGCACGCTCTTCGAGCTTCTCTCGCTGTGGTTTCTGGCCGGATTTCTGGAGGCCGGCCACAGTTCGAGCTGGATTACCGGCCTATTCACCGTCTCCGTTCTGGGAACGGCAGCCGGCGCAGCCATCATCTATGCCTGCGGCTCCGCGTTGGGTTTATCGCTTACGGGGGCTTCCCTTTACGGCTGCTTTGGCGGCATCTTTGGCCTGTTGGTGGCCATCGGCCTGCTCTACGGCGACACCCAATTTCTGCTCTTCTTCGTCATTGGCATCAAGGCCCGCTACCTAGTGGCCATCTACGCACTGATCTCCATCGCCATGCTCTTCGGTCAGCAGAGAATGTACGCCTTTTCCCAGTTGGGAGGGGCGCTCGCCGGCCTGCTTTGGGTACGGCTGGCACCGCCGCGGGGCATCACCTTCCTGTTCAGCGAGCGCTGGTTTGGGCTGCGCAACCGCTACTATCGCTGGAAGCGCCGCCGCGCCGCCCGCAAGTTCGAGGTCTACATGCGCTCGCAGGGCCGCACCGTCCGCTTCGACGGCAACGGCCGTCCCATGGACGAGGACCACGACGACAAGAAGCGCTGGAACTAAAACGTTTTATCTGTACACGCGGTCTGCCGGCTCGATGTTTACCTTCCCGTAACAATGAGTTCATCTCTTTTGCCGATAGTGAAGATAGATCAAAACTCTATCAATCTGGCGCCAAGGGGACCCTGTGACGGCGATCAACCGTGTCTTTGCTGCACTTCTTTTTATTCTTTTTGTGTTTGTTGGACTCAGTATGGCGGGCTCCTGGCGTCTGCGCTACCGTCTCCTGCCCCAGCCAGCCGCCATTGTGCAGGCAGACTCAAGCCCAACGCTCTCTGCCGACTCTGAAGAACTGCGTGCGCGGGTCGAGCAGATCCGCATGGTGCGGAACTGGACCACGGCCGCGCAGGGCGTCTCCCTGCTGCTCTGCTGTGCGCTTTGCATTCTTGGTCTTGTCCTGCGCCACCGGTCCGCCCGGGACGCCCGCCAGAAGGAAGAAGCTGAGCGCGCTCTCGACCGGGAGCGCCGGGCGCTGGAAGCGCGCATCCAGGAGCGGACCCGCGAATTGAGCCAGGAAGTAGTCGAGCGCCGCCGCGCCGAAGAGCTGAACCGAGGCCAAAAACAGGTTCTGGAGATGTTGGCGACCAATCCGGCGGAGACGACCGAAGACATTCTGCTCCATCTGGCCGAAACTGTGGCCGCCCAGCGTCGCAGTTGGGAGTGCTCGCTGCACCTGGTGGAAGACAACGGCAAGACCCTGCGCCTGGTCGCCAGTTCCGAAGTGAACGAGAAGCTGAAGCGCTACCTGCTCTCGATCGGCATGGATTTCACGGATGCTCCCGAGATCCGAGCCTGCGTCTCCGGCCAAACCCACATCGTGGAGAAGATGACCGATGTGCGGCGTCCCTGGAGCGAACTGCTGGTGGCCAACGGCATCTTTTCCGCGTGGTCGGTCCCATTTCATACCCATGACCCATTCGTGGTGGCTGGAACGTTGACCGTCTACTCGCGGATGCACACGAAGCCAGGCCCGCGCGAACTCGAACTGGTGGAAACCGCCGCCCGGCTGGCCGCCCTGGTGATCGAGCATCGCCGCATCCACGCTGAACTGGTCGCCAACGCTTACCAGGATGCGCTGACCGGTCTTCCCAATCGCCGTGCCGGCGAAGGGGCCATCGAGTCCGCCATCCAGAAGGCCGCCCGCAGCAACGAATCCGTAGCCGTGCTCTGGCTCGACCTGAACCGCTTCAAGCGCATCAATGACCAGTATGGCCACGGCGCCGGCGATTACGTCCTGCGCACCATCTCCGCCCGGCTTCACCGCCATCCGCTGACCGCCGGAGGCCTGGCGCGCATGGGCGGCGACGAATTCCTGGTGCTCGTCCCGGGTTGGTCCGCCGCCCGCGACCCCATGGAACTCTCGCGCCAACTGGGTGCCATCATCGCCGAGCCCATTGCCCTCGAATCCACCCAAGTCTCCGTTTCCGCCAGCATCGGCATCTGCATCTTCCCCCAGGACGGCTCCGCCATCGACGCCCTCGAGCGCAACGCCGACTTTGCCATGTACCGCGCCAAGGCAGGCGGCCTGGGCGCCTGCATCTACTCTCCCACCCTGAGCGAAGAGGTCAGCGAAGCGCTTGAAATCGAACAGGGCCTCAGCATCGCGCTGGAACAGAACCTCCTCAACCTCGTCTACCAGCCCATCTTCAGGCAGAACGGCCAACTCTCCGGATTTGAAGCCCTGCTGCGCTTTCACCATCCCCGGCTTGGCAATATCTCTCCCGTCCGCTTCATCCCCATCGCCGAAGAAACCCACCTCATCGTTCCCATCGGCACCTGGGTGCTGCGCCAGGCCTGCCGCCAACTCAGGATCTGGCAGGATGCCGGGTACCCCCCAGTGCGCATTGGCGTCAATATTTCGGCGCTGCAGTTTGGCCGCCGCGACTTTGCCGACCTGGTGGCCAGAGTGCTCCGCGAGTCAGGCGTCTCCCCCGAGTTCCTCCTGTTGGAACTGACCGAATCGGTGGTCATGGAAGACTACGGCGCCGTTCTGCGCCAGATGAATCTCCTGCGAAATACCGGTATCCGCATCGCCATGGACGACTTTGGCACCGGCTACTCTTCGCTGAGCTACCTGCAAAAGCTCCCCATCGACATGCTCAAGATCGACCGCTCCTTCATTGAACGGCTCAGCGACCCCGACGGTACGCGCGCCATCGTGGAAGCCGTCATTACCATGGGCACGCATCTGGGCCTGGAGATTGTTGCCGAGGGCGTTGAAACCGCCGAGCAGCAATCTATTTTGCAGCAGGCCGGCTGCCACCGGTTTCAGGGATTCCTCTTCTCTCGCCCGCTGCCCTTCGAAGAGGCCGGGAACCTGCTGGCTGCCAGCGGTGAAACGCGTTTCGGCAAGCACTACGAAAACTCAATTGAAGTCGAAGAGGCCGTGGCCTGAGACCCAGATCCTTGGGCCGGCAGTTTACAATTCTCTCTGGTATGTCACTGAAAATAGCCTTCCTCTTTCCCGGGCAGGGTTCGCAGGCCGTAGGTATGGGCCGCGAGATTGCCGAGCATTTTCCCGTTGCCCGCGCAACCTTCGCCGAGGCCGACGAAGCTCTCGGCTTCCCGCTCTCCCGTCTCTGCTTCGAAGGGCCGGACGCAGACCTGAAGCTGACGGAAAACACCCAGCCGGCCATTCTGGCGGTGAGCGTCGCAGCCTGCCGGGTGCTCGCTGCACAGGGCGTTGAACCAGCTCTGGCCGCCGGTCACTCCCTGGGCGAGTGGTCGGCCCACGTGGCCGCGGGAACCATCGGCTTTGCCGACGCCCTGCGCGCCGTCAAGGCTCGCGGCCGGGCCATGCAGCAGGCGGTTCCTGCCGGCCAGGGCGGAATGGCCGCCATCCTGTCGCTGGACCCGGCGCAGGTGGCCGAGGCCTGCCGCGAAGCCGCCCAGGAGACCGGTTTGACGGTTGCCGCCGCCAACCTGAACTCGCCCGGCCAGACGGTCATCTCCGGCGCACTGGCGGCCGTTGAAAAAGCCTCCGCGCTGGCCAAGGCCAAAGGCGCCCGCCGCGCCGTGATGCTCCCCGTCAGCGCGCCGTTCCACTGCGCCCTGATGCAGCCGGCTCAAGAAGAAGTGGCGCGCATCCTCGCAGCGATCCAGTTGTCCGATCCGCGGATTCCCGTGGCCGCCAACGTCACCGGCGAGCTGGTGACCACCGCCGCCGCGGTGCGCGACACCCTGGTCCGCCAGGTCACCGGCGCGGTGCGATGGGTGGATTGCGTGCATGCGCTGGTGGGCGCGGGCGTGGAACTGTTTATTGAAGTCGGCCCCGGCAAAGTGCTGAGCAACCTCTTGCGCCAGATCGACCCGGCGCACAAGACTCTGCATGTCGAGGATGCGGCCAGCCTGGAGAAGACCCTGGCGACGCTGAAGGACTTAAACAGCTAACAGCTGTCAGCTATCAGCTATCAGTCACAAAGCCGAAGGGCTCCATCTTCTTCGCTTTCGCGAGAAGATGGAGCCCTTCTTTTTATTTGCACAGCGAACAGCGCTAACTCCGCTTACACCGCGAACTCCGCTCGCCGCGCCCAGTGGCCGTTAGAACTTCGAGCCGAGATAGATCTCCACGTCTGGCGGCGAAAAATTCAGGGCGTGCGTCTTGGGGTCGTAGTCGATGTTCAGCGCCTTGCTCTTGCGGTCGTTGATCAGGATGGCCATCAGCAGCACATTGCCATACATGCGCGCCGCCACAATCTTGTGGCTCTGAATCACGCCGTACTCGTTGTCCGGGCTGGTTGGGCTCCAGTCCTGCTGAAAGCGGCTGAACGGGTAAGCGCCCGTCGTGGCCGGATGCTGCTGCCAGTTTTTGTCGTGCAGCCATATTCCGTAGGCCGTGGCCATGTCGTTCTTCTCGACCGCGGTGAGGAACTGGTTCGCTTCCATTCTTCCGCGCAGGTGGTTGTTCCAGTTCCAGGGCCAGTCCACCGGGCGGCCCGCCACCATCCACCAGCCTACAAACAGAAACAGCACCAACCCCACGGCGCTCAACACAATCACCTTGTGGTGTCGTTCGCGAACTTCGTCATACTTGGGAGCGTCGAGCAAGGTCATGGTTCGGTTTCCTCGTAAAAAACAGTGATCAGTCGTCAGTGGACAGTGATCAGCAATCAGCCGTCAGCCCTCAGCTATCAGCTGTCAGCTGTCAGATCTCAGCCGTCAGATTCCAGCGGCTGAACCAATACCGGAGCATACCATTCCATCTACTTAGACACCGAAGAGGCTCCAACCGTTCCCGGGCCGAGGTGCAGCCTCAATCTCCTCCGGCGTGAATCCCATTGCCGACGGCATATGGCTGTTTGCTGAAAGCTGATCGCTGATCGCTGCTTTTTTACTCTTCCCTGCTGTACGTGTTGCGGCTCTTCTCCGCGTGGCGTTCCAGGGCCAGCTCGATCAGCCGGGTAATCAGTTCCTTGTAGCCGATTCCGGTGGCCTCCCACAGCTTGGGATACATGCTGATGCGGGTGAATCCGGGCATGGTGTTCACTTCGTTCAGGAAGATGCGGCGCTTGCCGTCCGGCTCCATCAGGAAGTCCACGCGGGAAAGCCCGGAAAGATCGCAGGCGCGGAAGGCGGCCACCGCCATCTCGCGAATCTGCTGGCTCTCGGCCTTGGTCAGTTTGGCCGGAATCACCGGCACCGAACCCTCCGACAGATATTTGGCCTCGTAGTCGTAGAACTCCTTGCCGGGAACGATCTCGCCCACCACGCTGGCCTTGGGATCGTCGTTGCCCAGAACCGCAACCTCCAGTTCGCGGGCCTTGGCCGTCTTGCCGCCCACGCCCTGTTCCACCACCAGCTTGCGGTCGTACTTGGCCGCCAGCTTCAGCGCGGGCGAGAGCTCCTTGCGGTCGTGGACCTTGCTGATGCCCACCGAGGAGCCCAGGTTCGCCGGCTTCACAAAGACCGGGTACTTGAGCGCCGCCTCCACCTGCGCAATGGCCTTGCGGGGCGACTTCTCCCAGTCGGCGCGGAGCAGCGTGACATGCTTCACGATGGGCAGCCTGGCCTCGCGGAAAAGGCGCTTCATCACATCCTTGTCCATGCCCGCCGACGAGCCCAACACCCCGGAACCGACATACGCAATGCCCGCCAGCTCGAAGAGTCCCTGGATGGTCCCATCCTCGCCAAAGGTTCCGTGCAGAACCGGAAAGACCACGTCCAGCATCGCGGCCGCGGGGCGGATTGCGTCCGCTGTCAGCGGCGCTTGTCCGGATGCCGGCTCCGGCGCCATCAGCGTGGGAATGCCCTCGTGCAGCAGCTTCGCGCCGGGCGTGGCCGCCGGATCGCCGGCCCGCAACCGCCGCGCAACCGCGCTCTGGTCGCCCGTCAACAGGCTGTCGGCATCGGCGGCCGCCAGCCAGCGGCCCTCCTTGGTAATGCCGATGGGCACCACCTCGAACTTCCGGCGATCGATGGACTTCAAAATCGAAGCGGCCGACAGCAGGGACACTTCATGCTCCCCGCTGCGTCCGCCAAACAAAACTCCAACTCGTAGTTTTTTTGCCATTTCGTTCTTTTGTCACCGCTCCGGGTACTGAAAAAATCAGTACACTCAGTTTCAGTTTAGAACTCTTACAGAATCTTTTTCCCAAATGCCGAGCAAGCCAGCTCGACAGCCAGGTCCGCGGTGCGGTTGTGCTCGTCGATCACCGGGTTCACTTCGACCATTTCAAAGCTCAAAAGCCGCCCGTGATCGGCCAGGATTTCCATGGCCAGGTGCGCCTCGCGATAGGTGGCGCCGCCGCGCACCGGTGTCCCCACGCCGGGCGCGTCTTCGGGGTCGATCCAGTCCATGTCCAGCGACACATGGTAGCCTGCGGTGCCTTTTCCGGCCACGGCCAGCGCTTCTTCCATCACGGTCCTCATGCCGCGCTCGTCGATGTCGCGCATGGTGTAGACCTTGGCCACTCCGGCGCGGCGAAGGTTCTCGCGCTCGGCGGCGTCAATGTCGCGCACTCCCACCAGCACCGTGTTTTCCGCGGGAATCTTGGGTGCATAGCCGAAAATGTTGCCGAGCGGCTCCGGTCCCAACCCCAGCAGGGCGGCCAGCGGCATGCCGTGCACGTTGCCGGAGGGCGAAGTCTGGGGCGTGTTGATATCGGAGTGGGCGTCAATCCACACCACGCCGATCTTCTGGCCCCTGCGGCGGTAAAACTCCGCTACTCCGGAGATGGAGCCGGCCGCCAGCGAATGGTCGCCGCCCAGCACCAGCGGAATCATGCCCTCCTCCAGAGTTTTCACCACCGCTTCGGCGGTGCGGGTGCAGGTTTCGGTAATCTCCTTCAGATAGCGCGCGTCCTTGCTGCCGAAGCCCTGGGTCTCGGCGATCTCCACGCGAATGTTGCCCGCATCGGTGACCTGGTGCCCTAACTCCTCCAGGCGCGTCTCCAGACCGGCCACGCGCATCGCCGAGGGACCCATATCCACCCCGCGGCGGCTCGCGCCCAGGTCCAGCGGAACTCCCATCACGCGGATGCGGCGGGTGGGCTGCGCCTGGTTGCCGCTGGGCAAAACCGGCGCGGGATTGGTGGTGGAAAATTCTGTGGAATTCAACATGCGATCAGCTCCTGCGGCGGAAGTCGGCCAGCGCCGAATCGCTTGCAGAGGCCTAAGATCCGCTGCAAAACGGCCGGGCTGGAGCCCACCCATTACTTCGGCGTGGCAAAGTGGACGATTCTCCACCAAAAGGCTTATTAAAACAGATTCCCACGGGCGTAAGATCAGGACGCAATTATTTCCATTTCTGATAGTTGCTGTGCTGACTCCGCCCAATCTTCCGGCCAGGATTGATTCCTGCGGCCTTTGCTGACGATATACACCTTTAGGTGTCAGCAAGATGATCCGGTTCAGCCGGAAGGTCTTCTATGAAAAAACTGCTTTCCGCGATCCTCGTCATCTTCGGCTTGGCCTCAACCGCGAGGTCGCAGGCCCCCGCGCCCCTGACCTCGTTGCGCGCCATCCACGCCATCACCAATGCCCAGGCCAGCAAGGCGCTCCCCGTAGCCTTCGAGGCAACGGTTACATACTATCGCGACTACGAACGCACGCTCTTCGTTCAGGACAGTGGAATCGCTATCTATGTGCAACCGAACGCCAAGATTCGCCTGCTCCCCGGCGACCGTGTCCTGATCAAGGGAACCACGCACGAGAGCTTCCGGCCGTTCGTGGCAGAAGGCAGTGTCAAGGTCTTGTCCCATGGGGCGCTGCCCAAGCCCATTCCGGCCACCTTTGAGGACCTGATCCGCGCCCGGCACGACTGCATGCTGGTGACCGTACGCGGCGTGGTCCGCAGCGCCGACTTCACGATGAGTTCCGATGTCCGGAATATATTCCTGCAGATGCGTACCGAGGGCGGCGAAGTCGGCGTGGTGATGGACAGTGACAGACCGGGCACCCTTCAGAACCTGCTGGATGCAGAGGTGGAGGTTACCGGCGCGGCTTCAGGCAGATTCGACGGCAAAATGCAGCAGACCGGCATTCTGGTGCACGTCAGTTCCCTGGCGAACGTCAAGGTTCTTAAGCGCGCGCCTGCCAATCCCTGGGCTCTCCCGATTACGCCCATGGACGAGATTCTGAACGGCTATCGCACCAGCAATCAGACCCCGAGAGTCCGCGTCCACGGAACCATCACCTACTATCAGCCGGGTATGGCCGTGGTGTTGCAGAACGGCGCCAAGAGCCTGTGGGTCATGACCCAGTCGATCGCCCCCCTGCGCGTTGGGGATGAGGCGGACGCAACGGGATTTCCCGATGTGCACGATGGCTTCCTCACCTTGACCAACAGCGAGATTCAGGATAGCTTCGTCCAGGCGCCGGTCGAGCCGAAGTCCACGACATGGAACCAGCTCACATCGAGCAAAGACCTCTTCGATCTGGTTTCGATGGACGGAAAGGTCGTAGCGGAAGTGCGGGGGGCCGCGCAGGACGAGTATGTCTTGACCTCCAACGGCCAGATATTCTCCGCCATCTACAAGCACGCGCCGATTTCAAACGTCCATCCAACGCCGCTGCCGCCGATGAAGCAGGTCCCCCTGGGATCGACGGTGCATGTGACCGGAATTTGCATCCTGGAAGACTCCAACCCCTTCGACACCCAGGTGCCGTTCAACATTCTGATGCGCTCCTATTCCGACATCATCGTCGTCGCCGAGCCCTCGTGGCTCAACGTCGAAAACCTGATCCGGCTGGTCAGCGTGCTGCTCCTGGTTGTGCTTGCGGTCAGCATCTGGGGCTGGACGATGGGGCTCAAGGCCCGGCGTCAAACCGTGGCGCTGACCGCGCGCATCGAGACCGAAGCGGCTGCCGAGCGGCACAGCGCCCAGCTCGAACTTCGTCGCAGCCGCATTCTGGAAGACATCAACGGCTCACGGCCCCTCGCCGAAGTGATCGAGCAGATCGCCGGACTAGTCTCGTTCACCCTGGGAGGCGTTCCCTGCTGGTGCGAGATCGCCGGGGGAGCGCAACTGGGATCGAAGCCTGCCGCGACCGAGGGTCTGCGCATTGCGGCCAGGGAGATTCCGGCGCGCACCGGGGCGCCCCTGGGCACCGTCTTCGCCGCCCTCGGAACCGAGCGGAAGACCGGCGGAGAAGAGTCCGAGGCGCTGTGGATGGGCGCCCGGCTCGCCGCCCTGGCCATTGAGACCCGGCGACTCTACACCGATCTCGTCCACCGCTCCGAGTTTGACCTGCTCACCGACATTCACAACCGCTTTTCGCTGGACCGTCATCTGGAGGCGTGCATCGCCAGCGCGCGCGAGACCGCGTCCATCTTCGGCCTGATCTATGTGGACCTGGACGAATTCAAGCAGGTGAACGATGTGTACGGCCATCACATCGGCGACCTCTACCTGCAGGAAGTTTCCCTCCGCATGAAGCGGCAACTGCGCACAGGCGACATGCTGTCCCGCCTGGGAGGCGACGAATTCGCAGCCCTGGTTTCCACCGTGCGCAGCCGCGCCGATGTCGAGGAGATCGCCCTCCGCATGGAGCGCTGTTTCGACGATCCCTATGCCGTGGAAGGCTACATCCTTCATGGCTCGGCCAGCGTGGGTTTCGCCATCTACCCCGAAGACGGCGCCACCCGGGACAGCCTGCTCAGCACCGCCGACGCCGCAATGTACGTGGCCAAACGCATGAAGCAGCAGATGACGGCCGATCAACCGGAGCCACAAGTTCACCCCGAAAACTCCACATCTTCCTGAACAGTACGCTTTGGAATCCGGCATTTACGTTTCTGGTCTTTGCCGGGATTAAACCACCGGACCGCCTTTTCCCCAAACGGAAATGGCGCCTTGCAACAGGCAGGCCTGGCAGCATTGGAATTCAAAATGCACTAGACTCATAGTGCGTAATTAGCGGTTGTCGCCGGCCTCATTCAACTTTCGGCACGGCAAGCTGCGAGAAAAGGAAGACGCGATTTCGACGGGCTTTGTCCAATGAAGAAACTCACTTCAGTTGTCGCTGTCTTTCTTGGATGCGCCTTGACGGCCTGGTCGGCAGCGCCCCCCGCGCTGACCAGTCTGCCTGCGATCCAGGCCCTCACCGCCAGCGAGGCTCAAAAAGGACTGCCGGTGGTCGTCGAAGGCACCGTCACTTATTACGACGATCTTTCCTCTCTCTTTGTTCAGGAAGGCGACTCTGCCATCTATGTGGAGACCGCGGCGAACGCCCGCCTGCTTCCCGGCGACCGCGTCCAGGTGCGGGGCAAGACGCACATGGACTTCCGCCCCGATGTTTTCAGCGACGAGGTAACGGTGCTCCGCCATGGCGCCTTGCCGGATGCGGTGCCCACCAGCTTCGCCAAGCTGATCCGGGCGGAGCTCGACTGCCGGAGGGTCACGGTGCGCGCCACCGTGCGCAGCGCCGACATCGTGACCGACGCGCTTTTTCCCAGCATCTACCTGGAACTGCTGATGGACGGCGGATATATCGAGGCCTCGGTGATCGGCCACGATCCCAGCGTGCTCAAGGGTCTGCTGGATGCCGAAGTCGAAATCACCGGTGTGGTAACGGGCAAGTTCGATAGCAAGAAGCAGCTCGCCGGCATCGTGCTGGCGGTTCCTTCCATCGCCAGCGTAAAGATTCTGAAGCGCGCCAGCATCACCCCCGCTTCGCTTCCGCTTACGCCCATGGACGAGATTCTGAAGGGTTACGATGTGCGCGATCTGACCCAGAGAGTCAGGGTCCAGGGGTCCATTACCTACAATCAGCCCGGTTCTGCCGTGGTGCTGCAGAATGGCTCCAAGAGCTTGTGGATCAAAACCCTGTCGGAGGTCCCCTTCAACGTTGGCCACCTGGCCGAAGCCACCGGGTTCCCCGAGGCCCGCAATGGCGATTTGACCCTGACCCGGGGCGATATCTCCGAAGAGAAAGCTTTTGCGCCCATCCTGCCGGTGCAAATGACCTGGCGGCAACTGGCCCCCGGCACCAGCGCTTTCGACCTGGTCTCTGTCGAAGGACAGGTGTTGACCTCGATCCGGGGCCACTCGCAGGATGAGTTTGTCCTGGTCGCTGACGGCCATCGCTTTTCCGCCATCTACCGCCATCCCGATGCAGGCTCCGGAATTCCCCTTTCCCCCATGAAGAACGTTCCGGTGGGGGCCAGGCTCCGGGTGACCGGCATTTGCGTGCCCTCCTATGACGCCGATCCGCTCCACGGCCCGGTGGCGTTCGATATTCTGCTCCGTTCCTTCAACGATTTAGCCATTGTCGGTCAGCCTTCCCTGCTCAACATTCGCAATCTCTCCCTCCTGGTTGGACTTCTTCTGGCCGTGGTGGTGGTGGTGGGCGCCAGGGGGTGGATCGTCGAACGCAAGGTGCGACGTCAGACCGTGGCCATGGCCTATATCGAGCAGCGGCGTAGCCGCATCCTGGAGGACATCAACGGCACCCTGCCGCTGGCCCAGGTCCTCAATGAAATCACGGAACTGGTCTCTTTCAAGCTGGGCGGCGCGCCCTGCTGGTGCCAGATCGCGGACGGCGCAAAATTCGGCAACTGTCCGCCGCGGCTCGCCGGTCTGCGCGTCATCCAGGCCGAGATACCCGCGCACTCCGGAGTCGCCCTCGGCACCGTCTTCGCCGCCCTCAACTCGCTCGTCAAACCCCAAGCCGTGGAGGCAGAGGCCCTGGCCATGGCCGCCGGGCTGGCTACCGTGGCCATCGAGACCCGCCACCTCTACTCCGATCTTCGCCGCCGCCTGGAGTTCGACCAGCTCACCGACATCCACAACCGCTCCTCTCTCGATGTCCGCCTGGACGAGTTGATCGAGGAATCGCGCCAGAAGGGAGCCACCTTCGGGCTGATCTACATCGACCTCGATGACTTCAAGCTGGTCAATGACCGCTGCGGCCACCACGTCGGGGACCATTATCTCCAGGAAGCCGCACAGCGCATGAACCGCCAACTCCGCTCCCACGATCTGCTGGCCCGCTTGGGCGGCGACGAATTCGCTGCCTTGGTCCAGGTTGTCCGCGCCCGCGCCGAGGTCGAGGAGATCGCTCGCCGTCTGGAACACTGTT
>Ga0302187_10000286_pt1 | contig 49085 bp, 40 predicted proteins | sample II_Bog_E1_3_FD_202120 | JGI IMG/M metagenome (GOLD analysis project Ga0302187, IMG submission 202120) | Peat permafrost microbial communities from Stordalen Mire near Abisko, Sweden - II_Bog_E1_3 | ecosystem: Environmental > Terrestrial > Soil > Wetlands > Peat | place: Sweden: Abisko...
GATCAACCGCCTCGACGAACTGCTCCCGTGGAACTGGACCCCGCTGGCGCCCATGGCTGAGGCCGCGTGATGGCAACTATCTCAAGCGTCAAGCCGCATAACCCGCGGTAACAATCGGGCGGTTACGCGGAACGCGCCGTTCGCGGATAGATTGCCCTCGGCGGCGAAGGCCAGATAGTCCGCGCCCATGCCATCGGCGGCATAGGGCCATTGGGCGTTGGCATCGACGCCGATATCGCCACCAACCGTGAGCGAGACGTTCAGGCCTGTCGCCACGGCGGGCCCTGCGGTGAGCGTGCCGGGAACGAGGCGTACCGACCCCGGCGCCGTGGCGGTCAGCCAGTCGCCCGGCGTGCCCGAGGGCGTCGTCGCGGGCGCGGGAAATGTCGCGAGAGGCGACAGCAGCGCAGTGGCGTCGGGGAGGATTGCCGAGATCCGGTCCTGCACCTTGATCAGGCGTTCCAGCAGGGGTTGCGCCCCTGCTGCGGCGAACGCCATCGCGGTGTCGGGCGTCCCCAGATGGGTCGTGAGCCACTGAGCGAGCGCCGACCCACCGGTGGCGGGCGTCGCAATGGCGGCGGAGACCTGCGCCTCCAGTGCCGACCATTACGCAGCGAATGTGCCCAGCGCGCCGATATCGGCGAACAGGGCGCTGTCTTCGGTCATGGCGAGCAGTTGCCCGCCCAGTGTCGCCAGTTGCAGCGTATCGGCCATCGCTCGCCCCGCAGCACGCGCCACGCCGCAGACACGCGCGGTTATGTCCAGCCGACTTTCAGGTCCGCGAGATCACCTGCGTAGGTGCTGCAATCGCAGGGGTCGATGGTGCCAACTTTGCCTGCCTGGGTATATTGCCAGAGCCAGGCATGCGCCCAGGTCGCATGGAGTTTCGGCGCAGCGACGCCGTATTCCGCCCACCAAAGGCGGTATTTGGCCAATGCTGGCACGGCACCTGCGCCAAAGGCCTCCGCCATGTGGCTGCCGGTATAGATGACCAGATCGCGGTTGAGCCTGGCGCTGGCCTTCGTCATGAAATCGATCGCCGCCGCGCCGCCCATGGTATTCGCCGCAGCGGGTCCGTTGCGCTCGAAGTCGAGACACATCAGGGTGTCGTCATCGGGCTCGGCCGTGGCGAAAAAGTTGGCGATCTGCGCATCGACCGGCGCCGCAGTGCCGAAGTGAAACGCGCCCCAAAGCAACCCGGCCGATTTGGCGAGCGCGCGGGTCTCTGCGTATCTTGGGTCCTTGTAGGTGCTGCCCTCGGTTGCCTTGTAGATGACGGCGACGACTCCCACCTCTCGGGCCGCGACCAGATCCGGTTTCGCAATGCCAGACCACGCGTAATGGGACAGATCAATGACGGCAGGAAAAGGCATGCTGCGCCCCCTCGAATCGCATTCAATTTCAACCAATCATGAGTCCCGTTTAGTCGTGAGTCAACGAATAAGATGGATATGTTGGCGAGATACTGAATTGTTTCCGAAATATTGGTCCGTTGACCAGAAATAGATTGGCGAGGGACAATCCGTAAGGGGCTTTACGCCCGGGCGGGTATCCTTGGGTAGATTTGCCGCAGGCGCTGATGTTTGCCGTCGTGTCGCTACCGTAGCCAGTAAAATATCCTGTCGCTTTGATCGTTTTGTTCAGCGCTGTCGCGATCACGCTTCACGAAGCAATGCATGCGCACCCCCCGCCAGAAAAACGGCAAGATCGTCGAACAGCTTCTCGACGGATTCTGTTGTGCGCATCTGCCCTCTGCGCGCCAAAATCGAATTGATATTGACATATAGACCGACGAAATTCGATTCGATCAGATAATAAGCGGACGTAATGCATTCCGTTGAAGCTGCCGGATAGAGCCGGCGCAGCCAGTTGGCGATGATTTCGTTGAGGGGGCTAAAGACACGGGCATGTCGAGCAATGTAATCGGGCTGGTCGAAGCTCAGAGTGGAAAGTCCCAGTATTCGCAAATAGCGGTGTCGGCCCACATCATCGCTGGTCAGCCACGCGCGGCCCGGCGCCATCTGGGCGCGGATGACCGTGCTGATGTTTCCACCCCCATCGATGAGGTCGAGTTTTCGGATCGCTTCCGCATATTCCTTTTGAACATCTGCCAGTCTGCGATCGAGCACCGCGACAAACAGTTCTTCCTTCGTCCGGAAATAATATTGAAGTTGGCCCATCTGGACCATCGCCTCTTCGATGATCTGGCGTAGCGCCACACCGTCATATCCGTGCTCGGCAAACTGACGCTCGGCCGCATCGAGGATGATCGTGCGGGTACGCTCGCCTTTGGTCGTCAGGCGCCGCGGAATTTCGGAAGCGCTACTTGGACCAGCGGCGGGCGGCAAGGGCACGAATTCAGTCTCCGGATCGGTGTAGCGACGCACGATAAAGCGATGTTGTGCCGGCCTCCTAGCATAAAGTGGAGCTGTCCCGCCCATAAAATGGTGCGCATGTACCAATAATGCGATGCCGTGTGCGCTGATGCTCAATCGGGCCGAGCGCGGACCGACATCGACAAGAGGGCGGACCACCGCCCGGGGAGAGGGAGAGACAACATGACCGGCATGACCCGTGCGCGCTCCAAATGGCTGATCACTTCGGCGGCCGTGGGGATGGCCTGCATCGCGCCGGCGACGGCGAATGCTCAGGAGGCGACCCCGCCGGCGCCCGTGCAAAATGGCGTCCAGGATATCATCGTGACGGCCCAGAAACGTTCGGAGAACCTGCAAAAGGTGCCGATCGCGGTGACGGCGGTCAGCGGCGCGACGCTCTCGTCGCAGCATATCACCGATGTTCAGGGCCTCGCCAACGCGATCCCCAACGTCCAGATCAACAGCTTCTCCAACTCGCCGGATTCGGCGGTATTCACCATTCGCGGGATCGGCGTGAACGATGCCGATCCTTATGTCGGCACCACGGTGTCGGTGGTGGTCGATGGCGTGGTGGTGGGGGTCAACACCGCCGCCTTGGTCCAGTTGTTCGACATCGATCGGGTGGAAATCCTGCGTGGGCCGCAGGGCACGCTGTTCGGCGCCAACACCACCGGCGGCGTGATCAACGTCATCACCAAACAGCCGACCGGGCGCTTTGGCGTCGATGGCGAGTTGTCCTATGGCGCCTACAACAAGATCAACGCCAACATCGCCGTCAACATGCCGATCGCCGACAATCTGGCCGGCAAGATCAGCGTGCTACACACCAGCATGGACGGATACTTCCACAATTATCTCAACGACCGGCGCCTTGGCCGCCAGAACATGACGACGGTCCGCGGCGACCTGAAATACACCGCCGGCGACTATACCGCGACGTTGATCGGCGAGTACGACCGCGCCCGCAACGGGGCGCAGACCGGGGTGATCATCGCCGGGCCGACCGACCTGTTCTATGTCCATGGCCAGACCGATCAGGGCATCAACTTCATGCGCGGGCAATCGGCCGACATTCCCGATCAGAACAACCGCGATACTTATGCCGGCACGCTGACCCAGAACCTGAAACTGGGGGCGGGATCGATCACCGCGATCACCGCCTGGCGCAATTACGACAACGATCTCTACAGCGACGATGACGCCACCACACTCGACCTGCTGGAAACCCACCGCACGATCAAGCAGCACCAGTTCTCGCAGGAACTGCGCTACGCCGGCGACCTGTCATCGCGGGTCAAGATCATCACCGGCGCGTTCTTCTTCGATCAGGCCTACACCCTCGATCAGCAGGGCAAGCTCGACGGTTTCCTCAAGGGCCTTGGCCAGCCGCAGACGCAGCATCAGCATGACTGGTCGATCTCGGGATTTGCGCAAGGCTATGCCCACCTGACCGATCGGCTGCAACTCCAGGCCGGCGTGCGCTATAGCTACGAGCGGGTCTCGGCCACATCAACCACCGCCAATACCTTCACCGCCACGCCGGGTGGCTATGCCGCGTTCAACGATCCGGTGATCCCCGGCTCGTTCATCGCCGCCTCCGGGGTGAAGGGATGGAGCAATGTCGGCGCCAAGGTCGGGCTGGATTACCAGTTCGATCCGACCGTTCTGTTTTATGGCTATTACGCGCGCGGGTTCAAGTCGGGTGGGTTCACCGGCCGCATCACCCAGGCGAGCGACCTTGGCCCGTTCAATCCGGAACATCTCGATACGTTCGAAATCGGCGCCAAGGCCGATCTGCTCGACCGGCGGCTGCGCGCCAACGTCGCGTTGTTCTATAACCTCTATCATAACATGCAGGTCGTGCAGAACCTGACCAACCCGGTGACCGGCGCCAACAGCGCCGCCATCCGCAACGCCGGGGCCGCCTATACCCGCGGTGCCGAGGTCGAACTGACCGCGGTGCCGGTCGAAGGGCTGACGCTCAATGGGTCGGTCGCCTATCTCGATGCCTATTACACACAGTACAATACCTATACGCTCGATGCCGGGGGCAACACCGTGGCGGCCAGCTATGCCGGCAACCGGTTGATGAACGCGCCGCGCTGGAATGCCAATATCGGCTTCAACTGGAAGCAGCAGGTCGGGCCGGGCAAGCTGAATGTCACCGGGCAATACAACGTCACCAGTTCCAAATACACCAACTTCGACGATCTGCCCGGCGAGCTGGTCGGCCCCGTCCATCTGACCAACGCCAGCCTCGAATGGGCGCCGGACAGCGCGCACTGGTCGATTGGCGCCTATGGCCGCAATGTGTTCGACGAGAAATACTACGGCCAGAAACTTCAACTCACCGGCATTGGCATTCTCGCCTCGGTGGGGGCGCCGCGCGAATACGGTGTGGATTTCAAGGTCCACTTCTGAGGGCACGGACACGCGAGCGGGGGATGCGCGCCGCGAGGGCGCGGCCCCCATTGAAGGCGCGGCCCCCGTTGAAGGAGAGAACCATGACCGACACCGTTCCCGCCGAGGTGCGCATCGCGCTCCAGGACGTGATGACCGACTATTGCTACGCGGTCGACCGGCTCGATCATGTCGATGAACTGCTGGACCTGTTCACTGTCGACGCGGTGCTTGATTTCTCGACCATTGGGCTGGCCACGATGCACGGGCGCACCCGCTGGGAGCCTTTCTACCGCGAGGTGTTCGCCGGGATGAGCCATCACACCCACTACATCTCGAACTTCCGGCTGGAACGCTGGACCGGCGATGCCGCCAGCATCCGCGCCTATGTCCAGGGACTGGGCCGGGCCAAGGACGGCAACGAGGTGCATGTCCATGTCCGCTACCGCATGGATTGCGTGCGGCGAGATGGCCACTGGCGGATCGCGCGTTACGAAATCCACCCCGGGATGCCGCTGCCCGGATCGCTGACCACAATCCACGCCGGCCGCTGATTCTCCGCCCCCGCGCACGAGGACATGACGATGGCGACGCTGAGGGATCGCAGATCATGGCCGCATATGGCCCCGCCCGCCAAAGAATATCTGGCGACGTCCGCATCAGCGTAGGCAGGCATGCGCTGCCCGGCTGAGCGTGACCACCTGAATTTCCCGGCCGGCCGATCGCCCCGGCACCGGCGCGAAGCGGGCCACCGTCTGCCCGTGCGCCATCAGTGCCGCATAGACCGCCAGTTGCACCGGATATTGCGCGGCCTCGGCGCGATAGCGGCTGTAGTGCGATAATATGGCGATATCCGCGCGGCAGGTTCCCAACCGAGCCGGATCGACATTGCCGATATCGACGATCGCCCGGCCGGTGCGCAGATGCTCGACATGGTGATAGCTCGGCCGCTGCGCCAGCATCTGCCGCACGTCGACACAGCCGGCACTCCCCAGCGGGAACAGCAGCGGCCCCGGCCGGCGCATCAGGTCGAAACCGGCGTGCTCGATCAGCACCGAGCAGCGCGGTGCGACATGGGCCAGCACCCAGCCCGATGCCTGCTGCGCGGTGTCATGCGTGCGCATCCGCGCCGCCGCCAGCGCATCGCCGATCATCGCCGCGGCCAGCGCCAGCGCGACCGCCCCCGTCACCGGCCACCGCCAGCGCGCGGGCAGGGCCTGCACCGCCGCCTCGATCCCCAGCGCCGCCAACAGTGCCACCGCCGGCAGCACCGGCACGATCCACCGCTCCCACACCAGTGCCTGCGCCGCCATCGCCAGCAGGAACACCACCGCGCCGGGCAGGATCGCCGCCGCCGCACGCGCATGTCGCCGGACGAACACCCCGGCCCCCAACGCCGCCGCCGCCAGTCCGACCACCCCGAACGACCCCGCCAGCGGCCCCACCAGATACCACCACAGGTTGCCGCCAAACCCGAACCCGGTGGAGCCGAGATGCCCGGGCCGCGTCTCGCCATGCAGATCGGCCAGCACGGTGGCATGATCGAGCAGCAGATAGGGCGAGACCGTCAGTAACACCGCCCCCGCCACCAGCGGCGGCACGATCACCGCCCAGCGCGGCAGCCGACCCGCCAGCACCGCCCCCGGCACATTGGCCAGCACCAGCACCGCCGGCCACTTGGTGGCAGTGGCCAATCCGGCCGCCACCCCGGCCATGACCGCTGCGCGCCAACCCGCGCCCTCTGCCAGATCGAGCGCGCGCAAGCTGCTCCACAGCATGAACAGGCTGGCCAGTACATCGGTGCGGATCAGTTGTGAGATCGCGATATGCAGCGGGTTGCACGCCAGCAACAGCGCCGCCACCAGCCCCACCCGCGCGCCGCCGATGCGCGTCCCCAACCGCTCGGTCAGCGCCACGCAGCCCACCCCGCAGGCCGCCATCGTGAGCCGCATCGGCAGGATCACCACCCCCGGATCGGCAAACACCGCCGCGACAAAGCCCTTGGCGCCGTGCCACTGCCCCAGCATCCTGCCGATCGCCCCCACCGCCAGCAGCACCAGATCGAGCAGATAGAACAGCACGGTCGCCGGATGCCCGAACCACTGCGGATCGAGGCTGTGGCCGCGCAGCATGTCGAGCGCGGTCATCACGAACAGCGGCTCGTCGGGATCGTTGAGCGCGGGCAGGCCAAAGCCGATCCGCCACAGCCTGAGGCCCGCTGCCAGCACCAGCACCAACGCGAACCCGGCTTTACGGGACCGTCGCGGCGAGTCCGTCTTCATCGCGTACATCCAATGCTGGAGGAATAATGCAGACCGTTATTCTGGCGGGAGGTCTCGGCAGCCGGCTCGGCGAAGAAACCAACATCCGCCCCAAACCGATGGTCGAGATCGGCGGCATGCCGATCCTGTGGCACATCATGAAGATCTACAGCAGCGCCGGCTGCAACGATTTCATCATCTGCCTGGGCTACAAAGGCTATGTGATCAAGGAGTTCTTCGCGAACTACTTTTTGCACACGGCTGACGTTACGATCGACTTGCGCGGCGGCAATGGCCTTGCGGTCCATCACTCGCGCTCCGAACCCTGGCGCATCACCCTGGTCGAGACCGGGGCCGAGACGATGACCGGCGGTCGGCTGGCGGCGGTGCGGCCCTATCTCGATCCGGGCGAGCCGTTCTGCTTCACCTATGGCGATGGGCTGGCCGATATCGATATCACCGAACTGACGCGCTTTCACCGCGCGCATGGGCGCCGGGCGACGATCACCTCGGTGACCCCGCCCGGGCGTTTTGGCGCGCTGGAATTCGATGGCGACCGCGTCAGCGCCTTTTGCGAGAAGCCAGCGGGCGATGGCGGCCGGATCAACGGCGGCTTCTTCATCGCCGATCCCAGCGTGCTCGATCTGGTCGATGGCCCGGGCACGGTGTGGGAGGCCGCGCCACTGGAACGTCTGGCGGCGGCGGGCGATCTGGTCGGTTACAAGCATGACGGGTTCTGGCATCCGATGGACACGCTGCGCGACAAGCTGCACCTCGAGGCGCTCTGGCAGACGGGGGCGGCACCATGGAAGCGCTGGTGAACACCGCGTGGGTGGGGCGCCGGGTGCTGGTCACCGGGCATACCGGCTTCAAGGGCGGCTGGCTGGCGCTGTGGCTCCATGCGCTGGGGGCAGAGGTCAGCGGGCTCGCCCTGCCGCCACCGACCACGCCGAGCCTGTTCGAGGCGGCGGGCATCGGCGAGCTGGTGGCGAACCACATCGCTGATGTCGGCGATTATGCGGCGGTGCAGCGGGCGATCGCCGCAACCCGGCCCGAGTTCATCTTCCATCTCGCCGCGCAGCCGCTGGTGCGCCAGTCCTATGCCGCGCCGGTGGAGACTTATGCCAGCAACGTCATGGGCACCGTCCATGTGCTGGAGGCGGCGCGGCAGGTGGGCGGCGTGGCCGGCATCGTCTGCGTCACCTCGGACAAGTGCTATGAGAACCGCGAGTGGGACTGGCCCTACCGCGAGGCCGATCCGATGGGCGGGCATGACCCCTACAGCAGCTCCAAAGGCTGCGCCGAGCTGGTCGTCTCGGCATGGCGCCGATCGTACTTTGCCGAAAGCGGCCCGGCACTGGCCTCGGTGCGCGCCGGCAACGTGATCGGCGGCGGCGATTGGGCCGAGGACCGGCTGATCGCCGATCTGGTCCGCGCGTTCGAGGCCGGTCGCGCGCCCTTGATCCGCCACCCGCGCGCGGTGCGGCCATGGCAGCATGTGCTGGAGGCGCTGGGCGGCTATCTGACCATCGGCGAGCGGCTGCTGGCGGGGGATCGCCGCTGCGCCGATGCGTGGAACTTCGGGCCGCTGGATGCCGACATACGGCCGGTGGACTGGATCGTCGCGCAGATGCGCGGGGCGTGGGGGGCAGAGGCCCCCGCCGCCACCGCCGATCCGCGCCCCACCCCGCACGAGGCCGGATTGCTGCGGCTCGATTGCTCGCGGGCGCGGGCGGTGCTGGGGTGGCAGCCGGTGCTGGGGCTGGGCACGGCGATCGCGTGGATCGTCGATTGGCACAAGGCGGTGGCCGCCGGCGAGGACGCACGCGATATCACCCTGCGCCAGATCCGCCATTACGAGGCGCTGGCCAACCGGATGGCCGCCGTGCCGGCCTGACGGGTGGCCAGCGTGAGGATATTGCCCAGGCGCACGTTGACGTTGCGCCCGGGCAACCCCACGCGCGGTGCCGGCAGGCCCAGGCTGCGCAGGCCTTGGCGCACCAGGAAATCGATCGGGAAGCAGTTGGTCGCCGGGCGCACTTCGATATCGTGGAAATAGGCGCTGCGCAGCAGCCACTGCATGGTGTGCGGATTGAACAGTTGGGGGTGCTGCAGGCAGAACGGCGGCCAGCGCCAGCCCAATGCCCGGCGCAGCAGCGAACCCTCGTTGTGCGTGACCAGCAGCAGCCGGCCGCCGGGCGCCAGCTTGGCATGGACCGCGCGCAGCATCGCTCGCGGGTTGAGCAAATGATCGAGCACATGCACCATCACCGCCAGGCTGACGCTGCCATCGGGCACCGCCGAGAGATCGGTCATGTCGGTCGAAACGAAAGCATCCCGCCCGCCGGCGGCCGCGCGCAGGCGCGGATGGACGGCGACATTGGGCTCGAACAGCCAGAACCGGTCGAACGGCCCGCGCGCCGCCAGCGTCACCAGATGGCCGACGTCGGGCCCGATCTCCAGATAGCCGCCGGGCACCAGATCCCCGGTGGCGGCGGCGCGGTAATAGCCGCGCTGGGTGGCGGCGACGGCATCGTCGGCGACCAGATCCATGTTCTGCGGCATCGCCGCGTAAAGCCCGGCCAACTGCGCGTCATCGAAGAACACGCGGTTGTACAGCGCCCGGCAATTGCCGCAGCGGACATAGCTGAAGAACGTCCGCGCCTGGTCGATGCCGAACCAATAGGGGCGCAGCGCGTCCATCTCGGCCCCATCGCAGGCCACCGGGCAGGCGACGTCGGCGCGCGGCACATCGGCATCGCACAGCGGGCAACGGCGGCCCGAGATGGCAGGGCGGGTCATCGGCGGTCTCCACGCTGGCGGAACGTGACGCGATCGTGCCAGAACCAGCTACCGCAGATCAGCAGCAGGCTGAGCCCGATCTGGGCAGGGATGGGCGGCAGGTGCTCGATCTCGACCAGCACCGGCAGCAGTGCCCAGTTGATCGATGCGCTGAACAGGTAAAACCCTGAAAAGGCGCCGAACTCGCGGGCAATATGCCCGTTGCCGGCAAATACCCCCAGCTTGTAGGTGGTGAAGGCGAAGACCACGCTGATCGCCTGCGCCGCGCAGAGCGCCAGCATGTAGTGCGCACGCGCAAACGGCGCCGCGATCAGGATCAGCGGATAGATCCCCAGCCCGAACGCCGTGTTGATCGCCCCCGCCGCGATCATCCGCAGCGGGCGCGAGGCGGCGAGCCGGCTCATTCCTCGGCCACCAGCGGGATTGCCATGTTGGCGCGCAGCACCTCGCGCGGGAGGAACGGGGCAAGATCCTCGAGCGGCGGCGAGGTGATGCGTCCGTCGGGATGCGCCTTCGCGCTGAGCTTCGGCGCGAAGGCAACGTTCTCGTCCACCACGATCTCGCACAGCGCGGGGCCCGGCGCGGCCAATGTTGCGGCGATCGCCTCGGCCAAGCCGTTGGCGCCATCGGCGCGGGCATAGGCAAAGCCGAAGGCATCGGTGACGCGCGCGAAATCGGGGAAGGTCACGCCGCTGGTCGGCCCGCCGCCAACCTCGACGCCGTTGAAGAAGTTGCGGTGCGTCTGGAAGATCGAGACATAGCCGGCGTTGTTGATCAGGAACACCTTCACCGGCATGTTGTAGCCGGCGATGGTCTGCAGCTCCTGCAGGTTCATCATGATGCTGCCGTCGCCGGCGATGCAGATCACCCGCTGGCGCCCCTGGGTGGCTGCCCAGACGCCGATCGCCGCGGGCAGGTCATAGCCCATCGTCGCGCAGCCCGAATTCGTCCACAGCCGCTGGCCCTGCTGCAACCGCGCGGCCTGAAAGCTGACCACGCAGGCACTGCCATTGCCGGCGACGACGATGTCGTCCGCCGCCAGTTGCGCAAACAGCGCGTCCATCGCCGCATAGGGGTGGTTGGCGGGGCCATGCGCGTGATGCTCGGGCAGGACGACGGGGAACGCGGCGTTGCGCGCGCGCGCCCAGGCCAGCCACGCGCGGTGGGCCTCGCTGGGCCCGGACCATGGCTGCGCGGCCAAGGCGGGGAGCAACTCGGCCAGATCCGCCACCACCGGCATGTCCGGGCGCACGGTCGGCTTTTGCAGCTCCAGCGGGTCGATATCGACCCAGATCTTGTAGGCCGCGCGCGCGAAGCTGGCCCAGTTGTAGCTGACCTGGCGGATGTTCAGCCGGCTGCCCAGCACCAGCAGCACGTCGGCGCTCTGGGTCACCATATTGCCGCCGCGATTGCCGATCGTCCCCGGCCGCCCGGCATAGAGCGGGTGATCGTCCCACAGCGCATCGTGGGCATTCCACGCGGTCACCACCGGCAGGCCCAGCCGCTCGATCAGGCGCAGGAAATCGGCGTGGGCGCCGCTCAGCCGCACCCCGCTGCCGACGAGGATCACCGGCCGCTCGGCGGCGGCGAGGCGGGCGAGGATCGCCTGCGCCGCGGCGGCCAGATCGGTGTCGCGCCATGGCTGGTCGGCGGCATCTGGCGTGAAGCCAGGCAAGGCGTCAGGATCGATCCGCGCCGCCTGCACATCCAGCGGGATATCCAGCCACACCGGCCCCGGCCGCCCATGCGTCGCCAGCCACAGCGCCTTTTCGAGATGATAGCGGATCGTCGCCGGATCGGTGACCATCGCCGCGTACTTGGTGACCGGGCGGACCAGTTCCTCGATATCCAGCTCCTGATCGCCCAATTGGCGCAGCGGCAGGCCGGTGGACCGCACCGTCGTCTCGCGCTTCACCTGGCCCGAGAGCACCAGCATCGGGATCGAATCGACAAAAGCGCCATAGACCCCGGTGATGGCATTGGTCCCCCCCGGGCCCGAGGTGACGTTGACCACCGCCGGCCGGTTGGTCAGCCGCGCATAGGCTTCGGCCGCCATGCTCAGCGCCTGCTCGTGATGGGCGAAGGTGGTGGTCAGGCGCGTGTGGGTGCCGATGCTGTGGTTGAGGTGCATCGCCCCGCCACCGGTCAGCATGAAGACGTCGCGGATACCGTTGTCGGCCAGCCAGTCGGCGAGCCAGTCGGAGAGTTTGATCGTGGTCATGGGGTCCATCCATTGGCGGCGGCGGTGCGCCGGATCGCCGCATCGAGGCGAACCGACACCCGCACGCCCAGATCGGTGCAGATACGGTGATTGGCGGGCACGTAACGCCCGGGGTTCCAGCCAGCGTCCTGCCGGCCGAGAATCTCGACACGGGGGGCGCCCAGCATCCGGCCGATGCGCTTGGCCAGCGCGGCGATGGTCACGCCCTGATGCGAGCCGACGTTGTAGGCAGCCCCCGGCGCGGCATCGATCACCAGCCGCCACATCCACACCGCCAGATCGGCGGCATAGAGGTACGACCGCACCGCCTCGCCACTGCTCTGCACGCGGATCGGTTGGCCGGCGATCGCATCGCGGATGAAGTTGCCCGCCGCGAAATGCGTGCCCAGCGGCAGCAGCGGACCCAGCAGCGCAAAGATCCGCGTCGTCACCACATCGAGGCCATATTGCCGCGCATAGGCGGCGCACAATGTCTCGGCGGCGCGCTTGCCCTCGGCATAGGCGGAGAGCGGGTCGCGCGGATCGGGCCCGCCGGTCCAGTCCTCGTCGACCCCGGCGAGCCATGACGGCTGGCGGCCATAGACCGCGCCCGAGCTCATGAACACGAAGCGCGCGTTGTGCGCCCGGGCCAGCTCCAGCAGCGTGCGCGTGCCGGTGAGGATGGTGTCGAACATGCGCACCGGCTCGTTGGCGGTCAGTGCGGCGCTGGCATCGGTGGCGCCGTGGATCACGTGGGTGAACGGCCCTTCGGGCCAGTCGAAACCCGCGACGACATCGCCCTGCACGCACGCCACCCGCGCGGCGAGATGCGGCGCGCGCGCGGCAAAGCCATCGGGATCGCGGCTGAGCACGGTTACATGCATATCGATCGGGGCGCGGGCCAGCGCCTCCAGCATCCAGCGGCCGATGAACCCGGTGCCTCCCGCGAAGAACAGGCGCGCGCCATCCAGCCGCGCCCACGCCGGGGCCAGCGCCGCATCGATCAGCGCGAAATCCTCAGGCGGGATCATGCCGAGGCCAGCCCCAGCACCGGGCGATGCCCACGATGCGCGCGCACCACCGCCGCGATGCCATCGAGCGACAGCGCCAGCACCATCACCACGATCAGCCCCGGCCGCAGAAAATGCCCGACGGTCAGGCCAAAGCTGGCGGTGACCGGCCGCCCGCTGAGCCAACTGTTCGATTGCACATCAAGGATCGTCGCCAGCGGCCAATCCCCCACCAGGCAGAGTAGATAACCGCAGATCACCGCCAGCCGGGGCCCGATCCCGCGCCACGGCTCCAGCAGCACGAGGAACAGCAGGAACACCTGCGTATACCCCCCCGGCGATTGCCCGACGAGATAGGCCCCGAGCAGCACCGCCGCCAAGCGCCCTTGCGCCAACGCGCGCGGCTGGACCCAGGCCGCCGCCACACAGACCGCCGCCACCGCCTGGGTGCCGCCGATCACCATCGGCACCCAGCGTTGCACCCCCTCGATCACGCGTGAGGGCACGAAGTCGAACAGCGACACTGGCGCCTTGGCCAGCATCAGCAGCGAGGCGTAAGAGGTCGAATAGTTGACCTCGTTCCACGGTTGGCCGGCGATCGCCGTCAGCCACTGGCTGGTGTTGGTCAGCAGCGTCTGCGGCGATCCGCTGCCCACCAGCGCATACGTGACCAGATAGACCGCGATTGTCGCCAATGCCGCCACCTCCAGCCCGCGCCACTCGCGCCGGATCGCGCCCGCCAGCGCCGGGACCAGCAGATAGGGCTTGAAATTGATCGTCAGCGCCGTGCCCAGCGCCCGCCACCGCCCCGCGCCGGGGCCCGGCCAATAGGCGAGCATGAACGCCGGCAAGCAGGCAAGGATCAGATTGCCGCGCTCCAGCGTGAACAGCAGCGGCAGGCCCAGCGCGAAGGCCACGCTGCGCGGCCATGCCGCCCCGGCGCGCGCAAACGCCCAACCCGCCATCGCGACATCCACCACATAGCAGACCATAATCGCCCCGCGCCCCAGCCAATCGCAATCGCGCGCGTGAAACGGCGAGCCAAGGTAGCAGTCGCCCAGGCTGAACAACCGCAGGAAGGCGAATGACAGCGGTGGATAGATGCTTTGCCACACCTCGTAGGCGCCAGTGTGGTTGGCCCAATAGGCGGTGTTGAACCAGTCCATGAAGGTGTCGTTGGTGTCGAACACGAAGGGCTGGGGAAGATAGCCGTCGCGCAGGAACTGCCACGCGGTCGCCCCGGCGCTGGCCACCACCGCCAGCATCAGCACGATCTCGGTGCGCGGCGTGCGCCGTGTCATGCGCCCGGGCTCTCGGGGAAGTTGATCCGCTGCTCCTCGATCACCAGCGGCACGCCGCGCAGCCGCTCGGCGATCAGGCGCACCTGATCCCCGATCAGCCCGAGCGCCAGCATGACCAGCGCGAACATCGCCGCCGCCACGCCGCAGCCGAGCAATGGCCAGCCCAGCGGATCGCCGTAAAGCGCGGCGATCACGCCGGCGAGTGCCAGCAACGCCGCCCCCGCGCCACTCGCCAGCGCCAGCGCCAGCGGCAGCCGCAGCAATTGCCGCGTCGATCCCGACAGCGCCGAGAGCGCAAAGCCGAGCAGCGCGCGCGCGTCGTTCTTGCTCTCGCCGGCGGCGCGCTCGGGGCGGTCGAAGGGGATCAGCGTGATCGCCCAGCCGCTCTCCACCAGCATGCCGCGGAAGAACGGTTCGGGCTCGTTCCAGCGCGCCAGTTGGTCCACCACGCAGCGGTCATAGAGGCCAAAGCCGGTGACCTCGGGCAGCGGCGGGTGATCGGCGATGCGCGCGATCGCCGCATAGGCCCCCCGGCGCAGCGCGCCGTGCAGCCAGGTGGTGCGTTCGCTGCGGCGCTGGCCGAGCACGATCTTCATCCCCGCGCGCCAGTGGCGCATGAAGTCGCGGATCAGTTCGGGCGGGTCCTGGAAATCGGCGCACATGCCGATCACCGCGCGCCCGCGCGCCTGATAGATGCCATGCGTGGGCGAGCGCATCTGGCCAAAGTTGCGCGTGTTGAAGATCGCCCGCACGCGCGGATCGGCGGCGCAGATCGCACGGATCGCGGCGCGGGTACCGTCGGTGGAGCCGTTGTCGATCAGGATGATCTCGTGGCTGCAGGCATACGTCTCCGCCTCGATGGAGACCGCCTGGGTGATCGCCGCGACATTGTCGATCTCGTTGAAGCAGGGGATGACGATCGAGAGTTCGGGCGCGCTCAGGCGATGCCCTTCGGGCATGTTCACGGCGCCTCCTCCGGATCGAGCAGCGGCAGGGCGATGCCGGTGGCCGGCGCGTAGACCTCGACGAACAGTGCGGCGAGCACCACCAGCAACAGCAGCGCCACCGGCCCGGTGTTGAACTTGCGGTCCATGTCGAGCCGGGGCGCCTCGACGATCTCGGCATCGGCGACGGTGTCGGCGGCGAGCGCCTCGACCTGCACTTCCTCGGCCGAGCGCGAATAGACTTCATAGAGCGCCTGGGCGAAGGCATAGTCGCGGTAGAGGTCGAGGTACTCGTTGGTCACGGCGGAGAGCCCGGCGACATTGGGCCCGGCGGCGCTGTCGGCCGGCGCGGCGCTGCTGGCGATCTGGCCGCGCAGCGCGCCGATCTCGGAACGCACCGCTTGCAGGTGCGGGTTCTCGTCGCCCTCGAACCGCTGGAGCGTCTCCAGTTCGACCAGTTTCGCCTGCAATTGCGCTTGCAACCCCGCGCGCAGCGACAGTTGCGCGCCCAGTTGCGCCTCGGGCGCGGCGAGGTTGTGCGCGCGGCGGAACGCGGTCAGCGCCGCCTCGGCGGTGCCGACGCGCGCGCTCGCCTCGTGCAGGCGGGCCATCACCACCGAACGTTTGTGATCGATGCGGTCGCGCCCCAGCCCGCCCAGCCGGTCCGAGATCGCCGCCACATAGGCACGGGTCAGCGCCAGCGCCTCGGCCTGGTCATGGCCGCGTACCTCGACCTCCAGCAACCCGCCGGTCAGCGTATGCACATCCACCGTGCGGTCGAGCGCGCGCCAGGCGGCGTGGCGCGAGCCATAATGCGCGGCATCGTCGAGGTGCAGCCGGTCGATCACCGCGTCGCTCACCTCGTAGCCGCGCGCGATCGAGAGATAGAGGTCGATCGGCGTCTTGGCCCCGCCGAGCAATGCGGCAAAGCTCTGCGCCTGGGCGCCGATCGCGCTGGTCGTTGCGCCGAGGCCGAGGCTGGAGCTGTCCTGCGGCAGGATCTTGGACCGCGCCACATAAGTCGTCGGGACGAGGCACAGCAGCGCCAGCACCGCCGCCGTTCCGCCCCACAGGCGCAGGCGCAGGCGTCGATCGCGCAGCACGGAAAGCAGGGGCGCGCGCATCAGTCTGCCAATGCCTTGATCGCCACCGCGCCGGCCACGCCGCCGAACAGGCTGGAGGTGATCTCGCTCATCCGCGCCCAGAACTCGCCGCGCCCGGCATCGACCGGTACATAGACGAGATCGCCCGGCAGCGCCGGGGCCCGCCGCGTGGCGCCCTTGGCCGAGAATACCGTGCCATTGGCGCGCACCACGAAGACGCCCGATTTATCCGCCACCTTCTGCACGCCGCCCGCCAGCGCGATGGCATCGCCGATGGTCATGCCCGGGCGATAGGCGAAGGAGGCGGGGCTCGCCACCGAGCCGAAGACGCCGATGGTCACCGGGCGGGTGGGGACATCGACGGTATCGTTGTTTTCCATGATCAGGTCTTCGGGCAAGCGGGTGGCGGTGACCGGCAGGTCGAACACCAACCGGCCGGTGGGCGCGCGCGTTTTCATGGTCTTGACGATGCCCTCGATCAGCGTGCTGTTCGCCGCCGAGGTCAGTTGCGCGCGGTTGGCCGAGACCAGCGGCTGGGTGCGCAGTTGCATCTCCATGTCGTTGAGCGCGCGGGTGTAGCTCTCCTGCTGCTGCACGCGCACGCTCTCGCGGGTGATGATGCTGGCGTAGGGGAAGGCATCGGTGGTCAGCCCACCGGCCAGTGCCAGCACCGCCGCAAGCCGCGTGCCCGGCGCCACGTAATAGCGTCCCGGGTGGACCACCTCGCCGCCCAGCGTCACCAGCACCGATTGAACCCCCACCGGCCGGGCGATGCCGACATCCGAGAGCACCCGCACCACGTCGCCGCGATGGACCGCCCGCCCCCGCGCATCGAGCGCCGAGAGCTGCACCCAGCCCTGGCTGCGATCGAGCGAATCGAGCACCATCAGCCGGCTGCCATCGGCGACGGTATCGATCCCGCCGGCATCGGCGATGGCGTTGGCCAGCGTCTCGCCGGGGGCGACTTCATAGATCGCCGGCTGGTTGACGCTGCCGATCACCGCGACCTGTTCGCCGGCTGGCGCGATGAAGATCACGTCGCCGTTCTGGAGCGCGGCATCGCCGCGGGTGTCGCCGCGCAGCAGCAGGTCATAGAGATCGAAATCCGAGACCAGCCGGCCGCCCCGCCGCAACTGGATCGAGCGGAAGCTGCCGCCGCTGGCCGGGCCGCCGGCGGCCATCACCGCGTTGACCAGCGTGGCGAGGCTGTTCACTGTATAGGCGCCCGGCTGGCGGGCAAAGCCGGTGACATAGACCGTGAGGCCGTGCAGCCGGGCAACCGAGACCTGCACATCGAAGGCGCGGTACTGGCGCGTCACCGCGCGCGCGACGACGCCGTGCAGATCGCCATAGCGCACCCCGCCGACCATCACCGGCCCGACGCGCGGGATGAAGATCCGCCCCTCGGCATCGATGGTCAGCCGCACCGCCACGCCCTCGACCGAACCGGCGAGGTTGAGCGCCAGCGTGTCGCCGGGGTTCAGGCGATAGTCGTCGGGGATGGCGGTGGTCGGCGGGGCGGTGAAATCGCGCGCCTCGGGCAGCAGCAGTTGCTCGCCGAAGCGGTGGAGCGGATGCCCGGTCAGCGTCGCCAGATAGGTCTCGAAGGCGCTCGGCTGCGGCGGCGGCGCGGGCTCCCTGGGCTTGGGGGCGGCGGTCGCCTCGGCGGGATCTGCGGGGGGCGAGACGATCTGCGTCGCGGCAAACCCGGCCGGGGCCGCTGTCTGTGGCACCGAGACGGCGGGTTGGGCACTCGCCGGGGCGGACGACTGGGTGGATGTCGTCGCCACCGGCGAGGCCAACTGGGCCAGCGCCTGAGGAGGGATCAGGACTGTGCCCAGAAAGGAGAGCAAAGTGAGGCGGGCAATGCGGCTCATGCGGCGATGGTCTCGTCAATGTCGGCACAGGCCGCGGGGAGCAGCGCCCCGGCGGCAAGCTGCCACAAGTGCTCATGCGTGGCGGCGAGCAGGCCGGGCGACCTGGAGCCGACGCGATAGGCCGCGCCCTCCCAGTGCCGCGCGACGCCCCCCGCCTCGGTGAGGAACAGCACGCCGGCGGCGTGGTCCCACGGCAGGATGCGCTGGAACAGGGCGATGTCGTTCTGGCCCAGCACCAGCCGGGGATAGCTCTCGGCGGCGCAGCGCGGGATCGGCACCCGATCGAAATCGCGATCGGCGCAGGCGTGAACCCGCGCCCGCCGTGCCGGCGACATGAACTGCGTGGCCAGCGCCGCGACCGGCAGCGCCAGGGTCGAGCGCGGGATGCGCACGGCACGGCCATCGATCGATGCGCCTTCGCCGCGCGCGGCAAAGCACATCCGATCGTTCACCGGATCGAGCATCCAGCCCGCCAGCGGCGCACCATCGCCGACCAGCGCCACCATCACCCCGAACGGCCCGTGCCCGGCGGCAAAGTTGGCGGTGCCGTCGAGCGGATCGACCAGCCACACCAACCCCTCGCCAAGTCCGTTCAGCAGCAAGGGATCGGCCGCCGCCGCTTCCTCGCCGACGATCCGCGCGCCGAGACCCAGCGCCGCCAGCCGATCGGCCAACATGGCCTCGGCGGCGCGATCGGCGCTGGTGACCAGCTCGCCGGGGGTCTTCTCGGCGATGTCGGCGGGGCCCAGCGCGCCGAGGCGCGGCAGGATCACCGTCGCCGCCACCTCGCGCAGGATCTGCCCGACCCGTTGTTCCAGCGTCATCGGTTCAGGCGGCGATGCTGGTCGGGGAGTCGGCGCGGACGAGGCGTTCGCGCATCATGGCGATGCGCGCGGCGTCCTCCTCGGCGATGGCGCGATAGGTGTCGCGCTTGTTTTCCAGCCAGGCGAGTTCGAAGGCCATGGCATGGGCGATGCCGGCCGCGAAATCGGGCAGGGTGGCGGCATCGCCATCGAAGATCACCTTGCGCGTCTCGAACCGGTCGAGCCGCAACTGCTGGATCTCGCGCAGGATCGGCGCCGCCTCGACCGCGACCGATCCGCCGACGACCAGATCGAGGTCGTGGTAGATGCAGGCCTCGGCGACCGAGAGCACCGCGTCGGTGATCGACCGCTCGTTGATCGCGCCGCGCGGCATCCCCTTGGAGAGGGTGAAATCGACCCGCCCGAAGACGATGCCGTTCAGCCCCGCCTGTGCCGCGATCGGCGCCATGTCATCCAGCGCGGGCAGCGTGCTGGCGGTCTCCAGATTGAACAGGAATTCGGTGCCGCCGGCATCGGCGCCATAGACCTTGTCGCGCGCCTCGGCGAACTTGGTCAGCGCATAAGGGGTCTCGACCATCGGCGCGATGATGTAATCCGCCGCATAGAGCCGCGAGGCGTGGAGATCCGACACCGCCTCGCAACCGCCGATCTTCAGCGCCACTTTCAGGTCCGCGCGCCGCGCCAGATCGAGCAGGCGCAGCATCTCGTCGGGGCGGGTGCCCTCGGCCTCGAACTCGGCTTTCAGCGCGACGACGCCGAATTGGTCACGGCCTTTCTTCAATAGATCAAGCATGCGCCGTTCGGTCGGGGTCATGGGCCAGTTCTCCGTTGCTCGTTGGCTGGTTGTCGGCGGGAAGACGGTGTTGCCCGGATGATCCCGTAAAAATCTTTTTGCATTTTCGGCTTGCGGGATCGGGCCAATGAGTCCGTCAATGGGCTTGATGACCATTCGTTTTTGCGTTTCCGCCGTGTTGTTCTGTGGCTTTCTGGCGGCGCCGTTGGGCGCGCGGGAGGGGTTGCGGGTGTCCTCGCCGTTCGGCTGGCGGATCGATCCGCTGGGCGCGGGGGTGCGGATGCATGATGGCATCGATTTGCCGGTGCCGGCGGGCGCGCCGGTGCGCGCGGCGGCGGCGGGGCAGGTGCGCTTTGCCGGCTGGCGCGGTGGCTATGGCGCGTTCATCGAGATCGCCCATGTCGACGGCACCCGCACGCGTTATGGCCACCTCTCGCGCATCCTGGTCGGCGCGGGGCAGGTGGTGGCGCAGGGCGAGGTGATCGGCGCCGCCGGATCCACCGGGCGATCGACCGGCAGCCACCTGCACTTCGAGTATGTGACGGTGCGGGGCCCGGTCGATCCGCTGCCCTATCTGGGCGTACGCGCGCATGCTGCCCCGGAACCCGCTCCGGCCCCGCCGTGGCGTTCGGCCTTTGCCGGCGCGCGGGAAGGCGTGACGGCGGCGGGCCTGCCCGATGGCGATGCGGTTGCGGCGGCATCGCGGCCCTGATGCGCGGCGGGATCGGCGTGGATCGGCGCTTGCTTTCAACCCGGTGCATTCGTAACCGTGCCGGGATCATGTCGATGGCGGCCCTCTTCCGATGACCCGGCGCGACCCGTTTGCCACGGGCGACAGCGGGTTGCAGCGCATCCTGATCGCGGAGCGCGAGCGCTTTGTGCGGTTTTTGCGCGCGCGCGGCGCCGGCGACGATGCCGAGGATCTGCTCCACGACCTGTGGCAGCGGATCGCCACTACCCCCGGCGCGCCGGTGGCCGATCCGGTGGCCTATCTCTACCGCGCGGCGGAAAATCTGATGCGCGATCGCCGTCGCAGCGAAACCAGCCGCGCCCGCCGCCAGCAGGACTGGCACGATGTCAGCCTGCCGACCCACGACGAGCCCCCCGGCGAGGCCGCCCTGATCGCGCGCCAGCAGTTGGGCGAGGCCGATGCGGTGCTGTCGGCGCTGGGGCCGCGGGTGCTGGCGGTGTTTCGCCGCGCGCGGCTCGATGCGATGCCCCAGCCGGCGATCGCGCGCGAGCTGGGGGTTAGCCTGAGCTCGGTAGAGAAGGATCTGCAGAAGGCCTATCGGGCACTGGCGCAGCTGAGGAAAAAATACGATGCGGAATAGGCCCCGCGGCTCCGTCATGGACGTGAGATGAACAGCGCACCCGAAATCCCCGCCGAAATTGGCGACGCCGCCCGTTTTTGGGCGATCCGCGTCGGCGATCCGGCGTTTGGCGATTGGGAGGGCTTCGCCCGCTGGCTGGAGGCCGATCCTGCGCATGCCGTCGCCTATGACGCGGCGCTGGATGACGAGGCTTGGGGCACGGCCTTGGTCGCCGCGCTGCCCGCCCCGCCGGTGCGGCGCGCGTGGTGGCCGCGCGCGGTGGCGGCCTGCGCGGCGCTGGTCGCGTTGATCGGCGGTTCGGCCTGGTATGCGCAACAGCCGACGGTCTACGCCACCGCCCCGGGCGAGCGGCAGACCGTGGAATTGGCCGACGGTACGCGGATCACGCTCAACGGTGCCACCCGGCTCAGCGTTGCCGCCGGCAATCCACGGCAAGTGGCGCTCTCGGGCGGCGAGGCGGTGTTCGAGGTGCGGCACGATCCCGCGCATCCCTTCGCGGTGGCGGTGGATGGGGCCAGTCTGACCGATCTGGGCACGGTGTTCGATGTCGAGGCGGCGCGGGGCCGGCTCGATGTCGCGGTGGCCAGTGGCGCGGTGGGCTATCAGGGCGGCGGGCGGGCGATCCGTATCGCCGGGGGGCAGGCGTTGTCGCGGGCGGGCGCGGATGCCGATCCGGTGCTGCGTGACGTCGATGCCGCCACAGTGGGGGCTTGGCGCACGGGTACGCTGTCTTACAGCGATGCGCCGCTGGGCCAGGTGGCGCGCGATCTGGCGCGCTATCTCGGCCAGAGCGTGACGGTGGCGCCGGGGCAGGGCGCGCGGCGCTTCACCGGCACGCTGGCGGTGGCCGGTCGTGCCGATGAGGTGATGCGGCGCGCGGCGGCGGTCATGGGGGTGGCGATCATCCGGCGGGGGGATGGCTGGCAAATCGGCGGGGACGATGGATCGAGCCCATAAGGCGCTTGCCCTCCTGCTGATGCTCTCCTCCGGCGCGGCGATCGCCGGCGAGGATGCGGCCGATCTCGATATCCCCGCCGGGCCGGTCGGCGCGGCGGTGCGCAGTCTGGCGCTGCGGACCCATGCCAGCATCGGTTTTCGCGATCCCGCGCTGGCACGACTGGTGGCGCGCGCGGTGCATGGGCGCTATCCGGCGCGGCGGGCGCTGGATCTGATGCTGATCGGCACCGGCTGTGCCGCGCGTGAGGTAGCGCCCGACAGCTTTGTCATCGAGGCGGCGCGGCGGCCCGATTTGCCGCGTCCGCCGGCGTCGCATCCCCGCGCTGCGCCGCAAGCGCTCTCCGCGCCGCCGCCGATGTCGGGCGACAGCGACAACATCGTCGTTACCGCCACCAAGCGCGATGTGCCGCTCGATTACTATCCCGGCGCAGTCACGCTGGTCGATGGCAACGATATCGCCACTGCAGACGCGCGGCGCGGCACCGATATGCTGACCGCGCGTGTGCCCAGTGTCTCGTCCACCCAGTTGGGCCCGGGGCGCAACAAGCTGTTCATCCGGGGCATCTCGGATTCCAGCATCGTGGGACCGACGCAGGCCACTGTCGGGCAATATTGGGGCAACAGCCGCATCACCTACAGCGCCCCCGATCCCGACTTGCGGTTGTATGACGTCGCGCGGATCGAGGTGCTGGAGGGGCCACAGGGCACGCTCTATGGTGCGGGATCGTTGGGGGGTGTGGTGCGGGTGGTGCCCAATGCGCCCGATCTCACACACCTGGGTGGGGCGGCCTGGGCGGGCGGGACCGTCACCCAGCACGGCGCGCCCGGGGGCGATGGCGGGGCCTTGCTCAACGTGCCGATTGTCGACGACAAGCTGGGTCTGCGGATCCTCGCTTTCGACGGGCTCGACGGCGGCTATATCTATGACCGCGAGCGTCAGTTGAACAATGTCAACACGGTCAAGACGCTGGGCGGGCGGGCGGAGCTGCGTTACCGCCCGGGCAACGACTGGACGATCGACGTCTCGGGCGTGGCCCAGCGCATCGCCGGTGACGACGCGCAATATACCGATGGCAAGGGCGATGGTCTCAGCCGCGCCAGTTCCATCGCGCAGCCTTATCACAACACGTATTACCTCGGCGATGTGGTGGCGGCGCGGCGCTGGGGGGCGATGCAACTGACCGCCTCGGTCGGTTATGCCAATCAGGACGTGTTCGAGCAGTACGAGGGTGCCGCGCTGCCCCAACCCAGCCAGCCCGGCATCGGCCCTGCGCAGAACGCTCCGCAGACCGCCTATACCCAGGACAACCGCGTCAACATGCTGGTCGGCGAGGTGCGGCTTTCCCGCCGGGGGCCGCGCGGCACCGGCTGGCTGATCGGGCTCAGTGCGATCCACAACCGATCGGACGTCCACCGCACCATGGGAGGCGATCAGGGGCATCAGCCCGATGGCGGCAACACCAACGCGCCCGTCGCCAAGTCGCTGCTGACCGGCGTGACCAACCGTGTCGACGAATTCACCCTCTATGGCGAGTATGCGCAGGCATTGGCGTCGCGGCTGACTTTGACGGTGGGCGCGCGGTTCACGCATACCTGGCTCTCGGGCCATTCCAACGACGATACTCAGGGTATTGCCCTGATCGCCGATCCCGGCGCCACCGCCACGCGCAACGAGAACCGGGTGCTGCCTGCGGTCAGCCTGGCGTGGCATCCGGCGGCGGCGCTGACGCTTTACACCCGGTTCCAGGAGGGGTTCCGGCCCGGCGGTATCGCCGTCAGCCAGAACCAGATCCAGCGGTTCAACGCCGACACCGTCTATACGCTGGAGAGCGGCGGCCGGCTGGGTGGGGCCAAGGCTTCGACCAGCTTCAGCGTGGCATGGGTGCGTTGGCTGAACATCCAGGCCGACCTGATCGACGGCTATGGCTTTCCCACCACCGCCAACATCGGCGACGGGCGCATCCTCTCGTTCGGCTGGACCGGGCAGTGGCGGCCGCTGACGGGGTTGCAACTCGATGCGGCGGCCTATCACAACGCCAGCCGGGTGCTGACCACATCGGCGGCGGCGCAATCGATCCTCGGCGCCTCGATCAGCGAGAACCGCCTGCCCAATGTCGCCGATCTCACGGTGCGCGGCAGTGTGGCCTATACATTGCCGGCGGTGGCTGGCGAGCGGATCGATCTGCATGGATCGGTGCTCTATGTCGGCAAGTCGACACTGGGGGTGGGGACGGTGCTGGGGCGGTTGCAAGGCAACTATGCCGATACCTCGCTGGAGATCCGCAGCAGCCGGGGACGGCGCTCGATCAGTCTGGGGCTGGATAATCTGCTCGATGCACGGGGGAACCGGTTCTCGCTCGGCTCGCCATTCCTGCTGCGCACCGAAAGCGAATATACCCCGATGCAGCCGCGCAATGTACGTTTGGGTTTCGACCTGGCGTTTTGAGTTCCGGCTGCACCCCGTCGCTCCAGTCAGGGAATGCGGGCGTGGCCTGCCGCCGCGGTGATGGTCCGGCCCTCGGTTGCGCAGAGTGGCAAGAAAGTCGGCGATGCCACGATACCGATCAACAACAATGCATCGGTCTTGAAATGCATTTCATGATGCGTTACATCCCCTCTCAGGCCGGAGCGTACCGGTGTAAGGTTTGAGGGAGAGAAAGAATGAGGCTTCATTTCCGACTGATGTCGGCTGCATCCGGTGTGGCGCTTTGCGGTATCGCCATCCCGGCCCTGGCCCAAACCGCGCCGGCACCTGACAACGCGCCCGAAATCGTGGTGACGGGCACTGCAAATAGCCAGGGCGTCCTGAAGCAGGCCGCGCCTTACGCGATCACCACGATGAACGAGCAGCTCATCAAGGATGTCGCCCCGACGAGCGCCGCTGACCTCGTCAAGATCGTCCCCGGCCTCTATGCGGAAACCACCGGCGGCGTCGCCGGGCCGAACATCGAGGTGCGTGGCTTCCCCACCGCTGGCGATGCGCCCTATGTCACGATGCAGCTCGATGGCCTGCCGATCTTCCCGGCGGCGACGCTGTCGTTCCTCGACAACTCCTCGCAACTGCGCGTTGATGATACGCTGAAGCGTGTTGAGGCCACCATCGGCGGTCCCGCCGTGCTGTGGGGCAGCGGCCAGCCCGGCGCGACGATCAACTGGGTGGAAAAGAACGGCAAGACCGACCAGAACGGGCTGCTGCGCGGCACCGTGGGCAACGGCGGGCTGTTCCGCGTCGACGGCTATTTCGGCGGCGAGATCGCCAATGGCTGGTATGCCAGCATCGGTGGCTTCTGGCGCACCGATCACGGCATCCGCGACACCCAGTACCCGGCCGATCGTGGCGGGCAGATCGTGGGCACCATCACCCACGACATCGATGGCGGCACGGTCACGCTCTATGGCCGCACCACCAATGACAAGAACGCCTTCTTCACGCCGATCCCGCTGCTGAACACCGGCACGGCGACCAATCCCAAGCTGGCCGCCTATCCTGGCTTCGATCCGCTGACCGCCACGTTCCTCGGCAATGCCAACCGCATCGCCGCGCTGCCTGGCGGGCCGACGCTGGATCTGGCCGACGGGCGCGGCATCGACAACCATGTCGTCGGCGTCGACTTCACCAAGTCGCTGGGCGACCGGTTCGATTTCTCGAACAAGCTGTCCTACATGTGGGGCACGGCGACGTGCGCATGCCAGTTCACCGGCGACAATCCGACGACGCTGGGCGCCTATGCCGCCGCGCAAGTCGCCGCCGACATCGGCCGCGGCGCCCCCGCCGGCACCAGCACCACGATCGGATCGGCCACGCTGGTGGGCAGTGGCGCCGCCATCACCGACATGAACACGCCCGTCATCGACATCGGCGTGTGGTATGTGCGTAAGGACCTGACCGCGTTCCAGGACGAGGCGCGCCTCGCCTTCCACGTCACGCCGACCAACACGGTGACGCTGGGCGCCTGGTTCTCGGATTCGACCTCGCATGACATCTGGGATCTCGGCAACGCCCAGTTGATGACCATGAGCAACAACGCCACCCCGATCGCGGTGACGATGAGCGACGGGTCCAAGCTGACCAATGCCGACGGGTTTGCCTCGTCCAGCTCGTACTCGATCAACAACCGTTATGACGGCAAGAACATCGCCGGCATCATCGCCGATCACTGGGACGTGACGCCGCGCTTCACGGTCGATCTGGGTGCGCGGTTCGAGCACGAATCGGTGAACGGCACGCTGATCTCGCCCACGTCGCAGTTCATCGGCACGGCGGCCAACCAGCTCTATGCCTATGGCGCCAGCGTGGCGACGACACCGACGTCGCTCTCGTTCCGCAAGGACGCGGCGGCCTACGCGATCGACGCCGATTACCAGATCGCGCATAATTTCAACGCGTTCCTGGGCTTCAACCACGGCTACATCCTGCCGACGTTCGATGATCTGCGCTCTGGCGTTTTCGACACCACCCATGTCGATCAGTTGCAGGGCGGCATCAAGCGCAACAGCCGGCTGTGGTCGCTGAACCTCACCGGGTTCTACAACGCCTTCGCCGGCCAGCGCAGCGAGCAGATCCTGTCCGACGGCACGATCGTCGAATATGTCACCAGCTCGCATACCGAGGGGCTGGAGTTCCAGGGCGCGTTGCGGCCGTTCACCGGCGTGCAGCTCGATCTGGATGGCACGTACCAGCACGGCAAGTACACCGCCGGCGGCACCGGCATCACCAACGAGACCGTGGTGCGCCAGCCCGCCTTCCAGCTCCGCTTTACGCCGAGCTATTCGCTGCCCTTCGGCAACAACAAGGCGCGGGTGTTCGGCACAGTCAGCTATATCGGCAAGCGCTATGCCGATTTGCAGAACGATCAGGTCCTGCCGTCGTACACCACGCTGGATCTGGGCGCCGAGGTGCAAGTGAGCAAGGCGGTGGAACTGCGCGTCAGCGCCAACAACGTCACCAACACGCTGGCCATCACCGAGGGCAATACCCGCGTCTTGGGCACGGGTCTGGCATCGAACGGCGTGTTCCTCGGCCGGCCGCTGTTCGGCGCGAGCTATCAGTTCAGCGCGGCCATCCACTTCTGACGGTGCCGTTGCGAAGGGCTTGACCCCGCCGGGCGGCTCCCTTCCCTCTTGTGCCGCCCGGCGCCTTCTCGGCCGCCCCGCCTGACCGGTGGGGCGGCCGTTTTGCCGGGTGAGGGCGCGAACATGCCCACGCGCGGCCAAACGCCTTTCATAATCCGCGGAAATCCGTTTATGCTCAGCGGCATGATGGGGGGCAGATAACACATGGCTGACGAAGAGCCCGCCACACCACGCCGAAGTCGGGCGATGACGGTGTCGATGGCGGACATTGCGCGGTTCGCCAACGTCTCGAAGCCGACGGTCAGCCGGGTGCTCAACGGCAGCCCGCTGGTCGGCGAGACGACGCGCGAGCATGTTCTGGCGGTGGCCCGGGAGCACGGCTATGCGGTCAACCGCAATGCGCAGAAGCTGCGTCAGACGCGGACCGAGACGATTTCGGTGGTGCTCGATTTCGGCTCGCACCGGGGCGGACGCATCGCCGATCCGTTCATCTTCGAGCTGCTGGCCGGGGTGGCCGAGGCGCTGGCGGTGCGCAATCTCGATCTGCTGCTATCGCCGCCGCTGGGGCAGGAGGCGCGCGGCTATCAGGAACAACTGAACGCCCGGCTGGTCGATGGCTTTATTTTTCTGGGGCAGGGCGAGCGCGACCCGATGCTGCGTCAGCTTTCGCGGATGCAGGTGCCGTTCGTCGTCTGGGGCGCGGTGGCGCCTGACGAGCCTTATTGCGCGGTCGGCAGCGACAATTTGCTGGGTGGGCGGCTGGCGGCGGCGCATTTCTGTCGCGCGGGGCGGCGGCGCTGGCTGTTCGTGGGCAACACCGACCATGCCGAGATCCGCATGCGCGCCGAGGGGCTGCGCGCCGGCATGGCCGGAACCGACGCCGAAATGGCGACCCTGGCGATCGAGGCGATGTCCTATCAGGCGACACACCGTGCGATGGCCGCCTATCTGGCTGCGGAACCGGCGCCCGACGCGGTGTTCGCGTTTTCAGATACGGCGGCAATGGCGGTGATCGCGGCGATGCGCGAGGCCGGGCTGACGGCGCCGCGCGATTTTGCCTTGGTCGGCTATAACAACATTCCGCCGGCGGCGCATTACACGCCGCAGATCACCACTGTGGAGCAGGCGACCGATCTGGCGGGGGCGATCCTAGTGGAGAAACTGATGCAGCAGATCGAAGGCGGACGGGCGACATCGACGATGCTGTCGACGCGGTTGATCGTGCGCGAGACGTAACCGGCGTCAACCGCGCTCGCGCGCGGCCAGCACCCGCAACCCCAGCACGGCCAAGATCAGCACCGCGATCGGCGCGAGCAGGCACCATAACACCCGCGCATCCGGGATCGCGGCGAACAGCACCGCGACGAGGCGCGATCCGGTCGTGCCGCCCAGCGCGGAGAACACGACGATCAGCCCGATCAGCCCCGCCTGCCGTGCCTTGGGCACCGTGGTCAGCACCACCGAGTTGAGCGTGGGATAGATCGGCGCCATGAAGAAACCGATGGCGGGGAGCAGCAGCGCCGCCGCCGGCACATCGGCCCAGCGGGTGATCGCGGCGTGCGGCGCTTCGGCGCTGACCAGCCATGGCACCACCGCGATGATCGCCGCCATGCCGATCAGGCAGCAGAGCAGCAGCGGAAACCACCCCGTCCGCACCACGATCAGCCCCGCCGCCAGCCGGCCCAGCGCGATCGACACCGCGAACGCCGAAGCCGCCTGCACCGCCAGTTGTCCGTCGAGGCGCAAGGCGGTGTGGTTGATCGTCGGCAGCCAGGTGCCGATGCCTTGCTCGATGAAGACGTAAAGGAACACCGCCGCGACGAAGACCAGCACTGTCGCGCGGCGCAGCAGCGCGAACATGGCGGCGGTGGAGCGGCGTTCGGCGGCGGTATCGTCGCGGGGGGGATCGCCGATCGGGGCCGCCAGCGTGACCAGCGCCGTCACGCCACACGCGCCCGCCAGCCACCAGTAGACATGCAGCCACGACGGCGATGCCGGTGCCAGTGGATCGATGAACGCGGCAAAGATCCACGCCGCCGCCACGACCGCCGCCATGAACGCCGCCTCGATGATGCCCAGCAGGCGGGCATGGTGCGCGGTGTCCTCGGCCAGCACGCCCACCGAGCCGTAAACCGCCACCTTCATCAGCGCGAACCCCACCCCCACGCAGACGAACAGCACCCGCGCCGCCCAGAACGCATCGGCCAGCGCCATCGTCACGCAACCCGCCGCCGCGAACCCCAGACCCGCCAGCATCGCGCGCTTCATCCCCAGGCGCGGCACTTGCGCGGCGATGGCGAATGACACGATGGCGATGGTCAGGTCCTTGCAGGCCTCAAGCGTGCTGGCCGCGACGTTGTCCACGCCGAACGCGGTGACCGATTGCAGGATCACGGTCCCCACGCTGTTCAGCAGCACCGCGAACACGGCATAGCCCAGGCATAGCGCGGCGACGGTCAACGTCGGGCGGGCCTGATTGGCGTTGGTTTTCGGCATTTGGTCCCCCAGACGTATTTGTGTGCTCAAGGCTTGCGTGGAGCTTAGCATTCCCGTTATGAAATGCATATCATTTCCGTTTCCGCCGAGGGACGGACATCGGGACAAGGATCTGCGGCAAATGAGCGAGTGGTGGCGTGGCGGGGTGATCTATCAGGTCTACCCGCGCAGTTTCAGCGATGCCAATGGCGATGGCGTGGGCGATTTGGCGGGGGTCACCCAGCGGCTCGACTATCTGGCGGCGCTGGGGGTGGACGGGATCTGGCTCTCGCCGTTCTTCAAATCGCCGATGCGCGATTTCGGCTATGACATCTCGGATTACACCGATGTCGATCCGGTGTTCGGCACCCTGGCCGATTTCGACGAGCTGCTGGAGAAAGCCCACGCCCGGGGCATGAAGGTGGTGATCGATCAGGTCTGGTCGCACACATCGGACCAGCACGCGTGGTTCAAGGAAAGCCGCTCTTCGAAAGACAATCCCAAGGCCGATTGGTACGTCTGGGCCGACGGCCGCGATGATGGTGGCCCGCCGAACAACTGGATCAGCCTGTTCGGCGGCCAGGCCTGGAGCTGGGACACCCGCCGGCGCCAGTTTTACATGCACAATTTCCTGACCGAGCAGCCCGACCTCAACTTCCACAATCCCGAGGTGCGCGCGGCGATCCTCGATGTTGCGCGGTTCTGGCTGGCGCGCGGGGTGGACGGGTTCCGGCTCGATGTTGCCAACTTCTATTTCTGCGACAGGCAGTTGCGCTCGAACCCGGCGAAGCAGGAGGGCGGTGCCGGCCAGTTCCTGCGCCCCTACTGGCACCAGCGGCACCTCTATGACCGCTCGCAGCCGGAAAACCTCGATTTCATGGCCGAGGTCCGCGCGCTGGTCGACAGCCACGGCGAGCTGATGACCGTCGCCGAAATCGGCAGCGACGATTACATCGGTCGCTCGATCGAATATACCCAGCCGGGGCGGCTCCACACCGCCTATAACTTCTTCCTGCTGGAAAACGGGCCTTTATCCGCCGGCCTGATCCGCGGCGCGCTCGAGGCCTGGACCAGCGACACGGCCTGGCCGAGCTGGTCGTTCACCAACCACGATGTCGAGCGCGCGCGTACCCGCTGGGGCGGCGCCGATGCGGGTGACGCCTTCGCGCGGTTGCTGATGGGGGTGTTGATGGCGTTGCGCGGCACGATCTTCCTCTATCAGGGCGAGGAACTGGGGCTCCCTCAGGCCAACGTTCCGTTCGACCGCCTGCAGGACCCCGAAGGCATCCGCTTCTGGCCCGAGAGTCTGGGCCGCGATGGCAGCCGCACGCCCCTGCCGTGGGTGCAGGGCGCACCGCACGCGGGCTTTTCGCCGGTCGAACCGTGGCTGCCGGTCGATCCGGCGCACGACCGGCTGGCGGTCGATGCGCAGGAGGCCGATGCCGAGTCGATTCTCGCGGTCACACGGCGGTTCGTGGCCTTCCGCCGCGCGCATGCGGTGTTGCGCACAGGGTCGATCCGGTTCGTCGATACGCCCGAGCCGGTGCTGGGCTTCTGGCGTGAGAGCGCAGATGCGCGGGTGCTCTGCCTGTTCAACCTTGGTGCGGAGCCGGTGACGGTGCCACTGCCAGCGGGGGCCGGCGAGTCGCTGCACTATGCGCTGCCCGGCGCGGTGGCCGGAGGCGAGGCGCTGTTGCCGGGGTTTGGTGGGGTGATCCTCGCCGGCTGACACGGCCGAAGCGCAATGCGTTGAGGTTTAGGCGGGGGTATCAGGCGATGGGATGCTCGTGACCGCCATGCAAAATTGTGCGGGGGAGGGGTTTCGCGAAGGTCAGCGGCGCCCCCGCACTGGCTGGCAAGGCATGGCGCGGTGGTCAATGTCGCCACGTCCTCGCCCTGCATGGCGCGTCCGAGCCTCAGGGCCTAACCGATCGCATCCTGATGCTGGCTGGTCCGCGCGGCAAGGCTGTGCTCGGTGCATGCCGCGACGCTGATTGTGGCATGACGGTTGGATAACCAGCGTCCCATCATGCTGATGAAGACGAATTGTTGAATGCCGCGTACCAACGCCGAGTTCGGTGTAAGCTTGATTTTGCGAAGGTCGATCCGATAGAGTGAAAGCGCGTTAAATGGTCGAGATGGTCATAAAATGGCCTATTCAATTGCACGAATATTCCATAAAATGATCAAACGTCTTTTAACATTTTTTCTATTGTTTCCAGATCCTTCGTGTCCGGATCCAGTCTGGTGCCGGAAAACCATACCCGTTCGCGTCGTGCCTGGCGCTGCCCGTAGGTCAGGACAGCATCGATCACGCGTTGTGGAAGCAATCCGGGTCGTCCAGCGTTCACGATGATGTCGTCCAACAGCGTGCCGCATTCTGCAATAAGCTGTTCGATTGCCGTCAAATCTGACGGATTGGTCGCATCGGCCTTCGCCAACACCGCGACCAGCGCAAGGTGAGATCGCTCGTCGAGGTGCGCTGTTGGTTCGGCCAGAAACGTCTTTCCGAGCGCAATCATGTTGAGCAACGATCCGTGCTCGAAACGGGCCGCGTGGCGCCATTGGCTGGCAAACAGGCCGAGATGGCCGATCGCCAGCATCGCCTGATCGCGCGCCAGACGTTGGTCCGGCGGGATTGCCGGCAGCACGACTTCCTGGAGCGCCTTGATGACGTTCTGCAGCCGCAGATCAATTCCTGGCAGCACGTTCGGCCTCCATTTCCTGCATGAATTTGACGATTTGCGCCAGAAATACCGCGCCAGCGGACCCAAGCCAGGTCAGCACCAGATCCTGGTGGTTGTTGCTGTGTTGGGCGGCGCGCAGTGCTGCGCCCAGGTCGAGCACTGCGCACTTGTAGGCGTTGAGCAGTTCGAAATAACGCAATGTACCCGGATCGACCCGATTGCCCGATTTCGCTTCGTAGCCGGCGATGAATTCGTCGCGTGGCAACAGGCCGGATACGAGAAACACGCCATCCTCGCGGTAAGTACCGAACAGTTGCTGGAGCGCCCAGGCGAGATCTTCGTGGAAATCGCCGATATGGCTGAGTTCCCAGTCGAGCACAGCCGTGAACTGGCCGCTCGGCTCCTCGAACATGAAATTGCCGATGCGGTAGTCGGCATGAACCAGGACCGGGTGTTCTGTCACCGGGGCGTTCTCGCGCAGCCAGCGCTCGGCCAGCGTCACCACCGGCACCGCCTCCAGCATGTCGTATCGCCAGACGTGCGACCACCAGTTGATCTGGTGCATCGCCGCCTGGCGCGTACCCGCCGCAGGCGCGGCATAAAGCGACAGGTCTGCCGATCGCCAATCGAACTGATGGATCTTCACGAGGTTGTCGATGAATTGCGGCCCCAGTCGCGCCGCCCAGTCCTCGAATCGCAGGCCAATGCCCGAGACGCCGTGCGCGGCGACTTCGGTTGGCTTGGTCACGCCCTTGACGAAGCGCGTGATCAGGCCCGGCTGGCCGAGAAATTCGCCGTCCTGATCGGTGAACGCGACTTCGGGCACGGGAACGGTGCCATTGATGGCTTGCAGCACTTGCCCCTCGCGGCCACGGCAGGTCTGGGCGATGCTTTCCAGCGGGTCCATGCGCAGCACCAGGCGTTCGCCTTCGATATTGCCATCGTGGCGCAAGGTGAAGGCGAACTGTTCCTTGGACGCGCCGCCGGACATGCGATCAAGTGCGCTGATGACGATCCCCGTCAGGCCTTGCGATTCATAGGCGCGGTGCAGCATGGCCTCGACTTCGGCATCGGTCTTGGCCGCATAGGGGCCCATCTGGCGCAGGATCAGTTTGCGGTCGAGCACCTCGCGCACACGCGGTTCCATGTCGTCGAGGTTCCACGGCGCGCCCGGGACAAAGGCGATCGTTTCCATCACATCCACCATTCACAAACGCCTGCCGATTACTGGCGAGGGGGTTATTGTTGCATATCCGAGGGATATCAGCCGTATTGCACGGCAAAATCCTTTGCGAATTCGAAATAGTTGGCGTTCCAGTTGAACTCGCAGACGCCGACCCCCGGTTTGCCATCGAACATCAGTGTGGCGCATCCGGTGTTGATGATCGTTTTGGGATCGTGCGAGGACTTCAACACGCAATAGATATCATAATCGATGAACGAGGATCGGCCATCGGTGTCCGTCACCGTGACGCTAAAGGTCTTTTGCGTCATCTCGTCATCGAAGGCGAAATCGTAATCGACTCTTGCGATGTGGCGCATCACGCCGTCCTTGAACAGGAAACCGCGCAATTCGGTCTTGCCGAAAGCCTGCATCTCGAAGAAATGCATGGAGCTGTCGCCGGTCGTGGCGTGCACCCATTTGTAGTGCTGATTGAGGCCCCAGATGCGCGGCCCCCAACTGTGATCGCGGATCATGAAGCCGGTGTGCGGATAGGCCTTCCCGTCGATCTCGATCTCGGCGACGACGCGGCCGTGTTGCTCGGTGCGATTGTCGCCGAAATAGGGTGGGTTCCCGCGCGGGTGCGTGCTGAACGCATAGGCGGGGTGCGTCGCCTCGAACGCGGCCTTGACGCGGATGCGATCGCCGTTCCAGCCGATGTTGACCCGCTTGTAGGGCTCGGCGACCTCCATGTGCAGTGGCCCCAGCCGCCAGTCGTCGAACATCATATCGTCGGCGATGGGGCCGTTGACGGTTTCCTCGACCTGTTGCGGAAAGCCTGGACCGAAAAACGAGGCCATGGCGCGCGCCTCGCCGGTGCCCAGCATGCTGGGATAGAGAAAGCCCGCCATGCCGTATTCCGGCATCAGGAATATGTGGGCCAGCGATTCGCGCCCGCTCGGCGCCAGTTTGTGGCGATTGGCATGTTCAACCGGGAAATCACTGAACGGCTTGGTCATGTCCGGCACTTTCGGCTCTCCTGGGTTTGGTGCTGGCCGCTGGTGACGGATGCGGGCAAAGTCAGGCGACTGCATGGATCTGCGCGGATTGCGGCATCCAGGGCGCCGGGCAATGGCCGGCCGCGACTGCGCCTTAGCGCGGATTGTTGCATGCCCATCCTCTTTCCGCCTTTGTCCCGGTGCCTGCCGGTCGTGTGTTGCACGTTGCGTTGATGGCACACGTAATGCGCAGGCGATGCTGCTGTCAAAGAAAAGTTTAATGGACGGACCAATTAAATTGCCCCCGCTCTTCGCTTTTGCGATGCCATTGCGATCTTCTTATTGGGCGTCGGCTTTCCCGCTAGCCTAAGGGGTGGCGAAAGACTGGATCGGAGCGGATACGCATGCTGGCAGGTGCCCCTAACTTTCGAGATTTGGGCGGCCACCCGGCCGGCCCCCGGCGTTATGTGCGGCACAGTCTGCTGTTCCGCTCCAGCCAACTGTCGTTCCTGACCGCTGGAGATGCAGATCGCGTCGCTGCGCTGGGCATCGTCAAGGCCATCGATCTGCGATCGGCGCGCGAGCGCGTGGCGCAGCCAACCCCTGCGCACATTCGCGCGCCGGACGAATACGTGTCGCCTAAGCCTGACACCGATTTCGTGTTCAACACCATTTTTGCGCATGCCGAGCCAACCGCCGCCGCGTGGACCGAGGGTTTTGCCACCTTCTATCGGGCGATGCTCGATGACTATGCACCCGAGTTCATCGCACTGTTCCGCGCGATTGCCGACGATCGGTTGCCGCTCCTGTTCCACTGCTCCGCCGGCAAGGACCGGACCGGTGCGGCAGCGGCGTTGATCCTTGATCTGCTGGGGGTGGGGCGCGAGGTGATTCTGGCGGACTACCTGCTCAGCAGTGCCCGGCTGGACAGCGATGCGCATTTCAAGAACATGCTCTCAAACGCCAAGCTGGACCTGTATGCCGACTTGCCCGCCGAATGTCGCGGGGCGATGCTGGGCACCAGTCCGGTCTATCTCGAGGCGCTGTTCGAAGGCGTTGACGATACCTATGGCTCGGTGCGCGGTTATCTGATCCAACACGGCTTTAGCGCCGAGGATATCGACCTGATTGTCGACCGTTTGACCGAGATGGTATGAGGCGGGGGCGACCGCTGCCGATCGCCCCCGCCTGATCGCGCCCGGTTTGGGCCGGGGTTCACCGCCGCATCGGCGATGGCACCCCGGCCCTGGTCCATCAGTGGAACGCAAACCCGAAAGTCACGCCATAGGTCGTGGGCATCCCTGCCAGCCGCGCCGAACTATCGGCGGCGCTGACCACGTTGGTCCAATAGTACTTGTTGAACAGGTTCTTGCCCCAAACCATCACACGCCAGCCTTTACCCGAGTCATAGCCCAGCCGACCATCGACGGTGGCATAACCGTTGAGTTCGAACGGATGGGTGATGCCCGGCGCCACCGAGGCATAGCCGGCCCCGGCGAGGGAGAGCGGGTTGGTCGATTCGATCAGGCTGGTGGTGAGATGCCCGGCACCGAACGCTGCGTCCGACTTCGTCCGCGCGCTGACCGTGGCGCCGGCGAAGACGGCACTGTCATTGGCCATTTCGTGCCGCCAGCTGGCATCGACGCTGCCCGACCACTTCGGCGTGAAGGGCAGGGGATCGCCCGCGAAGTTCTGGTTCGCGTGGCCCAGCGTGTCGACGCCGCTATAATCCAGCACCTTCGAGTTGAGGTAGGTGACTGCGGCGGTGATCGTCAGCTCGGGGATTTCGCGGACGATGGCATCGGCCTCAAAACCCCAGATCCGCGACTTGGGCACGTTCACTTCGGCGTCGAGATCGCCAAAGATCGGATCGGCCAGTTTGCCGCGCGCCTGCTTGTTGCGGTAATCGTAGTAGAACCCCGCACCGTTCAGCGACACCGCATGATCTGCGGTCTGTACCTTAGCGCCCGCTTCATAGGCCAGCACCGATTCCTGCGTGACGGGCAGCAGCGGCGTGAACGTCGCGCCCGCGAGGCTGGGGAAGCTACCGCTCTTGTAGCCCTTTGAGATCGTGACATAGAGCAATGTGCGCGGATCGAGCTGGAAGTTGACGCCACCCTTCCACGAGACGTTCGTCTCGTTGAGCTTGGCGACGAACGGCTCGCCCGGAACGCCCAGCGAACCGTTGATATAGGGCGACAGCACTGTCACATCCTTCGGGATCGGCACACTGATCGCATTCAGCGTATAGCAGCCCGATGGGCCGATCGGGGTGAAGCTTTGCCCGATGAAGGTGCCCAGTACGTTAAACAGCTTGTCGTCGTTGCCACCCGGGATCGTGTTGCCGCAAATGTTGGCGGTATTGTGCGAGTCTGTATAGCGCACACCGCCGATCAGCGTCACCTGGTCCACCACCTTGTATTCGGCATTGCCGAACAACGCCCAGTTGGTGATCTTCTGGTGGTTGTCGACCGCGCTGGCGTTGATGAACAGGTTGCCGGCGTTATAGGCCGTATTATCAAAGAAACGCAGCAACTGGTTTTCGTCGGTCGCGGTCTTTTCAAAGTTGCCGCCAACGATCCACTTCAATGCGCCGTGACCAGAATTGGCCAGACGCAGTTCCTGGTTGAACGTGCGAATGGTGCCGTCGTTACGCTGCAGGTCGAAGGTGACGATATCGTTGCCATCGCCGCCGGTGCGCTGCTTTTGGTCGAAGTGATCGTAGGAGGTCATGCTGGTCAGCGTGATCCCCGGGGTAATGTCGATGTCGCCGCGCAGCGCGACCTGCCAGAATGAGCGGTTGCTGAACTGGCGGAAGTCGCTGGTGGTGGCGGTACCGGGTGCGACCGCGCCATTGGCGCCGACCACGCCCGTTGCCGGATCGGTTTCCTGATCGACCCAGTTGGCCGCACGTGCATTGTTCGGCGCGAAGGGCGATGCCAGCAGCTTGGCGATCAGCGCGGGCGAAGCCTTGCTCTGCGGATTCAGCACGATCAACTGCTGCGCCTGCGGCTGCGAGGTGTCCTTGTAGCCGTTGACTGAAAGTTGGAAACGCGCGCCCGGCGCGGGCTTCCAGTCGAGCAACAGACGACCGGCGGCATAGGAGGTGTGGCCATTGGTGTCAGTCGGGCGGCTGATGCTGTACTGCCAGTCGTCCATGTGCGTGCCGGTGGCGGCAACGCGGAAGGCCAGCTTATCGGTCAACGGGCCGCTGATGTAGGCGTTGCCGTCGATCTCGTTGAAGCGGCCATAACTGACGTCGCCGCCCGCCTGGAGCGTCTTGGTGGGCTTGGCGGCGATGTAGTTGATCGCGCCGCCGGTGGCGTTCTCGCCGAACAGCGTCCCTTGCGGGCCCTTGAGCACCTCGACGCGCTCGAGATCGAAGGCGGCGTGGCTGGCCATCACCGGGAAGGGTAGTGGCGCCTGATCGACATAGACGCTGACCGCCGGATAGACGCCCAGCGAGCTTTCGTTGAAACCAACGCCGCGCAGCGTGAAGATCGGGGTATTGGCCGTCGACGAGGCATAGGACAGCCCCGGTACGGCGGCGGCCAGATCGGCCAGCGAAACGATCTGACGCTCTTTTAGCGCCGATTGTGAGATGGCGGTGATCGACAGGCCGACCTTGTTGATGTTCTCTTCGCGCTTGTTCGCCGTCACGATGATATCGTTGGTGGCAGGGGCGGCGACGGGGGCGGCGGGTTCATCGGCAGCAAACGCGGGCGTGGCAGCCAACGCGATCGCCAGCAAGCTGGACGAACCCAAAACGAGCCTCATGAAGGGCACGGACAATACTCCTCTCCAGATGTTGTTGTTTTTTACGCCGGACCCAGGTCGGCATCGGGTGCAGGGGGCGGGTGCGTCCCTTGGAAGTCTGCGTAACCGAGCACCTCGCGGTGCGAAAATCGAATTAAGGTCCTACCATTCAAAAATCGGGACGGTGGTTGCGTCGTGGATCTCCCCTGCCACCGTCCCGGTGGTTCAGCGCTTGCGAAAGCGTATGGGCAAGGACTTGTATCCGCCCACAAAATTCGCGGCGACCATGCGCGGTTCACCGGCCAGTTCGACATGCGCCAGATGCGGCAACAATTCCTCGAACAGAATCTTCATCTCCAGCTTGGCGAGATGCTGGCCCAGGCACATGTGCGGACCGAAGCCGAACGCTGCGTGGTTGTTGGGCGTGCGGGTGATGTCGAAGGCATCGGGATCGGTGAACACCGCCTCGTCGCGATTGGCCGAGGGATAGGCAAGGAAGAAGCGGTCCATCGCCGCGATGTCCTGTCCGGCCAACTGCGTGTCGCGGGTGGCGTTGCGCATGAAGTGCTTGACCGGACTGGTCCAGCGGATCGCTTCATCGAGCAGGCCCGGGATCAGTGCCGGATCGGCATGCAACCGGGCGAGATTTTCCGGAAACGCGGCGAGGCCGTGAACCGCCCCGGCGCTCGACGACGAAGTGGTGTCATGGCCGGCGGTGGCGATCGCGACGTAATAGCCGTTGGCCTCATTGCGCGGAATCGGCGCGCCGTTGACCTGCGAATTGGCGATGATCGAGATCAGGTCGTCTGTCGGATGGGCGCGGCGTTCGGCGCTCAATTCATCGAAATAGGCGTAGAAGTCCTCCAGCGTCGCGGCCCACATCTTGGCGGCAACCAGCGGGTCGTCGACGAATTCGCTACGCTGTTCTTCGGGGTCATTGCCACCGAAGAACTCCTGGGTCAGCTTGAGCATACGCGGATAATCGCGATCGGGCACGCCGAACATCGAGAGGATCACCCGCAGCGGATAGTGCAGCGCGACGTCCTTGACGAAATCGCACTCGCCATCGAAGTCGAGCATTTCCGCCACCGACTGGCGCGCGCGCCGGCGAATATCGGTCTCCAGTTGGCGGATGCGCGTGGGCAGGAACCACGACTGCGTCACCGCGCGAAACGCCGCGTGTTCGGGCGGGTCCATGAAGGTCAGCGACGAGATGATCCGCAGCGATCCGCCGTTGATGCTGCGCGTGAACGCGTCAGAGGCGCGATTGTTGAGGATCGGGTTGGCGCCGGCGCTGGCGAACAGATGCGGATCGCGTTCGATGGCGCGGATGTCGGCCATGCGCGTGACGATCCAGATGGGATCATAGCCGGGCACTTCGGCGATTCCGAGCGGCATGTTGGCGCGTAGCCAGCGGAAGGCGGCGTGAATGCGATCTTCGTCGCGATATGATGCGGGATCGATGACGGTATGGGCGATGTCGTCGGGGATGCGCGGCCGCGACTGGGCCTCGATGATTGTGTCCATGCTGTGAATTCCGTCTCCACGGCGCCTGTTTTTGTCCAGGTTGCCTGTTGTGTGTGGTTGACACGTAACAAGCATGCGAACGACATGCAACTGGCATGGGCGGTATGAGAGGTTTTGAACAATTGGCGTAATATCAGTATGATGTGCGCCTTGGATACGGCCCATGCGGATGCTGTTCACAAAATTGAATGGGCCGAAATGGGCTCCGCCCTTCAGCGATTCTCAGGCCACTCACCCTGGAGGCGCTCGAGTTGCGTAAAAAACGCCTGCCGCCGGAGATGACCGTAGAAGTCCAGCATCAACGGCAATGCCCGCTCAACCATCTGCGCTGCCTGTTCGAGTGGCACCCGACCGTTGGTTCGCGCATGGAACGTCCGCGCCTCCCAGGCGCCGACAAAGTTCGCCGCGCGGCGATAGAAACCCAGGATGTCAGGGGCGTAATCAATGTCGTCGGTGAATCCGGAGGCACGCATCTCGCCCCAGATCCGCACCAACTGCGCCGATGTGAACGACAGGCTCTGGCCCTGCTGGGTCTCGATGATATCGATCAGGCCGATGGCGGCCAAAGTGCGCGCATCCGCATCGGCATCGGGATAGCGTTCGGCCAGCGTCGCGATCGTCACCGGCGGTTCGGCGGTGCCGCTACGGTGCGAAACCAGGCGCTCCAACTGCTCGACGGCGCCCGGCGCGATACGGTCCTCGGCGCGCCCACCCTCGATCAACGCCTTGATTTCGGGGAGTGACAGGCGGTTTTCGCTTTGCAGCTTGCGCACTGCGGCGATCGTGCGGACGTGGCTTTCGTCATAGATCGCGCGGGTGCGGCTAGGTCGCTGGGGCTGGGGGATCAGGCCGTGGCGCAAGTAGATCCGGATCACCTCGCGGTGAACGCCCGTGCGTTCTTCAAGCTCCTGCATTCTCATGGCGCGGGTTCAGCACAGCCGGCGCCGCACGGCAAGCCCGGCACCCCCGAGACAGGGCGCCGGGCGTACCGTCCGGTCAGGCGGGGGCCATGGCGCGCGCGTCGCGCCGCTGGTCCTCGGCATCGTGCATCGAGGCCAGCAGGCGCCGCGTCTGGTTCACCGCGCCATCGCTGGCGATGCCGACGAAGGGGCGACCGGGTTCGTCGTCGATCCGCGCCTGCTGCCGTTCCAGCGCGTGCTCGTCTTCGGTAATGGTGTCGAAGAACTGGTCGAACAGCGTTTCGGGCACGCCGGATTCGACTGGTGCGGTGGTGCAGATCGTCCACAGGTAATGGCTGGTGGTGGCGGTTTCGGGGGTGATGAAGTGGTTGTTGGCCAGTTCGAACCCATTGTCGCGGCGGCCTTCATAGGCACCGGTTCCGGCATCGCAACCCCCGGCATTGACCCGGATGGTCATGCCGCGACCCGGCTCGAACCGCACGTCCTGCCAACGGTCGACCAGACCCTTGAACCCGCCGGCATCGATGTAGGATCGCGGCGGCACCGAATTGGGCATCCGCCGGTGCATATAAACATGGCCCTGGCTGGCATCGACCTTGGTCTCGGCGGCAAAGTGCTGTTGCGGGGTGCCGCCGATCGTGTTCGCATGGATATACGGCACGTGGGTCAGGTCCATGATGTTGTCGACGATCAGTTGCCAATCGGCCTTCACGTGGAAGCTGTAAGGCCGCCATGCCCAGCGCGGATCGTTGTGCTCGGGGGTGTCGATGATCGCCTCTGGATCGGCCAGTGCCGGGTCGCCCATCCAGATCCAGAGCAACTTGTCCTTCTCGACCACCGGATAGCTGCGGATATTGGCGGCACAAGGGATGCGCGCCTGGTTAGGGATGGTGGTGCAGGTGCCGGTCGCATCGAACTCAACGCCGTGATAGCTGCAACGCACGATCTCGCCATCGATGTGGCCGGCGCTCAAGGGCATCGCGCGGTGGCTGCAACGGTCCTCCAGCGCGCCGATCGCACCCGTCTGCGTGCGGAACAACACGACAGGGCGGTTGAGATAGCGCCGGGCCAGCAACTGGCCGGGTTGCACATCGGCGGCAAAGGCCGCGACATACCATGCATCGTGGATGAACATCCCGCTCTCCTTTTATCGTTGGCGGCCGGCATCGAGGCCGGCGCGGTTCTTGGCCGAAAAACTACCGCCGGCCCCGATCTGCGGCCAATCGCATTGCGATAAAGCCATTCGAAAAGCGGGATGCGATCATCTTTGCCGCGATCCCTATCGCAGGTAAAGCCCGCCGTTCATGTCCAGCGTCGCGCCCATGAAGAACCCGCCCCGGTCCGACGCAAGCAGCGCCGCCGCCGCCGCGATCTCGCCGACGTGCATGAACCGACCGATCGGCACCTCGCCCTCCACGCGGGCGATCTGCTCGGGCGAGAGGCGCGCCTTGGCGGTGTCTATGGGGCCGGGGGCGATGGCGTTGACGGTGACGCCGCTGCCCGCCAAATCCCGCGCGAAGTACTTGGTCAGCATGATCGCGCCGGCCTTTGACGCGGCGTAGTGCGGTGAGGCCACTGTCCCGCCGTTCTGGCCGGCGAGCGATGTGATGTTGATGATCCGGCCATAACCGTTCCCGCGCATGTGTTCGGAAAAGATCTGGCTGCTGAGGAACACGCTGCGCATGTTGATGGCGACGACCTCGTCGAATTCCTCGGGCGAGATGTTCTGCGTGGGGGTGCGCTTGGCGAAGCCGGCGTTGTTGACAACGATATCCACCCGGCCCCACGCGGCGGTGACCGCATCGCGCGCGGCGAGGAAATCCGCCTTCTCACGGACATCCAGCGTCAGCGCGATGGCGGTCTCGCCGCTGGGGTCGAGCGACTGCGCCACCTCTGCCGCCACTGCCGGATCGACATCTGAAACGGCCACGCGGCCCCCGCCGGCGTGAATTTCTCGCGCGATCGCCGCGCCCACGCCGCGGCCGCCGCCGGTGACAAGTGCGGTCCTGCCGGTGAAGCTGAAGCTGCCGGCAGGCGGCAGGTCGATGCTCTGGTCCATGATTTTATTATCCTCTGGGGGGTGCCGGGTGAGTCGGGCCGGAAGCGGCAAGTTGCACCGGATTGCGCGTTTTGATGCCCATTGGTGCGGCATCCGCCCCCCCGGTGAAGCCGCTCCAGACGGGGAAAGCAAGCGGTACGGTCCGGTTTTCGAATGGCATGACCACAAACCGATTAGTGGCCGCGCGCGCCACGGCTTAACCCGAGACGGCACAGCGGACGCACAAGCGCCGCCGACGCCGGTGACTCGCCGCAGAGCGACGCCACCGCGCATCACCCATCCGGGACATGAGGAGCCAAGACATGCCGAGTGCCGACAGCGTTGATCTGACCCGGGTTGGTCCCGGAACCGTCATGGGCGAATTCATGCGCCAGTACTGGATGCCCGCCTGCCTTTCGTCCGAGCTGAAGGCCGATGGCGACCCGGTGCGGCTGATGATCATGTGCGAGAAACTGATCGCCTTCCGCGACAGCGAGGGCCGCGTTGGCATCCTCGATCACCGTTGCCCGCACCGCTGCGCGTCGCTGTTCATCGGTCGCAACGAGGAAAGCGGCATCCGCTGCGTCTACCACGGCTGGAAATTCGATGTCGCGGGCAAGTGCGTCGATATGCCTTCGGTGCCCGAGCGTCAGCAGTTCAAGGAAAAGGTCCACGCCAAGGCCTATCGCACCCATGAGGTCAACGGCCTCGTCTGGGTCTACATGGGCGCCGATCAGGCCAACCCGCCGCCATTCCCGCGGATCGAGGCGACGCTTTCCGACGATCCCGAGATCTGGTGCCTGCAGCGCGATTGCAACTGGCTTCAGGCGCTGGAGGGTGACATCGACACCTGCCACGTCGGCTTCCTCCACGTCGGCGGGATCGAGGCGGATGACCTCGAAGAAGATCACCCGATGCGCCCCACCGTGCTCGACCGCGCACCCGAATACGAGGTGATGCAGTCCGACTGGGGCGTGATGTACGGCGGCTATCGCCCCAATGACGACGGGCGCACCTCGTGGCGCGTGGCGCATTACATGTTCCCGTTCTGGACGATGACGCCGAACGGGCGCTTCTCCACCCGCTGCATCGCCCGCGCTTGGGTGCCGATCGACGACGAGCATTCGATGCTGTTCGACATCTCGGCGGGCGTCGATGAAGGCAACCCGGCGTATATCTCGACGTTGAAGGACGGCACCCCGCTGTTCGAGCCGATCTCCTATCGCCCCAACGGCACCGGCTGGTACGATCGCTGGCGCACCACCGACACCGAGGCCAACGACTGGGCGATCGACCGCGTGTCGCAGCGCGAGGGGCACCAGTTTTCGGGCATCCCCAACATCACCATGCAGGACCAGGCCGTGACCGAGAGCATGGGGCCGATCACCGACCACAGCTATGAGAATTTGGCCCCGACCGACCAGATGATCGCCCGCGTCCGCCGCCGCGTGCTGCTGGCCGCGCGCGCCTTTGCCAAGCAGGGCACGCCGCCGCCCGGCGTGGACAACGGCGAGCTGTTCTATGGCGCGCGCTCGGGATCGTTCCTGCATGAGCCGTCGGCCGCGCTCGGCGATGCCTATCAGGAGGCACTGCGTTTGGCGACGCGCTGGCCACTGCCCGCGCAGGCCGCCGAGTAACCTGCGGCGAGGGGCGGCGGCTTGTCTGTAGCCCCTCGCAGGACAAGCAATACGGGTGCAAACACCCGCAAGAGGACACAGGCGTGGGTAAACCCCTGCCTTGGGAGAGCATGATGGACCTTCGCATCCGGCAGATCCGTTACGAGGCCGAAGATATCAATTCCTATCTGCTGGAACCCGTCGGTGGCGGCCTGTTGCCGGCCTTCGATGCCGGTGCGCACATTGATGTGGAGATCGTCCCCGGCCTTGCGCGCAGCTATTCGCTGGTCAACGATCCGGCCCGGCGCGGGGCTTACGAGATCGCCGTCCATCGCTCGCCCACCAGCCGTGGCGGATCTCAACGCATCCATGCCGAATGGCGCGTCGGGCAGACCTTGCAGGTCACCGGCCCGCGCAACAACTTCCCGCTGGAGGAGAGCGCCGCACATACCGTGATGATCGCAGGTGGCATCGGCATCACGCCGATGTTGCCGATGATCGCGCGGCTGGAGCGTCTGGGACGCAAGTGGGAGTTGCATTACGTGGCGGCAACGCCCGAACGCGCCGCCTATGTCGAGCAGGTCGAGGCGTTCGGACAGGCCAACGTGGTGTTCGACGGCATCCCCGCCGGCGCACGGCTCGATTTGGCGCGCATCTGCGGCGCGGCACCGGCCGACGCGCATCTCTATTGCTGCGGCCCCACCGGCATGCTCGATGCCTTCGTGCAGATCAACGCTGACCGCCCGCGCGATCACGTTCACATCGAATACTTCACCGCCGAAACCGAACTCGCGACCGAGGGCGGCTATCTGCTCGAACTCTCGCGCAGCGGAAAGTCGATCGCGGTGAAGGAAGGCGAAACGATGCTCGACGCGCTGCTGAGCGCCGGGGTCAACGTCGGCTTTGCCTGCGCCGAGGGCATTTGCGGCTCGTGCGAGGTCAAAGTGCTCGACGGCGTGCCCGATCACCGCGACCACTTCCTCAGCGATGAGGAGAAGGCCGCCAACGGTTCGATCATGGTCTGCTGTTCGGGCGCGAAAACGCCCAAGCTGGTACTCGACCTGTGACGGCGGAGACGTTCGATTATATCATCGTCGGCTCGGGTTCGGCGGGCAGCCTGCTCGCCAACCGGCTGACTCGCGATCCGGCTTGCCGGGTGCTGCTGATCGAGGCGGGACCATCGGACCGGCGCTGGCCGATCAATCTCAAGACGCTGCTGCCGATTGGCAATGTGTTTCTGCTGCCCCATGCGCAGACCAACTGGCAGTTCAGCCTGCGTGGCAATTCCGAGGTCGGCGGGCGCGCGATCGGCTTCCCGCGCGGGAAACTGTTCGGCGGGTGCAGCTCGATCAACGGCGGCGTCTATATCCGTGGCCAGCGCGAGGACTATGACGGCTGGGCCGAGGCCGGCAACACCGGCTGGGGCTATGCGGACGTGCTGGGCGGGTTCACCGCGATTGAGAACTACCACGGACCCGATCGCGCGTGGCATGGCAAGGGCGGCGAACTCGATGTCGAGAAGCCCGCCTCGTGGAACCCGGTCAGCGCCGCCATCGTCGATGCCGCCGCCGAGGCCGGCCACCACCGCAACGATGACTTCGCCGGCGCGCGCAAGGACGGCTTTGGGCGCTATGACGTCAATCAGCGGCGCGGTACGCGGTTGTCGGTCTCGCGCGCGTTTCTCCATCCGGCGCTGCGGCGGCCCAACCTGACCGTCCTGGCTGACACGCTGGCGCGGCGGGTGCTGTTTGATAGCGGCCATGCCGTCGCGGTGGAAACGGGCAGTGCCGAGGCCCCCCGCACCTATCGCGCCACGCGCGAGATCATCCTGTGCGGCGGTGCGATCAATTCGCCGCAATTGCTGATGCTGTCGGGGGTCGGGCCGGCAGCGCATCTGGCCGAACACGGGATCGCGGTGGTCCACGATCTGCCCGGCGTGGGATCGCACTTGCAGGACCACCCGACCGTGCACATTTCGGTCGAGAACCCCTCGGCCGAGACCTATGCCCTGTCGCGCAAGGCATTGGGCAGGATTTTGCTGGCGCCGTTCAACTATCTGTTCCGGCGCAAGGGCATGTTCGCCTCGAACGTCGCCGAATGCGGCGGTTTTGTCAGCACCGACGCCAGCGGGCGGCCCGATATCCAGATCACCTTCCTCGCAGGGTTGAAGGCCAATGCGCGGATCATCCCCTCGCGGCACGGCTTCATGGCGCTGGTCCAGTTGCTGCGCCCCAAAAGCGAGGGTTCGGTCCGCCTCGCCAGCGCCCGGCCCGAGGACAAGCCGGTGATCGATCCCAACTTCTTCGCCGATCCCTATGACATGAAGACGCTGATCGCGGGTTTCCGCGCCGCGCGGCGGATCTTTGCGCAGCCGGCATTGGCCCCGTTCTCGGGCGGCGAAATCGAGCCGGGCGCAAATGTCCAGTCCGATGCCGAGATCGATGCCGCGCTGCGCCAGATCGTCAACACCGCCTATCACCCCACCGGCACCTGCAAGATGGGACCGGACAGCGATCCGATGGCGGTGGTCGATGGGCGGCTGCGCGTGCGCGGGGTGTCGGGACTGCGGGTGGTCGATGCCTCGGTAATGCCGGCGATCATCAGCGGCAACACCAGCGCCCCAACGATGATGATCGCCGAACGCGCTGCCAGCTTCATCCGCGAGGATGCGGCGCGCGCCAATACCCCGGCCTGACCCGCCGGCCCCCCAAAACAGTCGAGGATTGCCCATGGAAAGCCAACTCATCGCCCCGCACCCCGCGTTCCTGAAGACCGCGCGCCACGATCTGCTGATCGGTGGCCAGCGGGTCGCACCATTGGCCGGCGCCTATTTCGAGACGCGCAACCCCGCGACCGGCGCGTTGCTGGGCGAAGTGGCCAAGGCCGACGCGCAGGATGTCGACCGCGCGGTGCAGGCGGCGCGCGCGGCGTTCGAAGGCCCGTGGCGGCGGATGAAACCCGCCGAGCGCCAGCAGATCATCCTGCGCCTCGCCGATCTGGTCGAGGCGAACTATGATGAACTGGCGATGCTCGATACGCTCGACCTCGGCGCGCCGTTCGCGCGCACGCGGTTGGGGCGCACGCGCGCGGCGGCGTTGTTGCGGTATTACGCGGGGCAGGTGCCGCTGATTTCGGGCGAAACGCTGGCCAATTCTGCCCCCGGCGACATTCTCTCGCACACGCTGAAGGAGCCGATCGGCGTCGTTGGCGCGATCAATCCGTGGAACGGGCCGGTCGGCATGTCGGTGTGGAAGGCCGGGCCGGTGCTGGCCACGGGCTGCACGCTGGTGATGAAGCCGGCCGAGCAGACGCCGCTGTCGGCGCTGCGCTTTGGCGAACTGTGCCTTGAGGCCGGCGTGCCCGAGGGCGTGATTAACATCGTCACCGGCTTTGGCGATGCCGGCGCGGCGATCGCCAGCCATCCGGGCATCGACAAGATCGCCTTCACCGGCTCGACCGGGGTGGGCGAGAAAATCCTCCATGCCGCGGCCGCGACAATGAAGCGCGTGACGGTGGAGCTAGGCGGCAAATCGCCCAACATCATCTTCGCCGACGCCGATCTTGACAAGGCAGTGCCGGCTGCGGCGATGGCGGTGTTCGCCAATTCGGGGCAGATCTGCAGCGCGGGCACGCGGCTGTTCGTCCACGCCAAGATCCGCGACGAATTCCTCGAACGATTGGCAGCGTTCACGCGCACGATCCGGGTGGGCGATCCGCTCGATCCGGCCACGCAGATCGGCCCGGTGGTGTCGCAAGTGCAGATGGAGCGCATCCTCGCCTTCGTCGACAGCGCCCCGCAGGAAGGCGCACGGCTGCTCGCGGGCGGTCAGCGGATGGCCGGTGCCGGCTATGATGGCGGGTTCTTCGTCGAACCCACGATCTTTGCCGATGTGAATGACGACATGCAGATCGCGCGCGAGGAAATCTTCGGCCCGGTGCTCTCCACCTTCTCGTTCGAGAGCTTTGACGAGGTGATCGCGCGCGCCAATGCCACCGATTTCGGCCTTGCCGCCGGGGTGTGGACACGCGACCTTGGCACCGCCCACAAGGCCTCGCGGGAGCTGCGGGCCGGCTCGGTCTGGGTGAACTGCTATCAGGTGCTCGATCCGGGCGTGCCGTTCGGCGGCTACAAGCTCAGCGGTTTCGGCCGCGAATCGGGGCCGCACCACATCGAGGAATATCTGGAAACCAAGGCCGTGTGGATCGCGCTGGATTGATGCCGCTCACACCCAGCCGGGCAGTTCGCGCGGCTGGGTGGTGCTCTCCTCGCCGGGGCGGATGTCGGCGGCGATCTCCCGCAGGATGTCCAGGAAGCGGCTCTGGATCGCCGTGGGCCGCCAACTGCGCCGGGTGGTGATGCCGACCAGGCGGCTGCTGCCGGTGACGGGCGGCCCCACGCGGGCCAGCAGCCCGCTGCGGATCTGCAACGCCACCTGATCGGGGGAGAGCAGGGTCAGGAAATTGCCCTCGGTCAGCAATCGGCCAATGATCATCACCGATCCGCACTCGATCGGCATCGGCGGGCGCTCCTTGCCCTCGAACAGCTTTTCCCATTGCTCGCGCAGCGGCGTATTCGGCGGCGGCACGATCCACGGATACGTCGCCAGTACCTCGGGGGTGATGGTGTCGGCGCCGGCCAGCGGATGATGGCTGCC
>Ga0302187_10000301_pt1 | contig 47838 bp, 40 predicted proteins | sample II_Bog_E1_3_FD_202120 | JGI IMG/M metagenome (GOLD analysis project Ga0302187, IMG submission 202120) | Peat permafrost microbial communities from Stordalen Mire near Abisko, Sweden - II_Bog_E1_3 | ecosystem: Environmental > Terrestrial > Soil > Wetlands > Peat | place: Sweden: Abisko...
TTTCGATGTTACGCCCGCCGCGAAGCGGCTTTCATGGGATGGCCGCTTCGCGGCGGGCGCATCATCGCCAGTCCGCGCAACCCCAAGGTCAGGGATCCAAGGGCCGTGGCCCTTGGCCGCCGGAGGCCCCTGTCTTTTCAGGATCTAGCCCTGACCGCCCGCCTTGCCTATAGCCACGGGGCACGCATCACGGCAGGACGACATTTGGCTGACGAAACCCCTCTCGATCGCTTCCGCTCCGCGCTGACCGGCACCGCGCGCGCCCTTGCGCACGAGCCCGAGCTGGAAGTGCAATGGACCGCCGAGGCGCCGACCCAGAGCCCCGGCACCCTGCGCGTGCCGATGCCCGGCCGCACCTTGCCCGCCCGCGCCGTGGCCGAGGCGCGCGGCGCGGCCGACAGCATGGCCATGCGCCTCGCCCACCACAACGCCGGGCTGCACGGGCGCAAAGCCCCGCCCGAAGCCACCGCCCGCGCCGTCTACGACGCGATCGAGCAGGCCCGCTGGGAGGCGGTTGGTGCCACGCGTTACGATGGCATCCGCGCCAATCTCTCGGCCGCGATCGACCAGCGCACCGCCAGCGACCCCATCGCCCGCGCCAAGTCGCCCGACGACGTGCCGCTGGCCACCGCGCTCTCGCTGCTCCTGCGCGAACGCCTGACCGGCGAACAGGCCCCCGAAGCCGCGCGCCCCGGTGTCGACATGGTCCGCCAATGGATCGAGACCAAGGCCGGCGACGATCTCGACCGCCTCGCCGCGCGCATTGACGACCAGCGCGCGTTCCAGTCGCTCGCGCTCGACATGCTCGGCCATCTGGAGCTGACCCGCGCCGAACCCACCGACTTGCCGCCCGACGACAGCGACGACCAGATCGACACCGAAGAAGGCGATCAGGAAGAAGATAACGAGGGCGACGAAACCCAGCCAAGCCCCGCCGAAGCCGCCGCCGCGCCCACCGAGGGCGACCAGGAAGGCGACTCCGAGGACAGCGAAGACGGCGACAGCGAGTTTGACGAGGACGACGACGGCGGCGACGAGGGCGAGGAGGGGATGCTCCCCGTCCGCCCCAACCGGCCGTGGACCGACACCCCTGACACCTTCGACTACAAGGTCTTCACCGAGCAGTACGACGAAGTCATCGCCGCCACGGATCTGTGCGACGAGGCCGAACTGACCCGCCTGCGCGCCTATCTCGACGCGCAGTTGAAGGGTTTGCAAGGCATCGTCACCCGCCTCGCCAACCGGCTTCAGCGCCGCCTGCTCGCGCAACAGAACCGCTCGTGGGATTTCGACCAGGAGGAGGGCCTGCTCGATGCCGCGCGCCTCGCCCGGGTCATCGTCGCCCCCGGCCAGTCGCTCAGCTACAAGATCGAGCGCGATGTCGAGTTCAAGGACACCGTCGTCACGCTGCTGATCGACAACTCCGGATCGATGCGCGGCCGCCCGATCTCGATCGCCGCGATCAGCGCCGATGTCCTTGCGCGCACCCTCGAACGCTGCGGCGTCAAGACCGAGATCCTCGGCTTCACGACACGTGCCTGGAAAGGAGGCCAATCGCGCGAGGCATGGCTCTCGGGCGGGAAACCGGCGCAACCGGGCCGCCTCAACGACCTGCGCCACATCGTCTACAAGCAGGCCGACGAGCCCTATCGCCGCGCCCGCCGCGCGCTCGGCCTGATGATGCGCGAGGGGTTGCTCAAGGAAAACATCGACGGCGAGGCGCTGCTCTGGGCGCACGCCCGCCTGCTGGCGCGCTCCGAGGACCGCCGCATCCTGATGGTGATCTCCGACGGCGCGCCGGTCGATGACAGCACTCTATCGGTCAACACCGCCGGCTACCTTGAGGCGCACCTGCGCCGCGTGATCGGCTGGATCGAGAAATCCTCGCCGGTGCAACTGGTCGCCATCGGCATCGGCCACGATGTCACCCGTTATTACCGCCGCGCCGTGACCATCATGGATGTCGAACAACTCGGCGGCACGATGATCGAGCAACTCGCCGGCCTGTTCGAAGAGGAGTGATCCCCAAATGACCGCTTTCCCACCCGCCACCACCGTCACCGAGGCGGTGCTGACCCGCCGCTCGATCCGCAATTTCCGCCCGGATCCGGTGCCGCTGGCCCTCCTGCGCGAGGTGCTGGACAAGGCGCGCTTCGCCCCCTCCGGCTGCAACTACCAGCCGTGGGAGGCCCACGTCCTCACCGGTGCGCCGCTGGCCGCCTTGCAGGAGAAGATGAAGGGCGCCGCCCCGCAGGACCCGCCCGAATACCGCTGGGACGCGCCCAGCGAATCGGACCGCCACAAGGGCCGCCTCCACGAAGTCGGCGCCGCCATGTACGCCGCCATGTCAATCGAGCGCAGCGACCGCGCCGCCCGCGGTGACTTCGCCGCGATGAATATCGTCTCGTTCGGCGCGCCGGTTGTGATGTTAATCCACTTTCCGCGCCTGATGCTGGAGCCGCAGTGGTCCGACGTCGGCATGTGGCTGCAGACGGTGATGCTGCTCCTGCGCGAGGCGGGCCTCGATTCGTGCCCGCAGGAGTACCTCTGGGCGCACGCGCGGCTGATCAAGGAGCACATCGGCGTGTCGGACAAGGACCAGATCTTCTTCTGCGGGCTGGCGATCGGCTATCGCAACGCGGAGGACCCGGTGAATGCGTTTGAACGCACCCGCGTGCCGCTGGACGAACAGATCGTGTTTCAGGGGTTCTAAGCAGGGTCAGATGCGAGGGGAGGCGTTTGAGGTGCCGGTTTGTCGAGACAAACCGGATGGCCTCGCGGGCACCGTTCCCGCCCACGTCGCGGTCCGTGTCGGCGTTGCGCACAATTGCGCCGCCGGGAGTGATCAAATGGACGACCGCGACGGCGCCTCTTGACGTCTGCCGCGCCCCGCGCCACCCGCCAGCCATGACCGAGGCCACGCACCCGCAACTCCGCCTGTTCAACAGCCTGACCCGCGCGGTCGAGCCGTTCACACCCGTCCATGCCGGTGAAGCGCGCGTCTACACCTGCGGTCCCACGGTCTATAACTACGCGCACATCGGCAACATGCGCGCCTATGTCTTCGCCGATGTGCTGGGCCGCACGCTCAGCCACGCCGGGTACAAACTGACCCACGTGATCAACATCACCGATGTCGGCCACCTGACCGACGACGCCGACGCCGGCGAGGACAAGCTGGAAAAAGCCGCACGCGCCGGCGCGCAATCGATCTGGGATATCGCCGCGCACTACACTGCCGCGTTCAAGGCCGACATCGACGCGCTGAACATCCGCCAGCCCGCGCAATGGTCGGTGGCCACGACCTATGTGCTGGCGATGATCGCCTTCGCCGAGAAAATCGCGCCCCGCCACTGCTACGAACTCTCCACCGGCCTGTATTTCGATACTGCCAGCGTGGCTGATTACGGCCGCCTCGCCCGCGCCCACACCGACGAGGCCGCCACCGGCGAAGGCCGCATCGAATCCGTCGACGGAAAGCGCAACCCCGAAGACTTCGCCATCTGGCGCCGCACGCCCCCCGGCGAAACCCGCCAGATGGAATGGGATAGCCCATGGGGCAGGGGCGCCCCCGGCTGGCACCTCGAATGCAGCGTGATGTCGGGCGAGCTGCTCGGCTTCCCCTTCGACATCCACACCGGCGGCATCGACCACCGCGAGATCCACCACCCCAACGAGATCGCCCAGAACCAGGCGTTCTGCTGCACCAACGGTCTGGACGTCGCCGCCAACAGCGGCGCCAACCTCTGGATGCACAACAACTTCCTCGTCGAACGCTCTGGCAAGATGAGCAAATCCTCAGGCGAGTTCCTGCGCCTGCAATTGCTGATCGACCGTGGCTATCACCCGCTCGCCTACCGCATGATGTGCCTCCAGGCGCATTACCGCAGCGAGTTGGAGTTCACCTGGGAGGGGTTGGGCGCGGCACTGACCCGCCTCAAGCGGTTGGTAATGGCTGTCACCAACCTGCGCGCGCAGATCTCCCCGGACACCGCACCCGCCACTCCCAGCGCCAAATTCGCCGACCCGCTCGCCCGCTTTGACGGCGCCTTGGCCGATGACCTCAACACCGCCGTCGCTCTGACTGTGCTGGAAGACGTTGCCGCGCTGAAAAAGGTGCCCGTGCCCGAAAAGCTCGCCGCCATCGCGCGTATGGACGCGGTTCTCGGCCTCGACCTGCGGAACCTCACCCGCGCCGATCTGCGCCTGCGGCCCGCTTCGGCGACCATCGCCGAGGCCGAGATCGAAGCCATCCTCACCGCCCGCAAGGAAGCCCGCGCCGCGAAGGACTTCACCGCCTCGGATGCCCTGCGCGATGAACTCGCGGCCAAGGGCGTCGAGGTGATGGATGGCGATCCGCTCGGGTGGGATTGGAAGCTCGATTAGGAAAAGGGAAAATGCGAGGGGCTAACCCCTCGCGCTCCCATTCCCTGCCCACGTTGCGTCCTGCCTAACGGTCAAGCCATGCGGCGAAGCCGCTTTAATGATATTCCGCTTCGCGGAGGTGCAACGCCGAGTGCAGGGCGCAACGCAAAAAGGAACGGGGAGCGCGAGGGGTTTGCCCCTCGCATCCACCCCTTCAAACCTTCAACAATCCTCCAGCAACAGCAGTTCCGCCTCCACCACCATCCGGGGCGCCGGCAGCATCTCGTGCGCCACCGCCGCCACCGTCGCATCCGCCACGATCTGCCGACAAATGGCAAACTCATGATCGGGCAGGGTACAGACGAACGCCTCTCCGGCCGCGACCCCGGCCATGCCTTCAAACCCCAACACGATGCTATGCCGCGTGCCCGAGAACGTCACGCTCGCCCACACCCGCTCCGAATGGCGAATCAGTTCCGCCTCGGTCCCGGCCAGCGCCATCACCGCGCGTAGCAATTGCATGGCGGGGTGCCGAGGCCGCCCCCACCGTCCGGCGGAAACGCCGCCCGCCGGCTCGGGCGCGCCAAAGGCGGCGATAAGCGAACGGTCGGCGCGGGGATCAATGCGCATGGGGCGTCTCCTGATGGGCTGCGATATAGGCGAGAACTTTGGCGACGGTGGCCGGGCGCGGCTGGCGCCCGTTGCGCAAGTCGCTGACAAGGCGGGGATCGTGCGCGGCCAGGCGCCCGAATTTGGTCCACGGCATCTTTGTGCGCGCGAGAAATTGTTCGATCTGGCGGAGCAGCATGGTCACCCTCTTCGGCTGCGGCGGACCGGGCCCGCCCCCTCAACGTGGCGTCTCGGGAGGGGCCCCTGCCGGCGACTCACCTTCCGATTCGTTGCCTGTTTGTTCTCACCTGATTTCCTACTTGTCTAGGAAATTTCCTATGGTAAAAACCGAGACATGGCTGATCCACGCAACCGCCTCGTCGATCTCGCCGCCAGCCGGGGCGTCAGCCTCAGCGCGCTCTCGACGCTGATCGGTCGAAATGCCAGCTATCTCCAGCAATTTGTCCGTAAGGGCAGCCCGAAAAAGCTCGACGAGGCCGACCGTCGCAAGCTGGCGCAATTCTTCGGTGTGCCGGACAGCGATCTCGGCGGTGAAGAGGAAATTTCCTCCGCCCGCCCCACCTCCGAATGGATCGACATCCCGCGCCTTGCGGTCGACGCCGCCGCCGGCCCCGGCCAGTTCCCCGGCGAGGAAGCAATGATCGGCGCTTTCCGTTTCTCGGCCAGTTGGCTGCGCGCGCTGGGCCTCGACCCGCGCCATCTCTCGACCATCGCAGTGGCGGGCGATTCGATGCAACCGGTGCTCGCCAACGGCGACGAAGTCCTCGTCGACCGCGCCCCCCGCCCCCCGCGCGAGGGCGTCCACGTCGTCCGCGTGGGCGACGCGCTCCTCGTCAAACGCCTCGATTTCGGCCGCCCGGGCCGGGTGACGCTGACCAGCGCCAACCCGATCTACCCGCCGCAGGATCTCCCGCGTGAGGATGTCACCATCATCGGCCGCGTCGTGTGGAAATCAGGCCGGATCTAGCGTTTTGCCGGTCGCATCGCTGCCGCCAAAAACCGGTCCCCACTTTTTGGCGCGATGCTCACTTCACCCACTGCGCCAGCCAATCCGCCAGCGCCTGCGGGCTCATCGACCGCGCGTCAGACAGCGCGACGATATGCCCGGCATCGATCAGCTTGCCATTGCGCGGATCGACCACCAGCACCGCCGGCACGCCGTGGGGGGCATCGGCGCCGAACCGCGTGGCGATATCCATGTTCTTGGTGAAGCGGCCAACATCCACTGTCACCACCTCGAAATGGGCATGAACCCAGGGCGCCAGATCGGGCAGTTCCAGCGTTCCCGCCAGAATCCGGCAATCGGGGCACCAGTTGCCGCCCATGTCTATCAACAACAGCTTGTGCGCCGCCTTCGCCCGCGCCAGCGCCGCATCGACATCGCGCGTGGCATCGCCCGCCTCGTCATAGGGCTTGGGCAGCGGCTGGGCCAACTGGGCAAAGCTCGTTTCGGCCAGATGCGGCGCGGTTGCCGCCATCGCCGGCGCCGCCGCCAGAGCCATCACACCCGCCATCACCCGGATCATCGTCGTCATCATCTCTACCTTCTTGGTCGAATGCACCCTATATCAACGGCAACCCAACGTCCCGCAAGCCCACCGGATCCCCATATCATGACCGAATCCCCCTCGATGCGCGTCGGCCTCGTGCCGGTTACCCCGTTTCAGCAGAACTGCTCGCTGATCTGGTGTACGAAAACCATGCGCGGCGCGCTGGTCGATCCCGGCGGCGATCTCGACCGGCTAAAGCAGGCCGCCAAGCAAACCGGCGTGACCATCGAAAAGCTGCTCGTCACCCACGGCCACGTCGATCACTGCGGCATGACCGGAGTGCTCGCCCGCGATCTCGGTGTGCCGATCGAGGGGCCCCACGAAGGCGATCGCTTCTGGATCGAGGGCCTCGACACCGCCGAGGCGCGCATGGGCCTCGAAGGCCACAGCTTCGAGCCTGACCGCTGGCTGGAGGATGGCGATACAGTGACGGTCGGTGAATTGACGCTCGATGTCATCCACTGCCCCGGCCACACCCCCGGCCATGTGGTGTTCTTCCACGCGCCCACGCGCGTGGCGATCGTCGGCGATGTGCTGTTCAAGGGCTCGATCGGCCGCACCGACTTTCCCAAGGGTAACCATGGCGATCTGATCGATTCGATCACCCAAAAGCTGTTCCCGCTGGGCGACGACATCCAGTTCGTGCCGGGCCATGGGCCGACGTCCTCGTTCGGGCACGAGCGGCGGACCAACCCGTTCGTTTCGGATGGCAAGTTCGGGTACCAGAAGAAGAGGTAGATGCGAGGGGCAAACCCCTCGCGCTCCCCGTTCCTGTCCGCGTTGCGCGATCACGGCGGCCATACGCCTTGCGGCGAAGCCGCCATCAATCCTGGAACACCGGCACTGCGCAAATTTGCACGCGTGAATGAAAGCGGCTTCGCCGCAGGGCGCCAGGCCGAATGCAAACGCAGCGACGCCAAACGTTGAGGAAGCGCGAGGGACGAGTCCCTCGCATTTCACCCTTTTAAAACTTGCCGATCGCCAACCCCACCGCAAACACGCCCAAGACGATCTGCGTCAGATAGCTGGTGAGCATCCCGATCGCCCGCCCGGCCTTGAAGCCGCCATCCATGCCAAAGCCATGCGCCACGCGCCCCAGAATGAACACGGCGGCCAAGGGCGCCAGCCACGCGCCGCCCCAGGGCAGCCGTGCCGTGCCCACCGCCTCGACCAGGGCGAACAGGATGATGGTCAGCGGCGCCTGCTCGATGAAGTTGGCCTGCGCGCGCATCCGGCGGACGAGGCGCTCGTCGCCGCCATCGCCGACCGAGACCTTCAACCCGTGGCGCAGTTGCCCGATGCGTGTCCCCAGCCAGAGGTTGACCACGACGGCGGCAGTGGCCGTGCACAGGGTGGTGGGCAGGATCATGGTCGTTTTTTCCTTGCAGGCCGGGCCATCGCGCTGGCGTTTCGGGCGGCTGAATGGCACTGCGGCGGCGCGCTGGCAACGGCTGTTGCGCGTGCCGGGAAGGGGGCGGTGGCGGCGCTTGCAACCGCGACAAAAATCGCTATAGCGCCCCCTTCCTGTCGCCGGGCCGAGGCTGTGGCGGCAATGTTCGATTCTTTACACCGTTTTTGACGAGAAGGTGCCGAAATGGCTGTCCCCAAAAGAAAGACCAGTCCCTCCCGCCGGGGCATGCGCCGCAGCCATGATGCGCTGAAGGTCGAAGCTTTCCACGAGTGCTCGAACTGTGGCGAACTGAAGCGCCCGCACAACCTGTGCCCCTCCTGCGGCCACTACAATGGCCGTGAAGTGATCGCCGTCGGCCTCTGATTCGAGGCTGGGGGACAAGCGCATGACCATCCCGCGTATCGCCGTGGACGCGATGGGCGGAGATGATGGCGTGCGCACGATCCTTGCGGGGGCCGCGCTGGCGCTGGAACGCAATCCGCGCCTGTGCTTCCTGCTACATGGGGACGAGGTGCGCATCGGCGAGGAGTTGGCGCGTCATCCCGCGCTTGCCGCCGCCAGTGAAGTGGTCCACGCCCCCGATGTGATCAGCGGCGAGGAAAAGCCGAGCGCGGCGTTGCGTCGCGCGCGCACCACCTCGATGGGCATGGCGATCGATGCGGTGAAAACCGGTCGCGCCGCTGCGGCGATCAGTGCCGGGAACACCGGCGCGCTGATGGCCATTGCCAAACTGTCGTTGCGCACGCTGCCCGGGATTGGCCGGCCGGCGCTCGCGGCGATTCTGCCTACGCTGGGCACGCACGATGTGGTCATGCTCGATCTGGGCGCCAATACCGAGTGCGATGCGCGCAATCTGGTCGAGTTCGCGGTGATGGGCGCGGCCTATGCCCGCATCTCCCAGCGCCAGGCCGTCCCGCGTGTGCGCCTGCTGAACATCGGCACCGAGGACATCAAGGGCACGTCGGACTTGCGAGACGCCGCCGCGCGCCTGCGCCATGCCGCGCCGCAGCTCTCGATGCAGTTCGACGGCTTTACCGAGGCGGACAAGCTCAACCGTGGCGAAGTCGATGTGGTGGTGACCGATGGTTTTTCGGGCAACATCGCGTTGAAAGCGGTGGAGGGCACCGCGCGCTTCGTCGGCGATCTGCTGCGTCGCAGTTTCGCGTCGTCGCTGCGTTCCAAGATCGGCTTCCTGATCTCGCGCCCCGCGACCGAGTTGCTGCGCACGCATCTCGATCCGAACAATCATAACGGCGCGGTCTTTTTGGGTCTGAACGGGATTGTGGTGAAAAGTCACGGCAGCGCCAACGTCAAGGGCATCGCCCACGCCATCACTGTCGCCGCGCGGCTGGTGGAGGAGGCGCTGATCGAGCGCATCACCACCGATCTCGGCCGGCTGGGCGAGTGGGGCACGCTGCGCCCCGCACCCGCCGCCACGCCGAACGCGGCGGACGTCGCATGAGCGCCGCCCCGACGATCCGCCGCGCGGTGCTGGTCGGCACCGGTTCGGCACTGCCCGCGCGGGTGGTCTCCAACGCCGAACTGGCCGAGCGCGTCGACACCAGCGACGAATGGATCGTGGCCCGCACCGGCATCCGCCAGCGCCACATCGCCGGCGAGGGTGAGACCACCGCCAGCCTTGGCGCCGAAGCCGCGCGCCGCGCGATCGCGGCCGCCGGGCTGACCCCAGCCGACATCGACCTGATCGTGCTGGCCACCGCAACGCCGGACCAGACCTTCCCCGCCACCGCCACGATCGTCCAGAACCTGCTCGGCTGCAACGGCGGTATCGCCTTTGACGTCGCGGCGGTGTGCTCCGGGTTTGTCTATGCGGTGGGCGTGGCCGATTCGATGCTGCGCACCGGCATGGCCCGGCGCGCGCTGGTGATCGGCGCCGAGACCTTCAGCCGCATCCTCGATTGGGAGGACCGCACCACCTGCGTCCTGTTCGGCGACGGCGCCGGCGCGATCGTGCTGGAAGCGCGCGAGACGGTCAACCCGCAAGCCCCCGGCATCCTCGCCACCCGGCTCCATGCCGATGGCGCGCATAACCAGTTGCTGTTCGTCGATGGCGGCGTTTCCACCACGGGCACGGTCGGCCACTTGCGCATGAAGGGCAAGGAAGTGTTCCGCCACGCGGTCACCAACCTGGCCGGCGTGGTCGGCGAAGTGCTGGCCGAGAGCGGGCATGTCCAGTCCGACATCGATTGGTTGGTGCCGCATCAGGCCAATGCCCGCATTCTCGATGCCACCGCGAAGAAGCTCTCGCTCTCGCCCGACAAAGTGGTGACCACGGTCGATCGCCATGCCAACACCTCGGCGGCCTCGGTGCCGCTGGCGCTGGATGTGGCGATGCGCGACGGGCGGTTGCAGCCGGGCCAACTGGTCGTGCTGGAGGCGATGGGTGGCGGCTTTACTTGGGGTGCGTGCCTATTGCGCCTGTGATCACGGCGACGGATTGTGTGTTCGACACACATTCGACGCAGGTTACAATTGTTTGCATTCGTGCGGTATACCGCTTGGCGGATACCAGCGTTTCGCGTAATAAGTGAGTCGGGTAGGGTCGCATTCTTGTTATGGGGGGATTGTATGCGTTCCACGCAGACACTCACAAGGGCCGATCTGGCAGAGGCGATCAATCGTAAGCTCGGGCTATCCCGGGCTGAATCGCTGGTTATGGTGGAATCGATCCTCGGTTATATGACCGGGGCGTTGGCTGACGGCGAAAATGTCAAGATCTCGGGCTTTGGCACGTTTCTGCTGCGCGACAAGTCAGAGCGTGTGGGCCGCAACCCCAAGACCGGCGTCGAAGTGCCGATCACGCCGCGTCGCGTGCTGACCTTCCGTGCCAGCCAGATGCTCAAGGATCGTGTGGCCAACGCATGAGCAACAACCATGGGGGGCGCCACGAAGGCGCGCCCGGTGGCGTTGCAGACGCGGGTGCCGAAGGCGCCTTGTTGGACCGTGCCACCGGTCTTCGTCAGGATCATATCGATGCGCGCCTTGCCGCCGACGGCAAGGCGCTTGATGCATTCCGTACCATCGGCGAGGTGTCCAAGGCCTTGTCGATCCGCGCCCACGTGCTGCGTTACTGGGAGGAGCAGTTTCCGATGCTCCGCCCGGTCAAGCGCAGCGGTGGCCGGCGTTACTATCGCCTTGAGGATATCGCGCTGATCGAGACGATCGATCGGCTGGTCCACCGCGAGGGCTTTACCCTGCGCGGCGCGCGCCAGCATCTGGAGGCGCAGACCCCCGGCCGCACGCGCAGCCGCCGTGCGCCTGCCACGGACCGCCCGATCCTGTTCGAGAGCGCATCGGGCACCGCCCCGGCGGCGCGGCCGGGCGAGACCGAGGCATTGGTCGATCAACTGATCGAGATCCGCGACGGGCTCTCCCGCGCGCTGGACTGATCGCCGCTCAGGGCCCCGGATCGCCGTGTTCGGGGCCCAGTTCGGGATCGAGATCGCGCGGCCGCATCAGATGCACCAGCCGCGCGGTTCCGTCATGCAGATCGGACCACGAATCGATGTCCAGTTCCAGCACGGCAAAGGCGGCGGTGGGGAACTTCTGCTCGACCAGATCGCGCGCCGGGCTGGTGCCATCGTCGGGGACGAGGTCGAAGATCAGGTCCTCCAGCCCCGGATTGTGCCCGACGATCAGCACCGCTTCGAGCCGGTCGTCGACCTCGCGCAGCACGTCGATCAGTGTGGTCGAACTGGCGAGGTAAATCCGCCGGTCCCAGTTGATCGCGAACCCGCGCGCCGTCGGCCGGCCGGAGCCCTGCGCCGCCAACTCTACCGTTTCCGCCGCGCGCGCCGCCGGCGAGGCGAGGATGCGGTCCCACAACTGGCCATGTTCGCGCACGTGCCTGCCCATCAACACCGCGCCCTTGCGCCCGCGCGGGTTCAGTGGCCGATCGAAATCGCGCAGGCGCGCGTCGGTCCAGTCCGATTTGGCGTGGCGCAGGATGCCCAGGATTTTCATGTGTCGCTCGTGATGGGATGATCGGGCGCAGCCGCCGTTGCCCGATCTGAAGCACGCGCGGCGATGCGCTGCAAGGCCTCGTCGAGGGTGACGCGCGCGATCGGCGTTCCCGCCGGAAACGCGCCGAGCAGCCGCGAGGGAAACGCCGAGGACAGCACGACGAAGTGCCCGCGATCCCCTGCCGCGCGGATCAGCCGGCCGAACGCCTGCGCCAGCCGCGCGCGGATGATGCGATCGTCATGCGCCTGTCCGCCGCCAGCGGCCGCCAGCCTGCGCGCGCGGTGCAGGATCGATGGCTTGGGCCACGGCACCTGCTCCATGATCACCAGCCGCAGCGAATCGCCCGGCACGTCCACGCCATCGCGCAGCGCATCGGTGCCGAGCAGGCTGGAGCCCGGATCGTCGCGGAAGATATCGACCAGCGTGCCGGTGTCGATCGGATCGACATGCTGCGCGTGCAGCGGCAGCCCCATCCGCGCCAGCCGATCGGCAATCCGCCCATGCACCGCGCGCAGCCGCCGGATCGCGGTGAACAGCCCCAGGGCCCCCCCGCGCGAGGCCTCGATCAACCGCCCGAACGCCGCCGCCAGCGCCGACAAATCCCCGCGCGGCACATCGGTCACGATCAGCACTTCGGCCTGATTGGCATAGTCGAACGGGCTGGCCACGCTGACCAAGGCCGGCGCGCTGGCCACATGGCCCACGCCGCTGCGCGCGATCGCGGGGGCCCAGCCCGCCTCGTCATCGCCCACGCCGACGTCGCGCAGGGTGGCGCTGGTCATCATCACCCCGTGCGCGGGGGTGAGCACCACGTCGGCAAACGGCTTCATCGGGTCCAGCCAGCGGCGGTGCAGCCCCATGTCGTACTCGCGCCCCTCGGCACGGTCCAAGGCTAGCCAGTCGACGAACGCCGGGTCCGCCGGTCCGCCCAGACGCGCCAATAACGCCTCCCACGCAGCGATCAGTTCGATCCGCCAGCCGAGCGCATGGCGCGCGCCCTCGACCCGCGCGCGGCCTTGTCCGTCCAACCAATCGGGCGGATCGGAGAGCAAGGCCTCCAGCCGCCCGGACAACCGCTGCAACGGCGTGCGCAACGCACCCAGCGCATTTTCCGCCGCTCCCGCCGCCTCGATCAACGCGCCGTCGAGCCCGGTGGCCTCGGTCTCCAAGCCATAGCCGGCGTCGCCCCCGCTCTCGTCACGCGCCAGCACCGTCGCGCGCACCGCCGCCAGCAACCCCTCGATCTCGCCCGAGGGCATCCCTTCGGCAATCCGCGCCAGCCAGCCTTCGCCGGGCAAGGCCTCGGCGGCCTCGCGCGCGGCGGTGATGGCGATGCCGCCGGCCTCGTCATAGCTCGCCACATCGGCCAGACGCGCTGACAAGCCCCTGCGGCGGCCCTTGGAGCCTTTTTCCGGCCCCAGCACCCAGCGGCGCAACTCCACCGCCTCCATGCCGGTCAGGTCCGCCGCGAAGGTCGAATCGGCGGCATCGAACACATGGTGTCCCTCGTCGAACACGATCCGCGTGGGCCTTGCGGCTGGATCGCGCGATCCCCCCGCCGCTGCGCGCGCCGCGTTGATCATCACCAGCGCATGGTTGGCGATCACCAGATCGGCGCCGGCAGAGTCGCGCGCGGCGCGCTCGATGAAGCATTTGCGGAAATGCGGGCACCCGGCATAGACGCATTCGCCGCGCCGGTCGGTCAGGCTCTGGATCGCGCGGCCGCGGAACAGCGTGCCCAGCCAGCCGGGCAAGTCGCCACCGATCATGTCGCCATCTTGCGAGTACGCCGCCCAGCGCGCCACCAAATGCGCCAGCACCGCCGCGCGTCCGTTGAACCCGCCCTGCAGCGCATCCTCAAGGTTCAGCAAACACAGGTAATTCTCGCGCCCCTTGCGCACCACCACGCGCGGCTGGCCATCGGGGCCGTGGGTTTCGGGCCACGCCCGCCGGCTCTCGCGCCGCAGTTGCCGCTGCAACGCCTTGGTGTAGGTCGAGGCCCAGACCGTCCCGCCGCTTTTCTGCGCCCAGAGCGAGGCCGGCGCGAGATAGCCCAAGGTCTTGCCGGTGCCGGTCCCCGCCTCGGCGAGCACCAGATGCGGCGATCCGGCGCGCGGGCGCGGCGCGAAGGCACGCGCGGCGGCTGCGGCATAGGCGCGCTGGCCGGGGCGCGGTTCGGCATCGGCGCCGGTCAGCGTATCCAGCCGCGCCAGGACATCGCTCTCGGCGAGGGTGATCTGCGCCGGCTGGGGCCGCTCGGGGCTCTCGTCCCATTCGGGCAGGCGGGTGAACAGCCAGCGTTCGGCCTGATCCGGCCGCGCGATGTGCCCCACCAGCAAAGTCGCCCAAGGCCAGCGCAACCGCGCCAAAGCCTGCACCGCCGTCCATGCGCCTTCCCTGGCCGGCCACGAGTCTGTTGTGTGCGCGCCTCCGCGCGCGGGCCCACACGTCGCCAGCAGTACTGCCGCCGCCTGCTGCAACAGCGCCGGCACTTCGTCCTCGCTGGCCAGTTCCGGCAATCCCAAAGCCGCCGCCAGCCCGCGCGGCGTCGGCACCAGAAACCGCGCCGGCCAGACAAACGCCCACAACTCCAGCAGATCCAGCCCCGAGACATCGGGATAGCCGAGCCGGTTCGCCACCAGCGGCGCCCCCAGCATCAACATCGGCGTATCGGCCAACGCCGCCACCGCCTCGCCCTTGGCGACACGGCGCGTTTCCGCACCCCGGCGCATCCACGTGCCGCTGTGGCTGGCATGGATCGCGGGCAAAGTCAGGGGCGCGGGCAGGGGGGCGTTGCCCTCGGGATCGTCCATCCCCCGTCAGATGGCCCTGCCGCCCGCGCGTGTAAAGCGAATCGAGGGCTTGCACAAAAGGGCGCGGGGCGCAAAAGCGGCGCGATGACTGATGAAGCTCTTCTTGCCGCCGCGCGTGTCTCCAAGGCCTGGCCTTTCGAGGAGGCGCGCAAGCTGATCAAGCGCTATCCCGAGGGTAAGCCCGGCGGCGTGGTGTTCGAGACCGGCTATGGCCCCAGCGGCTTGCCGCATATCGGCACGTTCCAGGAAGTGCTGCGCACCACCTTGGTCCGCCGCGCCTACGAGACGTTGACCGGCGCGCAGACCCGGCTGATCGCGTTTTCTGACGACATGGACGGCCTGCGCAAGGTGCCCGACAACGTACCGAACAAGGCGTTGTTGGAGGCCAACCTCGGCAAGCCGCTGAGCCGCATCCCAGATCCCTTTGGCGGGGCGGAGAGCTTCGCCCACCACAACAATGCGCTGTTGCGCGACTTTCTCGACCGCTTCGGCTTCGATTACGAGTTCGTCGCCGCCAGCGACCGCTACAATGCGGGCGCGTTTGATGGCGCGCTGGCGGGGGTTTTGCGCCAATACGACGCGATCATGGGCATCATGCTGCCCACTTTGCGCGAGGAACGCCGCCGCACTTATTCGCCCGTGCTGCCGATCTCGCCAACCAGCGGCATCGTGTTGCAGGTGCCGGTCGAGGTGCTCGATGCCGACACCGGCCTGATCGCGTTTGAAGATGAGGGCCAGAGGATCGAGCAGAGCATCTTTGGCGGGCAGGCCAAGCTGCAATGGAAGGTCGATTGGGCGATGCGCTGGGTCGCGCTCGGTGTCGATTACGAGATGTACGGCAAGGATCTGACCGACAGCGGCACGCAAAGCGGCAAGATCGCGCAGGTGCTCGGCGGCCGTCGGCCCGAGGGGCTGATCTACGAACTCTTCCTCGACGAGAAGGGGGAAAAGATCAGCAAATCCAAGGGCAACGGCCTGACCATTGAGCAATGGCTGGACTACGGCAGCGAGGAAAGCCTGGGCTTCTACCTGTTCCGCGAGCCCAAGAGCGCCAAGCAGCTCCACGCCGGCATCATCCCCCGCGCGGTGGACGAGTACTGGCAGTTCCGCGAGAAGCTGCCCACGCAACCCGTTGAACAACAACTGGGCAATCCGGTGTGGCACCTGCTGCGCACCAACGGCCGGGCCGTGGGTGAAGGCGATGCCCTGCCGGTCACCTATGGCCTGCTGCTCAACCTCGTCGGCGTGCTCGGCGCGCAGGCGACGCGCGATCAGGTGTGGTCCTACCTCGGCAACTACGTCAGCGACGCCCGCCCAGAGGCGCACCCCGCGCTCGATACGCTGGTGACCTCGGCGCTGGCGTATAACCGCGATTTCGTCGCGCCAACCCTGCAACGCCGCGCGCCGACAGAGGGTGAGGCCGCGGCGCTGGCCATGCTCGACGCCGCGCTGGCCAAGCTGGAGGAGGGCGCCACCGCCGAAACCCTCCAGAACATCGTCTACGAGATCGGCAAGGACCCCGCCTTCGGGTTCGAAAACCTGCGCGACTGGTTCAAGGCGTTGTATGAAACGCTGCTGGGATCGGCGCAGGGGCCGCGGATGGGGTCGTTCATCGCGCTCTATGGCGTGGCGAATACGCGGCGGCTGATTGCCGAGTCGCTGGCGGCTTAGGATTGGAGGAAAAGGGTGAAGGGCGAGGGGCAAACCACTCGCGCTCCCCGTTCCTGTAGATGGCAGAGCTGGCCAGCCGCGCTGCGCCACCTCGCTGCGCCGCAGGCTGAAAACGGTGGCTTCGCCGCAGTGCGCCACGCCGCAATCATAGTGCAACAAAAAGGAATGGGGGTCCTGGGGTGTCACACCCCCGGCCTTCACCCTTTGGCCTTCTCCGCCAAAATCCACTCCCGCACTTTCGCCTCCAGCACCGGCAGCGGCAGCGCCCCCGACCCCAGCACTACGCCATGAAAAGCGCGGATATCGAACCGCGCCCGCAATGCTGCCTCCGCCTCCGCCCGCAACCGCTGGATGGTCAGCGCGCCGATCTTGTACGACAGCGCCTGCGCCGGATCGGCGATGTAGCGATCGACCTCGGCCTCGGCGTCGCTGCGCCCCATGCCGCTGTTGGCCAGCATATAGGCGACCGCCTGCTCGCGGCTCCAGCGGTCGGCATGCAACCCCGTATCCACCACCAGCCGCATCGCCCGCAGCATCTCGTCGTCCAGCGTGCCCCAGTGCTGCGCCGGATTGCGGTACAGCCCCATCGGATAGCCCAACGTCTCCGCGTACAAAGCCCAACCTTCGACGAAGGCATTGTTGCCGCCGAACCTCTGGAAATCGGGGAGAGCGGCATTCTCCTGCGCGAGGCTGATCTGGAAGTGGTGCCCCGGTACGCCTTCGTGAAGGTAAAGCGTGGTCATCCCGGTCAGGAAGCGGCTGGGCAGGTCATAGGTATTGAACCAGAAGGTCCCCGGCCGCGTGCCATCGGGGGCGCCGTCGTCATAGCTGGCCCCGGCCTCGTAACGCCCGCGATAGGCGGGGTAGGGAGCGATCACCAGCTTCTCCTTGGGCACTGTGGCGAAGAAGCGCGGGATCTGCGCATCGACCGCGCGGCCGATCGCGGCATAGCCATCGGCCAGGTCGGCGGCGGTGCGCGGGTGATATTGCGGATCGCTGCGGATCCGGTCGAAAAACCCGCGCAGCGGCCCATCATAACCCATTTCACGCGCCACGCCGCTCATCTCGCGCTGGATCCGCGCCACCTCGGTCAAACCGATGCGGTGGATCGCCGCCGGATCGAGCGGCAGCGTGGTCTCGCGCTCGATCAGCGCGCGATAGAGCGCCGGACCACCCGGCATCGCCCACAAACCGACATTGTCGCGCGCCACCGGCAGATATTCGCGCGCGAGAAAATCGCGCAAGCGGGCATAGGCCGGGTTGATCGTCCCGGCGATCGCGGCGCGGTATTCGGCCAGCAGCGCGGGTCGCTCGGCATCGGGCACGGTGGCGGGGAAGGCCTGCACCGGCGCGGCGTACGGCGATCCATCCACCCCCAGCGCCAGCATCGCGTCGATCTGGCCGATCATGTCCTCGACTGTCAGGCGCGGCTCGACCGTGCCCGCTGCCATGCCGCGCCGGAACCGGACGATGGCCCGATCGAGCACCCCGGCAAAGGCCATATCGATGGCCAGCGCGCGGCGGTAATCGGCGGCGCTGGCATAGGCGATGCCGCCGCCCGGCGCCATCATCGCGGGAAAGCCGGTGTGCAACCCTTCGAAGTGGTTGAACGGCCGATCCGCCACCATCGCGCCGAATGGCGGGGCAAGGAACATCGCCTCCTCGCGCTTTTCAAACGCGAAGGCATCGTAAGACACCCGCCGCGCCGGATCGAGCCCGCCGCGCGCAATCCGCGCCAGTTCCGCCAGACTGGCCCGCGCCGAGGCCAGCCGCCGCGCATCCAGCCCATCGGTGTAAAGCGCATCGAGCGCGTGGGCGGCGGTGTCGTCGCCCGCCTGCATCGCGGAGAGCGGATCGAGCGCCGCCTCGCGATCGGCATCGTCATCGAACAGCGCATCGAGCCGCGCCGCCGCCGATCCCCCGCGCGTCATGCCATGCACGGCGCGCGGCGGGCGATGCCCGGTGCGGTGCAGCGGCGGGTGCTCGATCGGCGGGGCTGCGGCCATCGCTGCGCCAGCCCATGCCATTCCCAACGCGATCCCCAGCGCCGTCGCTCTCACCCCCATGGCCGGGTGCGGTACCACTTGGTGATCACGTACTTGGCGCCCTCGATCACCGGCAGCGCGGCGTGGAGCGTCAACGGGTTGGGCGTGCCATCGGCGCTGGCGTTGTTCCACAGCAGCAGGGCACCCTGTTGCGGCGTGATCGTGGCGCCCAGCTTGGGGAACACGGTCTCGCCGCCGGCGGTCACGTCGTTGAGATAGATCATCGCCGTCCAACTGCGCTGGCCGCCACGGGCCGCCTCCTCGGGCCAATAGGCGCCGGTGGTGTGGAACCAGTCGTGGTGCTCGCGGAATTCCTGGCCCGGGTGATAGCGCTGGCCCTGCACCGTCTCGCCCCAGGCGGGGTCGATGCCGGTCAGGTCGTCGATGCGGCGCTCGATCATGCGGACGAAGGGATCGGCGCGATCGACATCGCCCGACCACGACGTGCGATAGTTCGATTGCGTGCCATGGTCATACGTGCGCGAGGGCTCGGCGACCGCATCGGTCAGGGCGATGAAGCGCGCGCACTCGGCGGCGCTGAGGAACTGCCCCACGGCATAGATATCCGCGCCGGTGACCGCGATGCGGTGCACCCCGGCATCGGCGGCGAGCCGCGCGCGCACGGCATCGCCCAGGCGGCGGAGCGCGGCGCGATCGGGCGGGGCGGGGGGCTGGGCGGCCATCTTGGCCTATCGCTTAGAGCATCGTGCAAAAAAGTGGGTACCGGTTTTTTGCAAAAAACGATGCGACAACAAAAACCGGGCGGTCGATGCGCGATGCCTGAACCACGCACCATGCGCTCGGCCAAGGCGGCGGTGGGCGTCAAACCCTGCGCGAGTGCGATGACCACCCCCGCGCCGTGCCGCCGGAGGGCTCGGCGGAGGCGGCGCGGGGGCGCGGCCGCCGGGGTCCACACGCCGGCGGCGGGTTTCCGGCCGGCCCAAGGGGGCCGGGCCGACCGGAATGCGGGTTACCAGAAGAAGTCGTAAAGCACGTCTACCACCTGACCGGTGTAAGTATCGACAAGCAGGGCATCGTCATAATACCGGACCCAGTGATAGGGCGGCCAGGCGGGCGGCAGGTGATAGGACCACGGATCGTAGATCCAGTAGCTGCTGCCGAAGAATGCCGGATCCAGCACATAGCCGATCGACAACCGCGAATAGTAGGCGCCCTGGAACGGAGCATAGTAGCGGCCGACATGGAACGCATCGCGGTGCCCATCGCGCCAGTCGCGCCAGTTATAACGCGAATCTCCGCGCCAGCTCTCGCGGAATTGCGGCGACCAGGCGCGATAGTTGCCGTGGGGCCGGGGATCATAGGTGCCGATGCGGCCGGGCGCGCCATTGCCGCCGGGGCGTTCGCCGCCCTGATGATCGCCCTGCCAGCCGCCGGGGCGCTGGTCCTGACCATTCCAGCCGCCCGGCCGGCCGTTGTTGGGCGCGCCGCCGGGTCGGCCGGCATCGCCCTGACCGCCAAAGCGGTTATAGCCCGGCGCGGACGGATCGGTTCTGCCGCCGCCATTCCAGCCGGGCGTGCCTACGCGCGCGCCGCCGGGATTGCCCTGCCACGACCGCGCTCCACCATCGGGGTGCATCTGGCCGGGCGTGTTGACCACCGGCGCGGCGGGCGCGCCCTGGATCACATGGTTGGGCTGAGCCGCCGGGGCGGGGGCGCCACGGTTGCCGCCGTTCCATCCGCCGGGGGCGGCGGGATGGGCCGGTGCGGCCGGGGCACCTTGCGGCGCGGCGCCGGCGGGGCGGGCGCCGGCCGGGTGGCCGCCATCGTGCTGGCCGCCGGGGTGGTCGCCATGGTGATCATCCTGCGCCATCGCCGCCATCGGCTGGGCCAGCGCGACAATCCCCGCCGCCAGTGCCGCCAGTGCGATTCGTGAACCTGTGGTGTGCATCTCGATCCTCCTGAGCAGGTGGCGGAACGGTCCCGCGCCTGCCTCCCCGGTTCGGCCACCGGGGCCTGTCCGTGAGGGGGTTTCTACGTGAGGCGGTGTTGCCCTGCGGTGAACCGAGTGAAAGGGGTGTTGTTCAGGTTGGCGTTGGTTTTGGTGAACGGCGACATCTGCGCGGCGCACGAAAAAGGCCGGAGCGGCGATCCGCCCCGGCCTTTCCTGTCACCAAACGCAGATCAGCGCGTCAGCTTCTTGTACGCCAATGCGGTCGGCCGGTCGGCGGCATCGCCCAGCCGGCGGCGCTTGTCCTCCTCATAGGCTTCGAAGTTGCCCTCGAACCATTCGACATGGCTGTTGCCCTCGAACGCGAGGATGTGGGTGGCCAGACGGTCGAGGAAGAAGCGATCGTGGCTGATCACCACCGCGCAACCGGCGAAGTTTTCGATCGCCTCTTCGAGCGCGCCCAGCGTTTCGACGTCGAGGTCGTTGGTCGGTTCGTCGAGCAGCAGGACGTTGCCGCCGGTCTTCAGCATCTTGGCCATGTGGACGCGGTTGCGTTCACCGCCCGAGAGGCGCCCGACGTTCTTCTGCTGGTCCTGACCCTTGAAATTGAACGCGCCGACATAAGCCCGGGTCGAGGTGTCGAACCCGTTGACCTTCATGTAGTCGAGCCCGTCCGAGATTTCCTCCCAGACGTTCTTCTTGGGGTCGAGGTGGTCGCGGCTCTGGTCGACGAAGCCGAGGTGGACGGTCTGGCCGATCTCGATGGTGCCGCTGTCGGGCTGTTCCTGCCCCGTGATCAGCTTGAACAGCGTGGACTTGCCCGCGCCGTTCGGCCCGATCACGCCGACGATGCCGCCGGGGGGCAGCATGAACGACAGATCCTCGAACAGCAGCTTGTCGCCATAGGCCTTGGTGACGCCCTTGAGCTCAATCACCTTGCCGCCGAGGCGCTCGGGCACCTGGATGACGATCTGGGCCTTGCCGGGGCTGCGGCTGGACTGCGAGTTTTGCAGTTCCTCGAACTTCTTGATACGCGCCTTGGACTTGGTCTGGCGGCCCTTGGTGCCGGCGCGGATCCACTCCAGCTCGTCCTTGATCGCCTTCTGGCGGCCGGTGGCCTCGCGGTCCTCCTGCTCCAGACGCTTGGCCTTTTTCTCAAGGTAGGTCGAGTAGTTGCCCTCATACGGGAAGTACTTTCCGCGGTCGAGTTCGAGCACCCATTCCACCACGTTATCGAGGAAATAACGGTCGTGGGTGATCATCAGCACCGCGCCGGCATATTCTTTGAGATGGTTTTCCAGCCACTTGACGCTCTCGGCATCGAGGTGGTTGGTCGGCTCGTCGAGCAGCAGGATCGACGGCTTCTGGATCAGCAGGCGGGTCAGCGCGACACGGCGCTTTTCACCGCCCGAGAGGCTTTCCACCGCCCAGTCACCCGGCGGGCAACGCAGCGCCTCCATGGCGATCTCGAGCTGGTTGTCGAGCGTCCAGCCGTCGACCGCGTCGATCTTGTCCTGAAGGTCGGCCATCTCGGCGCCCAGCGCATCGAAATCGGCGTCTTCCTCGCCCATTTCCATGCCGATCTGATTGAACCGATCGACCATGTCGGCGGTCGCCCGCGCGCCATCCTTGACGTTTTCCAACACCGACTTGCTGGCGTCGAGCTGCGGCTCCTGCTCCAGATAGCCGACAGTGATGTTCTCGCCCGGCCAGGCCTCGCCGGTGAAATCCTTGTCGATGCCGGCCATGATCTTGATCAGCGTGGATTTACCCGCGCCGTTGGGGCCGACGATGCCGATTTTGGCACCCTGATAGAACTGCAGGTTGATGTTGCTGAGCACCGGCTTGGGCGCGCCGGGGAAGGTTTTGGTCATGTCCTTCATCACGAAGGCGTATTGGGCGGCCACAGGGCGTCTCCGATGTTCGGGGTTTGCGCGGGCTCTACAGGCCGGCGCGTCGCTTGCCAAGCGCCGGGAACGGCCGCCCGCGCAGCACCCCGATCAGTTGCAGCGTGGCGCGCGGCAACAGCGCAAAGCCCACGTAATAGGCCGGCAGCACGATCGCGCCCCAATAGAACGTGTCGGACCGGCTGAACACGCCGATCATCACCGCATAGCCCGCCCACAGCAGCGCGCAGAACGCCCCCGCGCGCCCATCCAGCGCCAGCCAGCCAAACAGCGGCAGCGCCGCCATGGTCAGCGCCACGGGCATCGGAAACCGCTGCAAGGTGGAACTGAACGCCACCGCCTTCAGATAGCCCGAAACGCCCTGCAACGCGTGCCACCCGGCCGAGGTGCGATCACCGGGCCGCACTTGCGCATCGACCATCCCCGCGTGCCACGCCATGAACGCGGCAAAGCCCGCGATCACCGCCACCCACGCCGCAGCCTCGCCCCAGCGGCGCGAAAACAGCGCGAACAACAGCGCCAACAGCGCAAAGGGCAGCACCAGCTCGCGGATTGCCAGCCCGCAAGCGATCGGCAGCACGATCCACCACCACTTCTGCGGCCAGGCCACCACCCCCGCCAGCGCGATGGCGATGAACAACCCGCCCCAGTACTCGTGCAGCGCCAGCAGCCCTTCGTTCGTCACCAGCGCCGCGCCGCAGGCCATCGCGATCCCCACCGCCACCTGCTCGGTCCAGTGCAGCGTCCGCTCGAAAGCGATCACCCACAGGAACAGCGCCACCGCCGCCAGCATGATCGCCAGTACCTGCGCGCCGTGCCAGCCGAGGTGCAGGTCGATCTCGGCCAGCGTCGGCAGGCGCATCGCCACGAACGGCTTGGTGGGATAGTTGTGCAGCCGCTGCATCTCGGCCGCGGCCTGATGGTAAGGCTCGTGGTGCATCGCCGCGACGATGTCGTGATAGAGGTGAACGTCGGTATATCCGCCCTTCTTGGCCATCTTGGGCGGCGGTGGCCGGTTGGTGGCGCACCACGCCAGCATCACCGCGATCGCGAGCAGGAGCAAAACGGCGAGCGGGCGCGGCAGGCGGGCGATCATGCGCTGTGCTCTGGCCAAAATGGGCGCTCTTGGGAAGGGGATTTACAGGAAAAGGTGATCCCCGGGGGTCTAGACCCCCGGACCCCCATTCCTTGTCGGCGTTGGCCTTTGCCGGCCGCCATAGGCCATGCCGCGAAGCGGCCATCATGCCTGCGGCGCTGCAACACTGCGCAAGATTGAACGGACATGCGGAACCCGACAAGGTTGAGGGAGCGCGAGGGACGTGTCCCTCGTATTCATCTTTTCTATTCGGCCACAAACTTCCCCAACCCGCGATCCTTGCGCACATGCCCGGCGGCGAACACCGTGCCGTTCATCGCGATCCACACCCCCGGCACGGCGACTTGCGCGGTGGCAAAGCCCATGCCCAGGTTGAACGGCGCATCGCTCTCGGCAAAGCGCGCGGGCGCGAGGGCACCGATCAGCACCACCGTCTTGCCCGCGATCCCGGCCAGCGCGGCGGCGGTGTCGGTCATGGTGTCGGTGCCGTGGGTGATGACGATGCGGCTTTCGGGCGCGCGTTCCACGGCGGCGCGGATGGTGGCGCGGTCGGCGTCGGTCAGCTCCAGGCTGTCCTTGCGCATCAGTTCCTCGACCCGCACGTCCAGCGCCACGCGGGCGATCGCGGTGATCCGGCCCACGACGCTCTCGCCGATCTGGTATTCGCTGAGCGCGTCGAAATAGAGTTTGTCGATGGTGCCGCCGGTGGTCAGCACTGCGATATCGGCCATGCGATCGGTGATCCTTGCTCGCCCGCCCTTGAGGACAGGTGTGGGGCTTGTCAGGTTTTCTTCCTTGCCTTGCGCGGCCCGCCGATGGCAAGCGCCCGCAACGCCGCCCCCGCCTGTTTTGCGGGTGACTTGCGGCCAGGAGATGCCCTGTGTCCCTTGCCCACGATGATGACGATCACCCCCACGACAGCAAGATCCCCGTGCCCGATGCGGTGCAGGACGCGATCCGCACACTGATCCGCTGGTCCGGCGACGACCCGGAGCGCGAGGGCTTGCAGGACACGCCGCTGCGCGTGGCGCGGGCGTGGCGCGAATATTGCGGCGGCTATGCCGAGGATCCGGGCGAGCACCTCTCACGCACGTTTTCGGAGGTCGGCGGTTATGACGAGGTGGTGCTGTTGAAGGGCATCCCGTTCCAGTCGCATTGCGAGCACCACATGGCGCCGATCACCGGCAAGGCTTCGATCGCCTATCTGCCGCGCGACCGGGTGGTGGGGATCAGCAAGCTGGCGCGGGTGCTGCACGGCTATGCGCGGCGTTTGCAGATCCAGGAGCGGCTGACCGCCGAGGTGGCGCAGGCGATCTGGGAGCACTTGCAGCCGCAAGGCGTGGCGGTGGTGATCGAGGCGCAGCATGGCTGCATGACCGGGCGCGGCGTGCGCACCCCCGGCGTGGGCATGGTGACCAGCCGGCTGCTCGGCTGTTTCCTCGACGATCAATCGAGCCGCAAGGAAGTGCTGTCGCTGATGGGTTATTGAGCAGGGCCCTGCCCCGATCCGGGGCAGCGCGTCGATCAAGCGTGTTGCACATGCGCAATCGTCCGTACATGACAGAACCCGTGGGGCTATCGGGGGGGCGCGGGCTGGCACGGCAATGGTGGTGATCGCGGTTTACAGTGCGAAGGGCGGCGTCGGCAAGACGACGCTGGCGGTCGATCTGGCATGGCGCTGCGCCGTGCAAGGGGGGCATCGCACCTTGCTGTGGGATCTGGATCCGCAGGGCGGCTCAGGATTTCTGCTGAACATGCCCGAGCCCGATCAGCCCCGCGCCGCCAGCGTGTTTCAGCGCGAAGGGCGGCCGGCGCGGCTGGTGGCGCCCACGGCCTGGCCCGGGCTGTCGCTGTTGGCGGCGGACGAATCGTTGCGCGCTTTGCCGTTGCATCTGGCGCGGCTGGGGCAGAAGCGGCGGCTGGCCGGCTTGACGCGCGAGCTGTCCGCCCAGTTCGGGCGGATCATGCTGGATTGCCCGCCGATGCGCAACGAGGTTTCGGAACAGGTTCTGGCCGCCGCCGATCTGGTGATCGTGCCGTTGCCGCCTTCGCCGTTGTCCGCGCGGGCGCTGGCGCATGTGCGGCGCGATCTCTCGGGCAGCGATGGCTGGCATCCGCCGTTATTGCCGGTGTTGTCGATGGTGGACGCGCGGCGCAGGGCCCATCGCGAGGCGCTTGCCGGGCCGCTGCGCGCGTTTCCGGCGATCCCCTGGGCCAGCGCGATCGAGCAGACCGCCTATCGCCGCGCGCCGATCGGCAGCTTTGCCCCCAACAGTGAGCCTTCGCGCGCGATGGAGCGGGTGTGGCGGGCGATCGAGTTCAAGCTGCACGAGGAAATGGCGGCGTAAAGCCCGGAGCATCGCGCAAAAAAGCGGGCACCGGTTTTTTGCATGAGCGATGCGACCGCTGGGAAAAGTATCGCGCAAAAAAAGTGGGTACCGGTTTTTTGCGTCAGCGATACGACCGCTGAAAAAACAACGTCCCCGGCGGCGTCGGGCCACCGGGGATGTTCGCAATTCAATCCGGACGGATCAGATGTGCTCGAGAACGTACTCGGCCGAGCTGACCTTGAATTCACCCGGGCCCTCGACGAACAACTGCTCGACAACGCCATCGTTGACCACCGCGGCATAGCGCTGGCTGCGGGTGCCCAGTCCAAAGCCCGACCCATCCATCGTCAGGCCCAGTGCGCTGGCGAAATCGGCGTTGCCGTCGGCCAGGAAGGTGATCCCCTCCGAACCCTTGCCCCAGACGCCCATCACGAACGGATCGTTGACCGAGGTGCAGACGATCTCGTCCACGCCCTTGGCCTTCAGCGCTTCGGCGTTGTCGACGAAGCCCGGCAGGTGCTTGGCCGAGCAGGTCGGGGTGAAGGCGCCCGGCACCGCGAACAGCACCACCTTCTTGCCCTTGAAGTACTCGGCGCTCTGCACCGGCTCGCGCGCGCTGTCGGTGGACTTGATCAGCTTGGCATCGGGCAGGGTTTCGCCAACGGTGATGGTCATCGCATGTCTCCAGTCGGTAGGGGGAAGGTATAACCCGACCGTCTATAGGGTGGCCTCGCGGCGGCGGCAACGGGGGCGCGGGTGCGCCGCATTCGCACTAGTATAAATCCCTATATGCCAATGTGATGCGTCCTTAATTTCAGGTAACGGCGAGTTTTAGCGGCTCTGAAAATCGATTGCCGCATCTTCCATCGTGCCGGGCGGGGCGCCTGCGCGATGGGAGGCTCAGATGCAGACGATTCGGGGGTTCGTGGAACGACGGATGGGTGCGCGCGCCATGGTGCGGCGGCCGCGCGGGGTGCAGGCGATGGCGGACACTTTGGCCAATGGCCTGATCGGCGCGTTGCCGATGCTGGCGATCGTGGTGGCCTGTGTGGTGCCGCATGAGGCCCGCGCCGATGTGTTGGCCGCGCCGGTGATCGTGCCGGCGCCGGCGGTGGGGCCGGATGCCCATACCACGGCGATGATGCGCGCCGGGCGGTTGAAGCAGCTCGACATCATGCTGATGGTCACGGCGCTGCGTTGCCGGGCCGGGGCGGATGACTTCCAGGCCGATTACCAAGCCTTCGAGGCCGCCCACATGGCCGCGATCAACGCCGCCAGCCAAATGATCATGGCCGAGGCCACCGCCCGGCTGGGCGCCAGTGCGGGGCATGAGGAGATGGAGCGCATCGTCACCGCCACCGCCAACCGTTATGGCAACGGGCATCCGTGGCTGGGCTGCGCGGATCTGCACCACCTGGCGCAGGACCTGGCGGCGGAGCACGACGACGAGGCCTTGATCGCCGAGGCGGCCGAAGTTCTGGACGGCGACGATGGCGCCAGGGGCGTGGCGCTGGCCATGGTGGGGCGGTGACAGGGATGTCCCGTAGACGATATAAAGACTTCTTTATATTTGCCTCGCGGCGGGGCTTGGGTTAGAGCGACGCCATTGTGGCCGCCATGCGGATCCGCGCCGGAATGGTGCGTCCGGCCGGTGGCCAGCCCCCGCCCGAAACCGGGCCCTGCTTGTGAGGATCTGTTCATGGCCACCGTGGCTGACAAGGATTACGTCATCGCCGATCTCGGCCTCGCCGACTATGGCCGCGCCGAAATCGCCATTGCCGAGACGGAAATGCCCGGCCTGATGGCGCTGCGCCACGAGTTTGGCGCGAGCCAGCCGTTGAAGGGCGCGCGGATCACCGGTTCGCTGCACATGACGATCCAGACCGCCGTGCTGATCGAGACGCTGGTCGCGCTCGGCGCCGAGGTCCGCTGGGCCACCTGCAACATCTTCTCGACGCAGGACCACGCCGCCGCCGCCATCGCCGCCGCCGGCATCCCGGTCTTCGCGATCAAGGGCGAGTCGCTGTCGGATTACTGGGATTATGTCGGCCGTATCTTCGATTGGGGTGACACCACCGCCAACCTGATCCTGGACGATGGCGGCGATGCGACGATGTTCGCGCTGTGGGGCGCGCGGGTCGAGGCCGGGGAAGACCTGTTCGAGCCGTCGAACGCCGAAGAGATCGAGTTCGTCCGCGCGCTCAAGGCCTTCCTCAAGGCCAAGCCCGGCTACCTGACCGAGAGCGTCAAGGCGATCAAGGGCGTGTCGGAAGAGACCACCACTGGCGTCCACCGTCTGTATCACCTGGCCAAGCAGGGCAAGCTGCCGTTCCCCGCGATCAATGTGAACGACAGCGTGACCAAGTCGAAGTTCGACAACCTCTATGGCTGCAAGGAATCGCTGGTCGACGCGATCCGCCGCGCTACCGACGTGATGCTGGCCGGCAAGGTCGCCTGCGTTGCCGGGTTCGGCGATGTCGGCAAGGGCTCGGCGGCGTCGCTGCGCAATGGCGGAGCGCGCGTGGTGGTGACCGAAATCGATCCGATCTGCGCGTTGCAGGCGGCGATGGAAGGCTATGAAGTCGTGACGATGGAGGAAGCGGTGACCCGCGCCGACATCTTCGTCACCGCCACCGGCAACGAGGACGTGATCACCGCCGAGCACATGGCGGCGATGAAGCCGATGGCGATCGTCTGCAACATCGGCCACTTCGATAGCGAGATTCAGATCTCGGCGCTGTCGAACTACACCTGGACCGAGGTGAAGCCCGGCACCGACCTCGTCACGTTCCCCGATGGCAAGCAGATCATCATCCTGGCCAAGGGCCGGCTGGTGAACCTGGGCTGCGCCACCGGGCACCCCTCGTTCGTGATGAGCGCCAGCTTCACCAACCAGACGCTGGCCCAGATCGAGCTCTGGACCAACCCGGACGCCTACAAGAATGACGTCTATGTCCTGCCCAAGCACCTCGACGAAAAGGTGGCGGCGCTGCATCTGGAAAAGCTGGGCGTGAAGCTGACCACGCTGAGCCAGAAGCAGGCGGATTACATCGGCGTGCCGCAGACCGGCCCGTTCAAGGCCGATCATTACCGTTACTAAGTGCGGTTTTTCGTTTGAAACCGGCAAAATGGCCCGGCGCATGCTTGCGCCGGGCCGCGCCGGGGCATAGCTGGAGGCGATGATCCTCGATCAGTTCGCCTCCCTGGGTTTGGGCCTGCTGCTTGCTGTCTGGACGCTGGGGGCGGGCTGGGCGGTGTGGTCGGCGCGCGCGCGGCAGCGGCGGCTGGACGGCGGGTTGCGGCAATCGCGGCGGCTGGCGCGGATGATCGACGAGGCGCCGGCGCTGCCGCTGGTGGTGCGCGCCGATGGCCGGGTCGAGGCGCCGGTGCGGCTGGCGCACTGGCTGGGGCTGGAAAAAGTCCCGCAATATCTCTCCGAAATGGTGATGGCCGGCGGTGAGGGCGGCTTGACGGCCGACAGCCTGAGCGATCTGGCCGAGGCGGTGCGCAATACCCAGCGCACCGGCGCGCCGTTCCTGATGTCGGTGGTACCGGCGGGGTCGCAGCGCAGTCTGGCGTTGCGGGGCTATCTGGCCGATCCGCAGATTTCGCCCGGCGGGGCGGCGCTGATCTGGGTGTTCGATGCCAGCGAGAGCGAGAGCGAACTGGCCCGCCTGCGCGCCGAGGCCGATCACGCGCGGCGCGAATTTCAGGCGCTGGTGGGTTTGATCGAGGCGGCGCCGATGCCGATGTGGTTCCGCGAGGCGGACGGCGGGCTGCGGCTGGTCAACTCGGCCTATGTGCGCGCGGTGGGGGCCGATGGCGCCGACGAGGTGGTTTCCGGCCAGATCGAACTGGTCGAGCGGATCGATGGTCTTGGGCCGGCGGATGTCGCGCGTCAGGCCGCCCACCGCAGGTTGCCGATCGAGCGCATCGTCGCCGCGACCGTCGATGGTGCGCGGCGGGCGTTTCGCGTCACCGACCTGCCGCTGGGGCCCGAGGGCGTGGCCGGCTATGCCATCGATATCGAGGATCTGGAACAACTGGGCCGCGATTTCCGCGCCTATCGCGAGGCGCAGCGGGCGATTCTCGATTCGCTCTCGGCCGGGATTGCGCAGTTCGATGCGCGCCGGCACCTGACCTTCGCCAATCAGCCGTTCCAGCGTTTGCTCGCGCTCGGCCCGGCGACGATGCTTAATCCGCCGCCGTTCGAGCGCTTGCTCGATGCCGCGCGTGATGGCGGCCGGCTGCCCGAGGTGCGCGATTACCCGGCGTGGCGGCGCGAGCGGCTGGGCTGGTTCGCCAGCAATGCCGCGAGCGAGGAGGCCTGGCCGCTGTCCGATGGCACGCATCTGCGCGTGGTGGCGCAACCGGTGCCCGATGGCGGCCTGTTACTGATCGTCGAGGACCGCACCGAGACGCTGCGCATCGCGGCGATGCGCGATACCCTGCTGCGCACCCGCACCGCCACGTTCGACAGCCTGTTCGAGGCGATCGCGGTGTTTGCCCCCGATGGCCGTTCGCAATTGTGGAACCGGCGGTTCGCCGCGATATGGGGGCTGGAGGCGGAGGCGCTGGATGGCCACCCCAAGATCTCGGCTTTGCTGGACAAGATCGCCGCGCGGCTGGCGCGGCCGGCGCAGGCGCAGAAGGTGGGCGATGTCGTGCGGGCGGCGACGCTGGATCGGCGCCAGACGGGCGGGCGGGTGCGCATGGCCGATGGCCGCACGCTGGAGTTTGCCGGGGTGCCGCTGCCCGATGGCAACGGCTTGCTGACCGTGCTCGATATCACCGACTCGCAACGTGCCGAGCAGGCGCTGCGTGAGCGTGCCACCGCCTTGGCCGAGGCCGATGCGGTGAAGACGCGCTTCCTCGCCAATATGAGTTATGAATTCCGCACGCCGCTGACCTCGATCGGGGGCTTTGCGGAGTTGTTGCAGGCGGGGCTGGGTGGTGCGCTGGACGAGGCCGGGCGTGAGTATGTCGGCGCGATCCTCACCTCCACCACGCGGCTGACCGAGCAGATCGAGAGCGTTTTGGACCTCACCCAGAGCGAGGCCGGGCTTTTGCCGCTGGCGCGCGAGGAGATCGAGGTGCTGCCCTTCGTCACCCGCATTGCCGAGGAGCGCGCCGGCGCGCTGCGCGAGGCGGGGGTAGGGCTGGATCTGCGCGGCAATCGTGGATCGGGGCGGGTTGTTGGCGATCCCCGGCGGCTGGCGCGGGCGCTGGGGCATCTGATCGACAATGCCATTGCCGCCTCTCCCCGCGGTGGGCGCGTGCTGGTGGAGCTGTCGCGGCGGCGGACCGATGCGGCGGATCTGGCGCGGATCTCGATCGGCGATAACGGACCGGGCATGGATGCGGCAACATTGGCGCGGGCGCTGGAGGGTGTCGGCGGTGATCGGCGGCAGGGGCTGGGCCTGCCCCTGGCGCGCCAGTTGATCGAGGCGCATGGCGGCACGCTCGATCTGGTGTCGCAGCCGGGGCAGGGGGTGACCGCCGTGGTGGAGCTGTCATGACGCTGGACTTGCCCGATCTGGCGGCGATGGCACGGTTCGGCGCTGGCATTGCGGCGGTGTTGCGGCCGGGTGACGTGGTCGCTTTGTCGGGCGGGCTGGGCGCGGGGAAGACCACGCTGGCGCGCGCGATCATCGCCGCACTGGGCCATGTGGGCGAGGTGCCGTCGCCGACCTTCGCGATCATCGAGGTTTATGAGACGGGTCTGCGCCTGCCGCTGGTCCATGCCGATTTCTATCGCCTGCAATCGCCCGAGGAGGCGGAGGAACTGGGGCTGGATGACTATCGTGCCGATGCCGTACTGATCGCCGAGTGGCCCGAGATGGCCGGCGGCTTCGCGCATGAGGCGGGGTGCCTGTCGGTGGCGCTGACGCCGGTGGCGGGCGGGCGGCAGGCCGAGATCACAGGCGGCGCGGCTTGGGCGGAGCGGCTGGCGGCGCTGGCGTTCTGAACCTGCCGGGCAGCGGCCTTAACAGCGCATGCTGGCCATCCCGCGTAACACCGCGCCCGAACGCGACGCGGCCAAGTCATGGGAGCGCGAGGGAGCCGTAGGCCGGCGAAGCCAACAGTCCCTCGCCTTCATCCTTCTTTTTCCCCGTTCGGCGCGCCCGTCCCGGTTCCGTCTGTCACCGAAATCGACTAGTCCGGGGCGATGGACTCCCAACTCGACACCCCGGCCGATCTGCCTGCCGGCCTGCCCGCTTTCCTGGCCGATGCTGGCTGGGCCGATGCGCGAATCGTCCCGCTGGCAGGTGACGCCTCGTTCCGCCGCTATTTCCGCCTGCACCGTGGCGACGAGACCGCGATGCTGATGGATGCCCCGCCGCCGCGCGAGGATGTGCGCCCGTTCCTCGCCGTGGCCGAATGGCTGGCGTGGCATGACTTGCGCGCGCCGGTGATCCATGCCGCCGATCCGGGGCAGGGGCTGGTGCTGCTGGAGGACTTTGGCCATCGGCGGATGCGCGATCATCTCGACACCGCGCCCCAGGACGAGAACGAGATTTACGCCGGCGCCATCGATGCGCTGGTGCGGATCCGGGGTCTGTCGGCGGGGCCGTGGCAGCCTTACGACATGGCGGTGTACTTGCGCGAGGCGCGGCTGTTCGTCGAATGGTACGCGCCGGCGGCGGGGCTGACCGTGGATGCCGAGGGCTGGGACGCGGCCTGGGCGACGGCGCTGGCCCCGTTGGTCGCGCGCCAGACCACGCCGGTGACGGTGCTGCGCGATTACCATGCCGAGAACATCATGCTGCTCGATGGCGGCGCGCAGGGCTTGCTGGATTTCCAGGACGCGCTGGCCGGGCATGCGGCCTATGATCTGGTGTCGCTGTTGCAGGATGCGCGGCGCGATGTTGCGCCCGCCTTGGAGGCGGCGATGCTCGATCGCTATATCGCCGCGACGGGTGTGGATGGCGAGACGTTCCGGGCCGATTACGCGCTGCTGGGGGCGCAGCGGAATGCCAAGATCGTCGGCATTTTCGTGCGGCTGGCGCGGCGCGATGGCAAGCCGCGCTATCTCTCGCTGATCCCGCGCGTGTGGGCGCACCTGGAGCAGGATCTGGCGCACCCGGCATTGGCGCCGGTGGCAGCGTGGTTTGCGGCGCATATCCCGGCGGAACTGCGCGCGGCGCATGGCGGGGATTTGACCGCATGAGCGCGCGGGCAACGATCGGCCGGCGCGTCGGCGTGGACCAGCCGCTGGCCAGCGACACCGCGATGGTACTGGCCGCGGGCCTTGGCAAGCGCATGCGCCCGCTGACCATGGCGCGGCCCAAGCCGCTGGTGCCGGTGGCGGGCAAGGCGTTGATCGATCACGCTTTGGACCGGCTGGCCGATGCCGGGATCGCGCGAGCGGTGGTCAACGTGCATTACTTTGCCGAGGCGCTGGAGGCGCATCTGGCGGTGCGCACAAGGCGCGGGGCCGGGCCGGCGATCGTGATTTCAGACGAGCGGACGCAGTTGCTGGAAACCGGCGGCGGGATGGTCAAGGCGGCGCGGGCGGGCTTGCTGCCCGAGACGTTCTTTGCGCTCAACAGCGACAACATCTGGCTGGATGGGCCGCGCGATGCCTTGCGCGAACTGAGCCTGAACTGGGATCCGGCGCGGATGGATGCGCTGTTGCTGCTGGTGCGGCATACCGGGGCGCACAACTACCATGGGCTGGGCGATTTCCGGCTCGATCCCTTGGGGCGGGTGAGCCGGCGGCCGTCGCACAAAGTGGCGCCGTTCATTTACACCGGCATCCAGATCGTCTCGCAGCGGCTGCTGGAGGGCGCGCCGGATGGGGCGTTCTCGACCAACATCCTGTGGAACCGCGCGATCGAGGCCGGGCGGCTCTATGGCTGCGTGCATACCGGCGAGTGGTGTGAAGTGGGCGAGCCCAGCGCCATCGCCCCGACCGAGGCGCTCCTCGCGCGTGGTTGACGCCGCCGCCGTGGTGGAACGCCCGGTCCGGCGAGGCGCGGGGCACCCGGCGGTCTATGCGATTGCGGCTCATCGCGGGTTTGCCGATGCCTTGGTGGCGGGGCTGATCTCCCGCTACGGCGGCGGCGATCTGGGGCTGGCGCGGGTGACGGTGTTGTTGCCCAATCGCCGTGCGGTGCGCACCGTGACCGAGGCGTTCGTGCGCGCCGCCGGCGCATTGGATGCGCGCGCGGGGCTGATGCTGCCGCGCATGGCGGTGGTCGGCGATCTCGATGACGATGTCGATTCGCCGCTGGGGCCTTTGCTCGATCCGCTGGCCGAGGACGCGGTGCCGGCGGCGGCGGATGGCACGCGGCGGTGGCTGCGACTGGCGGCGTTGATCGCGCAGGACGATCCCGAGGCACCGCGCGGGGCGGCCCTGCTCCGCCGGGCGTGGGAGGCGGCGCGGACCATCGACCGGCTGGCGGTGGAGGGGATCGCGCCCGAGGACCTCCTGTCCGAGGAGATCATCGGTATCGTCGGCGATCAGGCGAGCCACTGGCAGGATGCGACGCGCGGGTTTTTGCGGCTGCATGCGCGGTGGCGGGCGGTTTTGGCGGCTGCGGGCGAACTCGATCCGCCGACGCGGCGCAATCTGCTGTTCGATCGGCTGGCGGTGCGCTGGCGCGCCGAGCCACCCACGGGGGCAATGATCGCCGCGGGGATCACCAGCGCCTCGCCCGCGTTGGCGCGGTTGCTGCGCGTGGTCAGCGAATTGCCGCAGGGGGCGGTGGTGCTGCCCGATCTCGATCTGGCGCTGGATGACGAGACGTGGGCGGCATTGGGCCGCGCTGGAATGCCCGATGAGGCCGGCGGTGCTCCGTTTGGCCGTGACGATGCGCTGACTCATCCGCAGTATCACCTCAAGCTGTTGCTGGCGCGCATGGGGATCGCGCGCGGCGAGGTGCGCGCGTGGCATCGGGCGGGGGTATCGCCGGCACCGTCATCGCGCTCGGCGGCGATCTCGAACCTGTTCCTGCCGCCGGTCGCCTCGGCGCGGTGGGTGGATCTGGACGAGCGTAAACGCCGCCTCTCTGGCGTGCGACTGATGGAAAGCGCACATCCCGCTGAAGAGGCACAGGCCATCGCCCTGCTGATGCGGCAGGCGTTGGAGACGCCCGAGCGGCGCGTGGCGCTGGTGACGCCGGATCGCGGTTTGGGCGCGCGGGTGGTGGCGCATCTGCGCCGCTGGGGGATCGAGGCGGACGATACCGCCGGCCAGCCCTTGTCACACACCACGGCGGGGCGGTTGTTGCTGCTGCTGGCCGAGATCGCGGGCGAGGGCGCGCCACCGGTGCCGTTGATCGCGGCGCTGGGGCACCCGCTGGTGCGATCGCCGGGGGTGTTTGGCGGCAAGGCGCGGGCGGATTGGCTGGATAACGTGCGCGCTTTGGACCTGCGCCTGCGCGGGCCGAGGCCGGCGGCGGGGCTGGGCGCGATTGCGGCGTTGATCGCGGGCAAGCCGCCGATGGCGGCGTGGTGGGATGAGGTGACGGCGGCTTTGGCCCCGTTGCTGGCGGCCGATGGCGCGGATTTTGCCGGTTTGCTGGGCGCATTGGCGGCGGCGGCGGAGGCCTTGTGCGGCGATGCGGTGTGGGCCGGGGCCGATGGCCGCGCGCTGGCGGGGTTGCTGGACACCATCGGCGCGGCGGCGGCCGAGGTCGGCACGCATCTGCCCGCGCGCGACCTGACCGCCGCCTTGCGCGATGCGATGGACCGCGTGGCGGTGCGGCCGCCGTGGGGTGGGCATCCGCGTGTGTCGGTGCTTGGATTACTCGAGGCGCGGATGGCGCGGGCGGATCTGGTGATCTGCGGCGGCTTGGTGGAGGGCACGTGGCCCGCGCCCGCCGCGCCCGATCCGCTGTTGCCGCCGGCGGTGTTGCGCCAGTTGGGCGTGCCGGCGGGGGAATTCCGCATTGGTTTGGCGGCGCATGACTTGGCCGCGGCTTTGGGTGCGCCGCAAGTGGTGCTGAGCTGGGCGCGGCGCGATGAGGGCGGGCCGGTGATCCCCAGCCGCTTTGTGCTGCGGGTGCAGGCGATGCTGGGGCGCAAACTGGCCGCCGCGCATATGGATCAGGCGGCGGTGGAGTGGGCGCGCGCCATCGACGTGGGCCGATCCACCGCCGGCCCGGCCCCGCGTCCGCAGCCGATGCCTTCTGCGGAACAGCGCCGTGTTTCGATCTCTGCCACGGCGTTGGACCGGCTGCGCGGCGATCCGTATCAGTTTTACGCGGCGTCGATCCTGGGCCTGTCGCGGCTGGAGGCGTTGGACGCGGTGCCCGGCCCGGCGTGGCGTGGATCGGCGGCGCACGATATTCTGGATGCGTGGCACAAGGCGGGGGCGACGCCGGGCGGTTTGGTCGCAGCAGCAGGCCCGGTGCTCGATGGGCTGAGCGCGCATCCGTTGGCGCGGGTGTTGTGGCGGCCGCGGTTGCTGGCGGCGCTGGCGTGGATTGATGACGAGATATCGCGGCTGAAGGCCGAGGGCCGCGTTGTCCTCGCCACGGAACAGACCGGCGCGATCCACCGCCACGGCATCCGCATCCACGCCCGCGCCGACCGCATCGACCGGCTGGCCGATGGCGGCTTGGCGGTAGTGGACTACAAGAGCGGCACCCCGCCCACCGCGCGCCGCGTGGAGGAAGGGTTTGCCTTGCAACTCGGCCTGATCGCGTTGATCGCGCGCGAAGGGGGTTTTGACGGTATCGCGGGCGAGCCGACCGCGTTCGAGTATTGGAGCCTGAGCAAAAAGGCCGATCAGATCGGGTTCAGCACCGAACCCTTGCGCAAGAAGGGCAAGAGCACCGGATTGGAGCGCGAGGAGTTCATCGACCGCACCGCCGACTATCTCGACGAAGCGCTGGCCCGCTGGATTCTGGGCAACGAACCGTTCACCGCGCGGCTCAACCCCGATCTGCCGAGCTATACCGATTATGACCAACTGATGCGGCTCGACGAATGGATCGGATCGCTCGGCGCCCCCGGCCCCGAGGGCGCGGGAAGCGCGGCGTGAACGCGCCGAGAATCCACGCGCTCGCCGGCAATCAGGCCTTGGCGGTGGTGCCGCAGGACAGCGTCTGGCTCTCGGCCAGCGCCGGAACCGGTAAAACGCAGGTGTTGACCGCAAGGGTGCTGCGCCTGTTGCTGACGCCGGGGGTGGAGCCGGGGCAGATCCTGTGCTTGACCTTCACCCGCGCCGGGGCGACCGAAATGGCCGCGCGGATCAACGACAAGCTGGCGCAATGGGTGCGCGCCGATCCGGTGACGCTGGCGGCGGAGCTGGGCGCGATCGGCGCCGACATCGGGCCGGAGGCTCAGGCGCGGGCGCGCACGTTGTTTGCGGCGGTGCTGGACTGCCCGGGCGGGGGCCTCAGGATCGACACAATCCATGCGTTCTCGCAATGGTTGCTGGCGGCGTTCCCCGAGGAGGCCGGTCTGGCGGCGGGCGCGCGGCCGATGGAGGAGCACGAGAAGGCGCTGCTGTCGCGCTCGGTGCTGGCCGATTTGTTGGTCGATGCCGAGGCGCGTGGGCAGGACGCCGTGCTGAACGCGCTGGCGTCGCTGGTGCTGCGGTTGGGCGAGGACGGGGCGCTGGGGTTTCTGGCGCGTTGTGCCGGGGCGCGGGGGCTGTGGTTCGGGCCGGGGTCCTGGCAGGTTGGCGGGTTGTTGGAACGGGTCAACCGGCTGCTCGGCCTGCCGGGGGATGCGGGGGACGATTGGCTGGCGGCGATGTTGGCCGACGATGCATTCGATGTCGTCAGTTTGCGCCGGGTGCTGGCCGCCTATCAGCAGTGGAAGACGGTCACGGGCGAGAAAGCCGCGAACCTGATCGGCGATTGGTTGGCAGCGGAGCCGGCGGGGCGGCTGGCGGGGCTGGATGGCCTCTATGGTTTGCTGTTGACCAAAGAGGGTGAGGTCAAGAACCGCAAGGCGCTGGACAAGATCGACCCCGCCGCCGTCGAGGCCGCCGCGCGGGTGGCCGCCCGCGCCGAGGCGGTGCAGCAGCAGCGCGTGTTGGTGGGTTTGGCGCGCTGGCTGGCGCCGGCGCTGGAACTGGGCCGCGCCTATGCGCTGGCGTGGGAGGAGGCCAAGGCGCGCGAGGGGTTGATCGATTTCGATGACCAGATCGCCCGCGCGGCCGATTTGCTGGCGCGTGCCGACATGGCCGGGTGGATCCGGTACAAGCTGGACCGCCGCTTCGATCACATTCTGGTCGATGAGGCACAGGATACCAACGCCGCGCAATGGGGCATCATCGGCGCGCTGACCGACGATTTCTTCAGCGGCGCCGGGGCCAAGGAGGGCCGCGCGCGGACGCTGTTCGTGGTGGGCGATTACAAGCAGGCGATCTTCGGCTTTCAGGGCACCAGCCCGGAGAACTTTGAAAAGGCGCGGGCGCGGTTCGATCGCTTGCTGGCCGATGCGGCGGAAAATGCTGCGATGTTGCGCGGTGGGCCGGCGCTGAAGGGGTTGCAGAAACTCGGGCTGGGGCGCTCGTTCCGGACTTCGGCGCCGATCCTCGATTTCGTCAACCGCGCGATCCGGGAGATTGGTCCAGCGGCGTTTGGCCTGGCCGAGGCGCCCGAGGATCACGTGGGCGAAACGCGCCCGGGGCAGGTGGTGCTGTGGCGGCCGATCAGCGGGCGTGTGCGCGAGGACGATGACGGCGCGGACGACGGCGCGATCACCGCACCCGAACGCGAACTGGCCGACCGCATCGCGCGCCAGATCCTGCACTGGAAGCACACCAATTTTCCGCTGCTGAAGGGCGGCACCCCGCGTCGCGCTTCCGAGGGCGACATCATGATCCTGGTGCGCAAGCGGCGCGAGTTGGCGGGGTTGATCGTTGCGCGGCTGCACGCGGCGGGGGTGAAGGTGGCGGGGGTGGACCGGCTGCGGCTGGCGGCGCCCTTGGCGGTGCGCGACTTGATGGCGGCGCTGAGGTTTGCCGCACAACCGTTTGATGATTTGAACTTGGCGGCGCTGTTGGTCTCGCCGTTGATCGGGTGGACGCAGGCGCAGTTGCTCGCGCATGGCTGGCGCGAGAAGGGGGTGCGGTTGTGGGCGCATTTGCGGCGGTCGACCCACGTCGAGGTCGTGGCGTTACGGGAAAAATTGGGCGCGTTGCTGGCGCGGGCCGACTATCTGGCGGTTCCGGCACTGCTCGATTGGTTGCTGGTGGGGCCGTGGGCGGGCCGGCGGGCCTTGGTAGAACGGCTGGGGCGCGAGGCGAACGACCCGATCGATGAGCTGGTCAACGCCGCCCACGCCTTCGCCGCCACTGCGACGCCCAGTCTGGTGGGGTTCCTCAACTGGTTCGATGCGGCAGAGAGCGGCGGCACCGGCGGCGAACTGAAACGTGAGGGCGATTCCGGCGGCGATTTCGTGCGGGTGATGACCGTGCACGGATCGAAGGGGTTGCAGGCACCGATCGTCATCCTGGCCGACGCCACCGGCGATCCCGAATCGCGCGGGCGTGAGACCATCGATCTGCCGGTGCCGGGATTGCCCGATGCCCGCGTGCCCCTGCCGCGCCTGCGCAGCGCCGAGGTGCTGGGGCCCTTGGCCGCCGCGCGCGATGCCGCGCGCAAGGCCGAGGGCGAGGAACACTGGCGCTTGCTCTATGTGGCGATGACGCGGGCCGAGGAGATGCTCTGCGTGTGTGGCGCGCTGGGGCCGGATGGCAAGCTGCCCGAGCAGAGTTGGTATGCGCGGTTGCAGGACCTGTGGGGCGACGAGTGGGTGGAGGATGCCATCTGGGGGGCGCGTCTGACGCATGGGGTGGCGCCCGGCGATGTCGCCTGGACCGCCGAGACGCTGAAGCTGGATATCGAGGCGGCGCTGCCTGGATGGGTGCGCCGCGCCGCGCCTGACGAGCCGCGTCCGGCGCGGCCGCTGGTGCCCTCGGCGCTGGGTGATGATGTGGCCGCGCAACCCCCGGCGGCGGCGTCGGTGGGCGGGGCCGATGCGGCGGTGCTGGCGGCGGCGGCGCGGCGGGGGACGTTGATCCACGCTTTGTTGCAGCGGTTGCCGGATGTCGCGCCGGATGGGCGCGCCTTGGCGGCGGTGCGCTGGCTGGCGCGGGCGGCGGCGGACTTGCCCGCGGCGGCGCGTGACGAGATGGCCGATGCGGCGCTGCGCGTGGTGGCCGATCCGCGCTGGGCCGAGTTGTTTGCCGGCGCGAACGTGTTGGCCGAGGCGCCGATTGCGGCCCTCGTCGGTGGCGACGTGATCACCGGCACCATCGACCGGCTGCTCGTCATGCCCGACCGCATCCGGCTGATCGATTTCAAGACGACGCGGCGGGTGCCTCCGTCCGCAGATCACGTATCGGTGCCGATCCTGCGCCAGATGGCCGCCTATGCCGCCGCGCTGGCGGTGACGTGGCCCGGGCGCGCGATCGAGGCGGCGGTGTTGTTCACCTCTGGCCCCACGCTGATCGAACTGCCGCCGGAGTTGCTGGCCACCCATGCGCCGGGGGCAAAGACCGCGTTTGCCCAGCCGCACGAAAGCTTGTGACGCACGCGCCTTGCCAAGCCGACGCCTTCGCCCCAGATACACCGCCAAAGGAGATTGCCATGAGCACCATCAAAGTCACCGACGCCAGCTTCGAAGGCGAAGTGCTGCGCGCCGACAAGCCCGTCCTCGTCGATTTCTGGGCCGACTGGTGCGGCCCCTGCAAGATGATCGCCCCCGCGCTGGAGGAAATCGGCGAGGAACTGGCCGACCGCGTGACCATCGCCAAGATGGACATCATGGAAAACACCGAGGTTCCGGGCCAGATCGGCGTGCAGTCGATCCCGCTGCTGGTGCTGTTCAAGGATGGCAAGGCCGTCGCGCAGAAGCTGGGCGCCGCGCCGAAGAGCCAGTTGAAGGCGTGGATCGAAAGCGCTCTGTAAAAAGGGGAAGGCCGGGGGTGTTACACCCCCGGACCCCCATAACCTGTCCACGTTATGTTTGGTTTCGGTAGTGCGCATGGTGGTTATGTTTCAGGCGCTTGACCCGCGTGTCTGCACCTGCGGCGAAGCAGTTTTTACAGCCTGCGGCGCGGCGACGTTATGTAAAGCCGATCTGATGCGCCAAGGCCGACAAGTTATGGGAGCGCGAGGGGCATTGCCCCTCGCATGTCACCCTTCCACTTCTACCAACCGCGCAGCCAACCCATCCCACAACGCCGGGCTTGCCGCCGCGACCAACCCCTTGCGGTTGTCATCGACTCGATAGGCATCGCCATTCGCCCGCGCCGCCTTGCCGCCCGCCTCGTTGAGGAACAGCACCCCGGCGGCATGATCCCACGAATAGGTGCGCTCGAAAATCGACACATCGTTTTCGCCGAGGACCAGCCGCGGGTATTGCTCGGCGGCGCAGCGGGGGATGTCGGCCAGGCGATAGAACGGGGCGATGTGCGATTGGATCGCGGCGCGGCGGGCCGGGTCGGCGAACATCACCGAGATCGCGGCGACCGGGGGCGTTTCGCCGGTGGTTTTCGCGACGATCCGCTGGCCATCGATGAAGGCACCGCCGCCGGCTGCGGCTTGGCAGAACCGCCCGCTGGGGACGTCCAAAATCCAGCCGCCTAGCCCCACGCCGTCCGCTGCCAGCGCGATCAGCACGCCGAAGGGCGGGTGGCCGTGGGCGAAGTTGTGGGTGCCGTCGATCGGGTCGATGATCCAGGTCAACGGCCCGCCCAGCGTGTCCGCCACGCTGGGGTCGGCGAAGACGGCTTCCTCGCCGACGATCGCGGCCTCGGGCAGGATTTTGGCCAGCGCTTCGGCGAGGATCAGTTCGCTCTCGCGGTCGGCGATGGTGACCAGATCATCGGCCGCCTTTTCGATGATGTCGCCTTCGCCCAGGTGTTGAAAGCGCGGGCGGATGGCGCGGTTGGCGGCGTCCTCCATGGCGGCGTGGACGGCGCGGTGCAGGGTGTCGGTGATGAAAGTCATGTCAGCGGCACCTTGGCAATGGTGGCAAAACCGGGACGGTCGGTCAGGCGGGCGTACCAGCCGCTGACGTGCGGCAGCGATGGCCGCGCGATCGGCAGCGAGAAGAACGTGTGCGCATAGACGCCCATGGGAATATCGGCGATGCCGAACGCCGAGCCCGACAGCCACGCGCGCGTGGCCAGTTCGGCGTCGAGGATCCGCATCAGCGCGCCGCATGTCTCGGCGGAGGCGGCGACCACCGGGTCGCTGCCATTCTTGCCATGGCGCACGCAGCCGAGGAAGGCGTCGCGCTGGGCATCGGCGTATTGGAACTGCCAGTCCATCCACTGCTCGCCGCGTGCGTGGGTGTGCGGCTCGGCGGCTTGCAGATGCGGGGCGTAGGCCATTGCCAAGTATCGCAGGATGGCATTCGATTCGTAGAGCGAGAAGGCGCCGTCCTCGATGGTGGGCACCATGCGATTGGGATTCATCGCGAGGTATTCGGGGGTGTAGCCGAAGGCGCCGCCGATGTCGTGGCGTTGCCATTCCACCCCGGCTTCGATCGCGGCCCAGACCACCTTCTTGGTGTTGTGCGAGTTGAGGCGCCCCCAGATGGTGATCATGACCGATAATCCGCATTGATCGAGATGTAGCCGTGGGTCAGGTCGCAGGTCCACACGGTGGCGCGGCCTTCGCCGAGGCCGATGTCCACCGCGATGTCGATCTCGCGGCCTTTGAGGTGCGCGGTGACCGGCGTTTCGTCATAGTCGGCCAGCGGTTGCCCCTCACGCGCGGCCCAGATGCCGCCGAAGCCGATCGACAGCCGGTCGCGGTCGGCCGGTTCGCCCGCCTTGCCCACGGCCATGACGATGCGGCCCCAGTTGGCGTCCTCGCCGGCGATGGCGGTCTTCACCAAGGGCGAGTTGGCGATCGCGAGGCCGATGGTGCGCGCGCTGGCATCGGACACCGCGCCGGTGACGGTGATGGCGATGAACTTTTGCGCGCCCTCGCCATCCTTGACCACCAGATGCGCGAGTTGGCGGCAGACATCGTGCAAGGCCGCCGCGAAGGCATCGGCGCCGGGGCTGTCCCAACCAGTGATCTCGGCATGGCCGGCGCGGCCGGTGGCGAAGGCGAGCACGGTGTCGCTGGTCGAGGTGTCGCTGTCGACGGTGATGCACGAGAAGGTCGCGCGGTTGGCAGCGGAGAGGGCCTCTTGCAGGAACGCGGGGCTGACGGCCGCATCGGTGAAGATATAGCCCAGCATCGTCGCCATATCGGGGGCGATCATGCCGCTGCCCTTGATGATCGCGGCGAGTTCGACGCGGGTGTCGCCGATCATCGCGCTGGCGCCGGCGCCTTTGGCGAAGGTGTCGGTGGTGCCGATGGTGCGCGCGGCGTCCTCCCAGTCGGTGGGCGCGGCGGCGAAGGCGGCGGTGAGGCCGGATTCGGCCTTGTCCTTGGGCAGCGGCACGCCGATCACCCCGGTGGAGGACACGAAGACCTGATCCTGCGCGCAATCCAGGTGCCCGGCGACGCGGGCCATGATCGCCTCGACCGCCTCGCGGCCGCGATAGCCGGTGAAGGCGTTGGAATTGCCGGCGTTGACCACCAGCGCGCGCGCGCGGCCCTGCGTCACGTTCTGCCGGCCGAGATCGACCTCCGACGAGCAGCAGACGTTGCGGGTGAAGACGCCGGCCACCGCCGTGCCCTCGGCCAGTTCAACGTAGGTCAGGTCGCATCGGCCCCATGTCTTGTAACCGGCGCGGGCGGTCCGCACCGTCACACCGGCGATGGCCGGCATTGCGGGGAAGGGCTGGGCGAGCGGGGAAGTGGCATCGGACATGGCTCCGGTGCCTAGAGCATGTTGGCAAAAAGTGGGAACCGGTTTTTGCCAAAAAACATGCGGCGAAAAAATCGCGCGCGCCTGTGTCAGGTCAAGCGGTCGCGAGCGGGGTGGGGCGTCTTGCCGCAGGTCGCCGGGGGGAGCGCCGTTCCAACCCAAGCGCCGCCAGATGCGCCGTTGCCAATGCGCCGGCCATCCCGGCCAGCCACGTCCATGGATGCGCCCCCAGTGCCAGCCGGATCAGGATCATCGTTGGCACTTGCGTGGCATAGAGCGGGAACGACAGGCGGCCCAATGCGGTCAACACGCGCTGTGCTGGCAGCGGCGGACGGGCCATCGTCGCCATCAGGAAGATCGCGGGCATCAGCGCGAGCATCGCCGCCAGATCGCCCCAGGCCCCGCGCGTGAGCACCCCCACCGCCGGCAGCAGCGCCAGCGGCAGCCACCAGACCCTGTGCGGCAACACCCGCTCGGCGCGCCAGTGCCGGGCCATCAGCACGCCCAGCGCATAGGAAAACAGCACGCGCGGCACCGCCATCGGCCAGTTCCAGGCAAAGGGCCCCAGATTGCCCCACCCTTGCGCGAGCACCAGCGGCGCCAGCACCACGCCGGACAGCACGATCACCGCGATCAGCCCGCGCCGCCCCAGCCGGCGCAGCACCGTGGCGTGCGCGAGGTTGGCCAGCAGCTCCATCATCAGCGACCACTGCGGGCCGTTCAATGGAAAGATCGCGCTGGGCGCATGGACCATCGGCATCATCACCAGCGCCGCCACCGCGCAGCCCAGCACCGCCGGCCAGGCCACGCCCTCGGTCAATTGCTGCACCACGCCCAGCGCAACGCCCAGCGCCACCATCGGCCAGAACCGCCGCACCCGCGCGATCATGAACGGGCGTGGGCGCATCCGTGGCTCGACCCCCAGCGTCAGCACGAAGCCGCTGAGCACGAAGAAGAAATCGACGAACAGATAGCCATGGCCGCAAATCTCGCGCAGGCCGAAGATGAAGTGCGCGTGGTACAGCATCACGCCGATGGCCGCGATGCCGCGCATCCCGTCGAGCAGGGGCAGGCGCGGGGCAGGTGGAAGCGGGCGATCCATCCGGTGCATGATCCCATTGCCTTGTTGAAAAAGCCCTAACCATGCGAGGGGCTGGACGCGGCGGCGTGGGGTTCCTATAGCCCTCGGCGCCATGTTCCGTTTCCTGCTTGCCCTGATTGCGCTCGTGTCCGGCCTTGGCGCCGAAGCGGCGACGGCGCGCGTCTGTGACGGGGCGGGATCGTGCATCGGCCAGACACTGGCCCCGCGTGGCGGTGAGCGCGTGGTGGCGCAAGCTGCACCGGCGCGATTCGTGGCTTTGCCGCGCGCGCAGTGGCCGCTGCGGCTGGCCGAGGCGGCGGGGCGCGCCTTGCCTTTGACCATATTGCCGCCGGTCGTCCGCATCGGCATCGATCGCGCGCGCGTCTGACGCCGTGCCGCCCTGCGCCCGCGCGGCGTAGTGGCCTGCCGCAACCCTGCGGCCAACAGACCATTTCACCATGAACCATGCGCGTGGGTGAGGGCCGATGGCCTGCCCGCCTCTATCAGGATCGCACCCCACCATGTTCGCGAAGCTCGCCAAGGGCCTGTTCGGCTCGTCCAACGATCGTTACGTCAAGTCGCTCGACAAGTTGGTCCGCACCATCGGTGCCTATGAATCGCACGTTCAGGGTTTGAGCGACGAGGAGTTGGCCGCGCAGACGGTCAAGTTCCGCGGGCTGCTGGCCGAGGGGACCAGCCTCGACGACCTGCTGCCCGAGGCGTTTGCCACGGTGCGCGAGGCGTCCAAGCGGGTGCTGGGGATGCGGCATTTCGACGTGCAGATGATCGGCGGCATCGTGCTGCATCGGGGCGAGATCGCCGAGATGCGCACCGGCGAGGGCAAGACGCTGGTGGCGACGTTGGCGGTTTACCTGAACGCCTTGGAGGGCAAGGGCGTCCACGTCGTCACGGTCAACGACTATCTGGCGCGGCGCGATGCCGACTGGATGGGGTTGCTGTACCGCTTCCTCGGGCTGAGCGTGGGCGTGATTGTCCCCAACCTCTCCGAGCACGAGCGGCGCGAGGCCTATAACAGCGACATCACCTACGCGACGAACAACGAGCTGGGCTTCGATTACCTGCGCGACAACATGAAGCACGAGCGCAGCCAGATGGTCCATCGCCCGTTCAACTATGCGCTGATCGACGAGGTCGATTCGATCTTGATCGACGAGGCGCGCACGCCTTTGATCATCAGCGGGCCTACCGACGACAAGAGCGAGCTTTACGTGCTGGTCGATGCGGTGGTGAAGCAGCTTTCGCCCGAGGATTACGAGACCGACGAGAAGGCGCGCAACGTTACCCTGACCGAAGACGGCACCGAGAAGGTCGAGCGCATCCTTGAGACCGCCGGGCTGCTGGTCGGCAGCAACCTGTTCGACGTCGAGAACACGCAGGTGGTGCATCACCTCGATCAGGCGTTGAAGGCCAATGTGATCTTCCGTCGCGACATCGACTACATCGAGGAAGAGGGCAAGATCACCATCATCGACGAGTTCACCGGCCGCAAGATGCACGGCCGGCGCTGGTCGAATGGGTTGCATCAGGCGGTGGAGGCCAAGGAAGGCGTCCAGATCGAGCCCGAGAACCAGACGATGGCCTCGATCACGTTCCAGAACTATTTCCGCATGTATCCCAAGCTGGGCGGCATGACCGGCACCGCCGCCACCGAGGCAAGCGAGTTCTACGACATCTACAAGATGAACGTGGTGACGATCCCCACCAACATCCCCGTCCAGCGCGTGGATGAGGACGACGAGTTCTACAAGAACACGCAGGACAAGTTTGCCGCGATCGCCCGCCTGATCCGCGAGCGCGCCGAGACCGGCCAGCCGGTGCTGGTCGGCACGGTGTCGATCGAGAAATCGGAATTGCTGTCCGAATTCCTGCACAAGGAAGGCGTCAAGCACGCCGTGCTGAACGCGCGCTTCCACGAGATGGAGGCGCATATCGTGGCGCAGGCGGGCCGGCTGGGCGCCGTCACCATCGCCACCAACATGGCCGGGCGCGGCACCGACATCAAGCTGGGCGGCAATTTGGAGTTCCGCATCGAGGACGAGCTGCGCGACATGCCCGAGGGGCCCGAGCGCAGCGCCATCATCGCCCAGATGAAGGCCGAGATCGATGCCGAGAAGGCGCAAGTGCTCGCCGCCGGCGGGCTTTGCGTGATCGGCACCGAGCGGCACGAATCGCGCCGCATCGACAACCAGTTGCGTGGCCGCTCGGGCCGTCAGGGCGATCCGGGGCTGTCGAAGTTCTACCTCTGCCTCGAGGACGACCTGCTGCGCATTTTCGGGCCGGACACGATGTTCAGCAAGCTGATGAACAGCCAACTCGGCGATGGCGAGGCGATTGGCTCCAAGTGGCTGTCGAAGGCGATCGAGACCGCGCAGAAGAAGGTCGAGGCGCGCAACTATGACGTGCGCAAGCAGGTCGTCGAATACGATGACGTGATGAACGACCAGCGCAAGGTCATCTATGAACAGCGCTCCGAGATCATGGACGCAGACGCGGTGGACGACGTGGTGGCCGACATGCGCCAGGATGCGGTCAACACATTGGTTGCCGCCGCCTGCCCGCCGGGCTCCTACCCCGAGCAGTGGGATCTGGAGGCGCTGGCGCAGCAATCGCGCGAGGTGCTGGGTATCGAGATCCCCGCCGCCGAATGGGCGCACGAGGACGGCATCGACGCCGAGCACATCGAGCAGCGCATCGCCGAACTGGCCGATGCGCGCATGGCCACGCGCATCCACGACAACGATCCCACGTTCTGGCGCCACATCGAAAAGAGCGTGCTGCTGGAGCGGTTGGACCACTACTGGAAGGAGCATCTGGCCACGCTCGATGCGCTGCGTCAGGTGGTGTTCCTGCGCGCTTATGCCCAGAAGACGCCGATCAACGAGTACAAGCAGGAGGCCTTCGCGCTGTTCGAGCGCATGCTGGAGGCGATCCGCACCGACGTGACGCGCATCCTCAGCACCGCCGACATCCACTTCCCCACCCAGCCCGAGGCGCCGGCCTTGCCCGAACTGCCCGATTTCCTGACCACGCTGGGCAACGATCCGTTTGCCGGGCATCCGGCGATGCTGGGCACCCAGCCGCCGGTGCTGGCGCCGGCGCCAGCACCTGGTGAGGACCCCTATGCGGGGATGGAGCTTTCGCGCAATGCGCTGTGCCCCTGCGGCTCCGGGCGGAAGTACAAGCACTGCCACGGCGCGGTGGCCTGAAACCGGGGGCGCCCCGGCCGTCCTGCATGGGGCGGGGCGCCGCGCAATTTCCGGTCGGGCAGCATGGTCGGTTG
>Ga0302187_10000310_pt1 | contig 46927 bp, 43 predicted proteins | sample II_Bog_E1_3_FD_202120 | JGI IMG/M metagenome (GOLD analysis project Ga0302187, IMG submission 202120) | Peat permafrost microbial communities from Stordalen Mire near Abisko, Sweden - II_Bog_E1_3 | ecosystem: Environmental > Terrestrial > Soil > Wetlands > Peat | place: Sweden: Abisko...
CTGCCGTGGCTCCGGGCTGTCCCGGCGCTGGCGCGTTGCCGGGGTTGCCCTGCTGGGAGCTATCCTGGCTCCCGCTCACTTGGCTGGCGACGGCATTGCCGATGGTATTGGCGAGTATAGGATGCCCGACGCCGCTTTGGCCGCAAAGGTGGGTTTTCCTGAAGCGGTACAGGGGCTTATCGGCTCGCCACCCCGGTGCAAACCGGCGCGCGCGGATTTTACCCCCTGACGCGAGTTTTGGCGCAGGGGTTGTCAGCGGCTGAGGCAGGGATATGCGCGAAGCCCTCTCCATGGATGGAGGTGTGGCGCGCTTTGACCGTGCAGGCAAGAGGGCTCGCGCCGTCTGAGGCGGGGCGGTGGAGGCCCGTTGTATAACCCATCACGATAGGTTATGTGCGGCCATGGTCACCGTCTATCGCGCCCATGGCTTGCGCTTCATCATCTTCGTTGATGACCACGTGCCAGCCCATGTCCATGTGTTCGGTGACGGGCACGCCAAGATCAACCTGGCTGGGGTGGACGGCGCGCCGGAGATCGTGACCATCGAGGGCATGAAGCGCGGCGATGTCCGCCGCGCCATGCAGGTCGTCGTCGAGCAACAGCACTATCTGCTGTCGCGTTGGAGAGAGATCCATGGTTGATCTGAGCGAAGCCCAACTCGCCGCCGCCGAGGAGCGCGGCCGCATCGCCGCGCAGATCGAGCCGAGGGCCGCGCGCGCACGTTATGATCGCCGCCGGGGGCGGATGGTGGTCGCACTGACCAACGGTTGCTCCTTCACCTTCCCCCCGCGCCTGGCGCAGGGGCTGGAAGCGGCCAGCGACGATGAGATCGCGCGGTTCGAGGTTCTCGGGAACGGCTATGGCCTGCATTGGGAGAGCCTGGACGTGGACCTGTCGATCCCCGGCCTGCTGGCAGGCCTCTTCGGCACCAGGTCCTATATGGCACGTCATGCCGGGCAGGCGCGATCGGCGGCCAAGGCCGCCGCCGCCCGAGCGAATGGTGCCAAGGGTGGCCGCCCCCGTAAATCCGCTGACGGCTGAGGACCGAGGCCGCGATGCTGGCGCATCGGGCCAGCAATAGGGATACACACCTCACGCACGGGTGCATGGCGGGATTCCGCCGTTTCTTGAGGGTGCGATCCGCACCCTCACGCGGGGAGCGTGGCAGATATTGGCGGATTTCCGGCATTCCCTGAGGGTGCGGATCGCACCCTCAGGCCTCCTCTTCCCCTGCTTCGGCATCGAGAGCGGCGCGCAGGGCCTCGGCAGTGTCGGCGTCGGCGCGGGCGGCGAGCCGGGCGCGGATGGGCTTGGCGGGATGGGTGGCGGTGTGGACCGCTTTCAGCGCCTTGATCGAGACCTGGGTGTAGATCTCGGTGGTCTTGAGATCGGCGTGGCCGAGCATGGCCTGGATAAAGCGGATGTCGGCGCCGTTCTCCAGCATCAGCGTTGCCATGGTGTGGCGGAACATGTGGCATGAGCCGCGCTTGCCGATGCCGGCATCGTTGACCGCCTCGCGCACGATCTCGGCCAGGCGCTCGACCCCCAGTGCCTGACCATAGGCCGAGAGGAACAGCGTGCCATCATCCGCGCCGCACGCAAGGTCAGGCCGCACGTCGGCGAGGTACTTGTCGATCCACTGGAGCGCGCGGACGCCGATCGGCACCACCCGGTCTTTCTTGCCCTTGCCCTCGCGCACCATCACCACCCCGCGTTCGCGGTCGATATCGTAGAGGTTGAGCGCGATCAGCTCCATGCGGCGGATGCCGGTCGAGTAGAGCACCTCCAGCATCGCCCGGTCGCGCACCCCCATGGCAAGGGTGAGGTTGGGCACGGCCAGCACCTTCTCGGCCTCGGCCACCGTCATCACGTTCCTGGGCAGGCGGCGACCGATGCGCGGCAGCTCCAGGTCCGAGGCCGGGTTGTAGAGGATGTGGTTGGCGCGGGCGAGCCAGCGGAAGAACGCCTTCAGCGGCAGGGTATGGGCCAGTTGGCTCCTGACCGTCAGCGGCTCGCCATCGGCCTTGCGATGGAGGAACAGATGGCGCTGCCAGCGCTCCAGGATCGGCCGGGTGATCTCCTGCACCCGGATCAGCCCACGCTCGGCCGCCCAGGCCGCGAACACGCGCAAGGTCCGCTCGCGCGCTTCGATCGTGTGGGGCGAGTAGCCCCGGGTTTCCTGCCAGGCGGTGAACCGCAGCATGTGGTTCCAGATGCTGTCGCCGTCATGCGCGCCGATCGCCAGGGTTGGCGCATGATAGATGCCCGGATGCGGCTTGCGGCCTTTCTTCGTGCCAAGCCCACGCTTGCGCGGCATGTCACGCGCCCGCCGGCAGCGCGGCGGCTGAGAAGGTGTTTTCGGGCACCGCCTGCATGTAGGGTACGATCGTGCCGTTCCTGTCCAGGACGTGCGATTCCGGCGTTTCGGTGGCAGGAGCACCAGGAACGGCGGATTTACGCCCCTCAGCCGCTGTTTTCCCATCCCGACCACCCCCCGACCGGGTGCCGACCGAGGCCCGACCGGCCCCCGACCGCTCACCATTTTGCCCCGACCGGTGGCCGTCACAGGTATGGATCGGGGCGGTGCTGTCGGCCTCGCGCAGCCCCATCAGGAAGGGCGCGCCCGCTTCGCCCTCGCCGGCATAGAGCAACTCGTAGGCGTGCGCGGTGCCGGCCTTGACCCGGTGGGCCAGGACGTATTCGAGTTCGGCGAGGCGGCCGAGGTGGACCTTGAGCTGGGTGTCGCCCCAGCCCGTCGCCTCGCGCAACTGGCGGCGGGTGAACCGCAACTCGTGCCGGCGGATCGCCTGGGCAGCGCATTGCGCACCCACCCAGGCATGGACGATGCCGAGCAGCCGGCGGGTCTGCGGCGGCAGTTCGTCGAGCGTGCGGCCCAGCACCTCGGCGGCGAGCCGGTTGGCGAGCGCAATGTCGGATTCGATGACCTCGATATAGCGCACCGGCTTGCCCCGGTGCTGGACCTCCCTGACCGGCCGCTGGTGCTGGTGGAGCAGCGCGATCGCCTGGATCAGGGTCAGGTATTTCATGTGATCGCGCCGGGTGCGGGTCTTGTCGTCGAGGAAGGTGAGTGCGTCGGCGAAGGGGTTCACCACCCGCACCGGCTCCAGCAAGCTCTGGGCGTTCCGGTGCAGCGCCAGGGTGGCGGCCCGGTCCTCATTGGCCAGCAGGCCCGCCAGCGTCTGGCGGCGGCGCTGCGCCGCATGGATCGCCCGGGTCTGCTCGCGGCTCTCGTCTACCGAGAGGACCAGGCAGCGGTTCATCAGCTCCTCGTCGATGTCGATCGCGGTGGTGGTCAGGAACAGCATCACCGGCCCCTCCACCCGATATTCCTGGGTCACCAGATTGCCGGTCGCCGCATCCTTGCCGGTGCTGGCGATCGTCACCTCGCCCTCGGACTGGAGCAGCTTCAACGCATAGCTGGCGGTGGCCGCGCCTTCCTCCTCGGCGATGGCGAGGATACGGTGCTTGAGGTTGGTCTCGCCCATGTAGAACAGGCTCTGCCCGGTCATCGCGCTATAGCGCACCTGTGCCCCGGCCGGCATCAGCCCGAGCACCGCGTCCATCAGCGAGCTCTTGCCCGCCGCGCTCGACGACTGGATGATCAGCGCCAGCGGCCGATCGAGCAGCCGCGAGACGCAGGCGAGATAGCCGGTCAGCGCGTTGGTCTCCTCGCCCACCACCCCGCAGGCGGCGAAGTCGGCGGCGATGCGGGGCACAAGGTCGGGCGCGGTCAAGAGCGCCATCGCCTCGGCGCGCTCGGCCGGGCTCAGGCCGGGCCGCTCGTCAGGACGAAGCGCGCCCGCCAGCTCGGCATCCTGCAAGGCCTCGATCCTGAGCAGCACCCGGCCCAGGTCGTGTTTGAGCACGTCCTCGGCTTCGCCCAGCTCCAGTCCCGCCGCCTTGGCAAAGGCGGCGCGGGCCTTGGCGGCATAGAGGTCGAGCGTATCGACGTGGAAGCGCCCGCTACCTTCGGCATCGTCCTGATCGGCGCGGGTGACCAGCAGGTTGACCTTGAGGCTTTCGGGATTGAGCGGCTTTTTCCAGCCCCGCACGCGGTAGCGCCGATCTGCCAACACCATCACCAGTTCGTGCTCGCTCTGGCTTTCCACCGGGTCCGGGGTGGGGGCCGGCGGCATCGCTGCGGCCCCAGGTTCAGGCAGCGCTTCCGGGATCGCGGCCAGGGCCGGGATGGGCGTGGCGGCGCGGTCCGTGTCCCCCGGCAACGTGGTGCCGGCGGTTGGCGTGGGATCAGCGGCTGAGGAAGGGAGGGCCGAGGGCTCCGGCGCATGATCGCTGGCCCCGCGCATGGCGGCGAGCGGGTCGGCGGCGCTGGTGATGGGCGGGGCTTTCCCACTGCCCAGCCATTGCGCCTTGCGGATCAGCACCCCCAGCGATTTGGGCGCAGGGGTGACGGCGAGCGCATAGGCGTTGGCGTCCATGCCCTTGGGGAACTGGATACGGAACGCCGCGATCCCCGCCTGCATCAGCCGCTCGGCCACTTGCGCCGCACCCTTGTCGCCCGCCTCGTCGCGATCGAAGGCGATCAGCACCCGTTCCACCCCATAGCGCCGGAACGCCGCCAGATGGTCCTCGGTGAACCCGCCCGCGCCATAGGCGGCGGTGACGTTGCGATAGCCCGCCGACCAGAACGTCATCGCGTCGATCAGGCTTTCGGCGAGGATCACCTCGCCGCCGCATCCCGCCACCCCCTCCACGTTCCACACGCCGGCATGAAGCCCAGGCAGATACAGGTGCAAGGGCGTGCCGGGGCGCAGGCCAGAGTTGATCTTGCGGCCATAGACCTCGCTGATCCGGCCGGTCTCGTCGATCACCGGCACCACCAGGCTGCCGGTGAAGTGCTCGTGGCCCGAGGCGCGGTAGATGCCGATGCGCTCCAACCGCCCCCTGATCTCGGCGCCGGCTTTGCGGGTTTTCTCGGGCAGGCGCAGCCCCAGCGTGCGGTTGGCAAAGCCAAGCCGGAACCGCTCGACCAGCGCCCCATCAAGGCCGCGCGTGGCCAGATAGGCCAGTGCCTCGGGGGAGGCCTTGAGCGTCTCGTGGTAATAATCGACCACCTGGGCCAGCAGCGCCGCATCGTCGGTGTCCATGCGCACCGGCGAAGGCAGGCGCCGCCCCGAGGCGCGGGGCCTGGCGGTCTCAGGGCCGGGTGCAACCGGCGCGCCATCGCTCAGCCACTCCACCGCGTGGCGGAAGCTCATCCCCTCACGCTTCATCACCCAGTCGATCGGGCCGCCGCTCGCCGCGCAGCCGAAGCAGTGGAACAGGTTCTTGGCCACGCTCACCGAGAGCGACGGGGTGCCGTCCTCATGGAACGGGCAGCAGCCCAGCAACTCGTCCTTGCCCTTGCGCGCCAGCACCACCCCCGACGATTCGACGAGACGAACGAGGCTTACCTCGGCCTTCAGCCGCTCGATTTCGCTGTCAGGGATGCGCGCCATGCCGGCTCCGATATTTATTTTGATGAAGCAAGGATGCTTGATCTGCTAGCCACCTCGCTGTATCGAGTCAAGCCACCACACTGGACGATAGAGCATGCAGGCATGGCATTCCCCATCTGTATCCGGCATCATTGCCCCATTGGAGATGGCAATGGCTGCAAGGGTGCTGGGCAAAGCAGGGGCAGACGATGGGTTCGCGCAGCGACTGCGTGCCTTGCGCAAGGCCAAGGGCCTTTCGCAGACCCAGCTCGGCGAGAAAGCCGGGCTCCACTATACCCATATCGGCCGGTTCGAGCGGGGCACCTCTCGCCCCGGCGGCGATACGCTCAAGCGCCTCGCCGATGCGCTCGATACCACCAGCGATTATCTGATCGAAGGGGCGAACGATGATGCCGCAGCCGCGCGTCTCACCGATCGCGATCTGCTCCGCCAGTTTCAGGCCGTCGAGCATCTGCCCGACGCCGATAAGCGGATCGTAAGCGTGCTCCTCGACGCCTTCCTCACCCGAAGGCAGATCGAGAGTATGGTCCGCTAAGGAGCGGACCAGCAACCGGCGGCCATCCATGGGGATGGCGGCGATGGAACGACTACGGGAACGGCGCTACCGCTCCCGTGGCGGAGCCGTTTCAGCAGCTCTCTACAAGGATCGGCCCGCTCGCAGCGCCGCCAGACGGGCCTCGCAGATCGCTACCACCTCGGCCTGCAACAGCTCGACCCGTTCACGCATCCACGCCAGCTCCTCGACCGTGACCTTGTACCGCCGCGAGTAGCGCGCCTTCACATAGGCCGCGCGCAGCAGCTCGAAGCACCGCTTCTGGAACTTGCTCTCGGTCGGCCATATCCCGGCCAGCGCGGGATCGATCTGCTCGGCCAGATTGCGCAGGCGGACCAGATTGTGGCTCTTGGGGGTGTACAGCGTCAGCACCAGCAGCAGGCCATTGTAAAGCCGCTCGACCGCCTGGTGCAGGAGGAACGCGGCATCGTTGCCGTCGCCTTCGTCGATATAAAAGCGCGCACCCTTAAGCGCCTTTTCTGCCCCCGGTATCCAGTCCTGATAATGGCCCTCGGCCTCGGCCAGCGCCGCTTCCGGCGCCAGCGGCTGCGGCGCGGCGAACGCGTGGCCCGGCACCTCGAACAGCACCACGCCATCGCGCACGATGTCGGCGAAGAAGTAGCGCCCCCGCTCAAGCTGGCCGTTCACGTCGGCCAGGCTGTGGACGATGAAGCTGGTCGGGGTGCGCAGCCGCGTCCCCGCCGCCAGCGCCTCCAGCAGCCGCTTCTCCGCCGTCTCCCAGAACTCCAGCACATCGGTATGGGCCTCGTCCGCCACCACCACCAGGAGGTCGTAATCCGAGAAGTAGCGGCCCACCGGGTCCTCGACCCAGTCGCCCCGCGCATACGAGCCGAACAGCACGATCTTGAGGAGTTCGCCATCGCGCAGCGCCGGCGACTGGCGGGTGGCCCGCTCCGCGTCGAACGTGCTGCGCAGCACGTCCACCACGAACGCCAGCTCGGCCCGCTTGCCGGCGGGAAGATGATCGAGGGTGCGGTCCATCGCCAAGGTGTCGCCGTTCGCGCCCCCTCTGGCAACCCGGCCTTCCGCCCGCGCGGCGCGGTTGTATTCACGCCGGATCATCTTCGCACCTCACGCCCGAACGCGATCACCCCGATCGCCCGCGCAAGGTGCCGTTCGACCGCGTCGCTGTCGATCCCCAACCGCCACCCGATCTGGTCGAAGGTGAGGCCGTCGATCCGGCACAGCAGGAACACCGCGCGCTCGGCCATCGGCAAGGTATCGAGGCGGCGGCGGATCAGGTCGAGATCAGGCTTGCGGGCCATGGCTGTTCTCCCTGCCTTGCAACCACCATGCCTTCGGACGGCGGGGTGGGCGGCAAGAGCGCACCGGCAGCCCCGCCGATCGAGGCGCACCGCACCCGCAGGGCCGCAACGGACGTGGAGGACCTGGGCGCAGCCCAGGTTGCGGCGCGCCGCGGCGGGGCTAAAGGGCAGCGACCGCCCACGCCGCTGGCCGAAGGCCACCAACATCATCGCGGCTCCGCCGCGATGGCCGCAGCGCCGGGCAACGCCCGGCCGGAGCGCAGCGACCCCGCGCCATCCGCCCGTTCCGCCTCGTCTCCCGCATGGCACCGGCAGTCCCGCAAGGATTTGAGGGCCTTGCACCGCAACCGGCACCAGCATGGCTCCAACATCCGGGCACCAGTGCCGTCTATCTTGCCTAAAAACGATGTGCAGACAATGGCTTAACCCGCAGGGGGAGCCAAAGCTTCTATCTTGCGATTGACTCAAACCCCCTCCAGCAGCCCCAAAACGCCCTCATCTGCGCCCGGTCTCATGCTCATCGAGGCCGCCATCGACCGTGCCTTGACGCAGCAACAAGAGGAGAGTGGCTACCTGTCCGCGCAACCCCAAATTGGCCATGCCACGTAGGGTGTGCACAAGAGAGGGACCGGAGATGTTGCGTTGAGATTGGGAGATCGAGGGAGCCGAGCAGGGCAAAGGGCGCGCGAGGGGGCGTGGTTTATCGATACCGCCACCACTTCGTATAACCGCCGTTCATGAATTCTGTCACCTGCGAGTCAGTGAATGCATCAGGCCGTTTTTCATAAAGCAGTGTCAGTAGGGTCTCCAACTCCTCGCGCCGATGAAAACTTGGGAAAATGTGGATCGGGCCGCCGGAGCCGGATAAAACAAAGCTGTCGAATGGCTTTTCGGCAGTATAATTCACAGAATTATGTGCGCTTTTAATCGAAGATATTCCCAAAATATAAATGCTACGTCGCAAAGGATGGACCGAAAATGCGTTCAGATTGTACCAATACAATTTATCGAGATCCCACCATATTTGCGTACTCATATCGATGAAAAACGCGTAGCCAAGCAGCGCAGTGGCCATTAGGTCAACTGAGGCCGTATTAGCCGGGATAAATCCACGTCTATATATTCCCAAAGCTAGCAATATTTGGAAGGCCGACCAAACAAATAGCCAGTTATAGCACCGTGGAGAACGCTTAAGTCTTCCTTCTGTCATGACGATCAAAATCCGGGAATTTTTTGAGCAACCGGTTGATTAACGGCGTATTTTTGAGCAACGTCACCCACCACGCCGGCTGCCGTGACAGGGGCAAAAAATGCCTCCTCTACGACAGAACTTCCCTTGCTAAACAGAAGGGGAACCGTAGCACCAGAATTTAGCGCGGGGCCGGCAAGTCCCCCACCCACAGCACCTCCAAGGGTAGCGAAGGCAAATTGACCCGGACTGAGGTTGGTTGCCGGGTCTAAGGCAAAACTGACACCTTGGCTGATGAGATTGCCGCCACCTCCGCTTGCAGCGCCCGTCAACAGGAGTCCTTTGGCACTTAGACCAGACCAACTAGAGACGCTGGGCGCGATCAGGGTCGAGGCGGCTATGGCGCCAGCATAGCCACTGATGCTGTTGCGCGACCCGGTGATGGCGTTCCCGCCAAACTCGGCCCCCGCCCCGATGGCCGCTTTTAGCCCTAGCGATCGCGCAACCATGATAGCTGATCCCTCGTAGCCAGCAGCCGCAAACAAGACAGGAGCACCAAATACGCCACCCCCGATGACAACGCCTTCCTCGAAATTATATATCGGCCTTAGCGCCTGACCTTGAAAATTTTGCACCCAGTTGTTCGTTGCTATCTGATGAATCAAGCCATTTTCGCTACCGACATCGCCGCCGGCAATTCTTGCCGCGTAGTTAGCTTCTCCTATCGATATATATTGCATATCGCGAAGTTGGTCATGGCTTGGAGCCACCACAATCTCAGTCGCATCTCCTTCGAGTGGACCGACGCCTTGCGGCAGATTCAGGGATGCGCCCGCATCAATCTGGTTCGCATCAGTGATGTTAGGGTTGACGGCCAAAATTGCCGCGACCGTCGTACCATGTGCCGACGCGATAGCGTTGAGAGTTTGTCCCTCCTGAATATCGATAGCGGTCGAGGACGCGCCGCCTGCCGTGGCTCCGGGCTGTCCCGGCGCTGGCGCGTTGCCGGGGTTGCCCTGCTGGGAGCTATCCTGGCTCCCGCTCACTTGGCTGGCGACGGCATTGCCGATGGTATTGGCGATCGCATCGGGCAGGGCGCTTATCAGGTTATTGCTAAAGTCCGTTCCATTTATGGCTGTGCGGGTTGCAGCATTGGCAATATCTCCGGCTACGCCCGACACAAAAATATTGATCGAAGTTCCACGACTAATATCAACCGGGCCCTGCATCGATCCGTTTAGCCTGCTCTCGGAGAGAGTTGCTCCCACCACATCGCTGACGCCTGCGCCGACGCCAGCAGCAGCCACCCCGGCCCAATCAAAGCGACTTTGCAACCCCGCAGCCTCTTCAACGCCTTGCGATGCAACGCTGCTGACGATGCTTTGGGCGGCATCATCCAGCGCACCGCTCGAGAATATATTATCGAAGATGCCTGTTGTACTCACAGCACCGCCTACCGCACCGGTGATTGCTGCCATACCCAAACTGCCCCAATTAAAGCTGCTTTGCGCTCCAATCGCCAAGCCGAGACCTTGACTGGCCACATTGCCTGCGATCCCTGAAATAGCGCCAACCGCAATATCGGTTCCCGCTTCTCCAAGGAGCCCCCCCGAGCCGAAGAGCATGCCACCAAAACTCGTGTCCAGCGCATCACCCACTACGGGCACAGTTGCTACCACGACAGCTACCGCAATCGCAACGACCGCCATCAAAATCTGTCCAATCCCACCACACCCGCTATTGGAAGAAGGAATCGGTGCCCCGGGCTGAACATCGCCAAGTGCAGCGTTGGCGTTGTATGGCTTGAATGTGGAGGAGGTATTGCCAACGTTGACCACGGCGTTGGGAATCGTGAGCGTCTGACCCGCGGTGAGGCCCGAGTTGAAGCTCAATCCGTTCGCGTCGGCGATCAGGTACCAGAGGTTGGCATCACCGAACACCGCTTCAGCGATGCTCGACACGGTGTCGCCGGCCTGGACGGTATAGCTTGAGTTGCTGTTTGTGGAGCCATTCCCGGTGGGGCTCATCACATTGGCGTTGGGATCGAAGTTTGCATAGGATGCCCCGGACGAAGCTCCGTTTGCGAAGACCCCGGAGCCGGTCGTGGTCTGGGAGGTTACACCGCCCGAGTAGCTGGTGTTGGTTGTGCCGTTGTTGCCGATCTGGCCGATCTGCTTGTCATTGAAGTAAAAATAGAATGTCTCGGGCGCCGTCGTCCCGCCGGAAGTCAGCAGTTCGTCGTTTGACATGATCAAGCCGGCGGCGGACTCCACGTAGGTATTGGTATGGGCGCCGGTGCCGGTGGTGGTCACCTGAGTCAGGTGATTGTTACGATCATAGTATGAAGTGGATGTCGTCGTTCCGGTCTGGCTTCCGCTATATGTCGTGCTGATACCGGCCTGCTCCGCGCCGTCAAACCAGTCGTAGGTGTAGGTCGTCGCGATGCCGGTAGATGTACTCGGATGATTATTCCCGTCTGCCGGCTCAATCGTGGTTCCCGAGTACGTATATGTAGACGTCGATTCGCTTACGACATTCCCGTCGGCATAATCACCTGAGGCGTATGTTCCTGACGTAAGGATTGTGCCATAACTGTAGACATTCCCCGTTGCGGTGTTGACGATGGATCCGGTTGACGTATTTTTCTCCAGGATCGAAACGTTGTCTCCGGTGATCTGGGAGTCGTTGTTGTAGGCATAGGTATGGCTATAAAACGCCTGCCCGACCGTTACACCGGACACGTCAGACGCACTGGTTGCAAATTCGTCCTGACGCAGGACACGCCCCATGGCGTCTCGCGTGTACGCCCCCTGTTTGACCGCGGCGCCAGGGGTCGTCGGAGACGAAACGCTGCTCTGGGCAACATTCACCTGCACCAGATAGCCATCAGCGCTGTAGATGTAGCTTTGCTGGGTTTCCTGTGCGTAGACCTGCGTCCCACTGGTAGCGGTCGCGTAGGTCGAGGACGTTGCCTCGTCACCGTCGACGTTGTAAGTTGTCCATGTCCCGGCGGTCTGGCTCGTCCGCGCCTGGATGTTGCCATCTCCAAGCGAACCGGAAGTGCCGGCGATCACGTTCACGCCGGACGTGCCCGCCGTGCCGGAAAGTTCACCCTCGCTCACAACAACCCGGTTCATGCTGTCGTAGGCATACCAGTAATCGTCTGTTGTCGTAGTCGTTAGGAGAGCCTGGCTGCCCGAGATGTTCTGATGGACCGTCCTGTTTTCAATAACGTTACCGTTGGCATCATAAGCCGTCGTTTGGGTATAGGCCGGGCGTGTGCTGGTCGTCACCGTTACCGTGCCTGAGGCGGTGGCGGCGTTACTGAGAACAGCTGTGCCAAGTGCGGCGTTGACGCTCGTGACTTTTGTACCTGACGGGATACCGGTGCCGGACACAGGTTCACCCACCCACAGAGGGTCGCCCGTGAAACTCACGTTCGTGGATCCGTTGGTGGTGGTGATCGATTGGCCGTTGCCGGTATCACTGATACTGGCAATGCGATCCAACGCATCATAGGTTGCGGTGGAATTTTCGAGGTTCGTAACGATCGAGTAGCTATATGAATAGCCGTAGATCGAACCTGAATATGCGCAAGTAGATGTATAAGTCGATGTCAGACGATTTCCGTCCGCATCATAGCTGAAATTTGAAGTCAGCGTGGTCGAATAATACCCGGAGGTCGCGGCTGCATTATCGACAATTGTCGCGACGCGGCCGTCAGAATAGTAGGTGTAGGTGATATTTTCACCACCCGCACCCGCGGTACCCCCGGTAACGTTCGTCGAGTGCCATAGAATTGCACCCGACGTACTCAGGATTTCAAGCTCACCGTTATCGGTCACGGAAAGGGACGCGCCACTATTACCCGACGTGTTGGAAGTCCATTTCACGTTATTCGACGTGTCATAGACCACCAGATTGCCGTCTGCCTGCATTACAGCCCGCCCGGCATTGGAGCTCACTGTGTTGGACGCCCACAAGGCTCCCGCGGGGCCATAAAGGACGAAGTTTCCGTCGCCCTGATATTCCAGTTGGTATCGCTGGCTCGGCGAATAGACGCTCTGCCCGGCCGTCAGTGTAACCCCGGATTGCAGGATTTGCGTAGCCGCAGTGTTGCTCTGCGCAATCAGTTCACCGGCTTTGTTATAGGTAAAGTTGTAAACCAAACCACCAAAGTCGCTTTTCCCGATTTCATGACCAAAGACATCTGTCGTGTCGAACGAAAACACGCCCGCCGAGACGTCCTGCGTTTCTTTTGTCCATCCGCCGTAGGCGTAAAGACCGACAGTCGTTCCACCAGAGGCACCAGCACCATTCCACGTGTAGATATAATTAACCGTGTGACCCATGTAATCCGTAGTCGATATCACACGCCCTTGCGCATCATAGGTAGTAGTCTCCGTGGTTCCCGAGCCAATCTGCGAGTTTGCCTCGCTGATACGCTGACCGAGGACATCGTACGTATAATAGTCGGTCAACTCCGAGCCGTCGCCGGAACTGCCGTCAGAGTTGGTGGTCCGGGATGGGTCGCTGACCTGAATCAGGTTCCCACTATTATCGTACGTGTTTGTCGTCACATACCCGAGCGCGTCAGTTTGGGTAAGCGCGTCGCCATAACCATCGTACGAATAGTAGGTTTTGCCACCGTCGGGATGATACTCGGCAGTTTCGTGAGCCTGAGATCCATCGTAGCCCGTGCCCGACAGCAGCGTACGTGTATCGAGATTGCCATCGGCATCGCGGGTTCCAACCAGTCGGCCGGAAAGATCGTAATAGTTGTAAAGCGTCGGATTCCCGAGCGCGGTGGAGCCGGCTCCCGCGAGGGTCACGGACGCTGAACCATTGACCGTCGTCGCAATGGTGCCATTTATGTTGATCGTTCCACTTGCCGTCGCAGCCGAGCTCAACGTCGCGGTAATGACTCCGGTGCCGGAGTTATAATTGATCCCGGTGACTTTGGTCCCGACCGGAATGCCGGTCGCGGATATGGATTGCCCCACATATAACGACCCATCAGCAACCGTAACCTGCGGATCGACCTGCTCGATCAGCTTGCCTTCTGTATTGTAGACAAATCTCGTGGTATAATTTCGCGCATCTTCCTGGCTCACGACATCGCCGAACGCATCGTAGCCGGTCTCGGCGGAAAGTGTGTAGGCAGTACCGCTGCCGTTGATCGTGCGCTGCGCCTGTCGGGTCTGGATCAGGTGGTCATCGCCGTCAATGACGCCGATGGTCACTTCCACGCCGGCAGTGATGCTTCCAGAAGCTGTTGCCGCGAGGCTGAGTGTGGCGGTACCGGCCGATGCATTGACGGAGGTGACCGTCACTCCGCCAGGGATGCCCGTTCCGCTGATCGCCTCACCCGCCCACAAATGCCCGGTATAGCTGACTGTGGTCGAGCCGCTTGACGTCGTCAGCGTAGCGCCCGTGGCGGTTCCCGCGGAGCTTGCACCACCGTCCGTCGCAACGGCGAAAGCGGCAACCTGATTGTAAGTCGAGGTATCAATCCCGTTCGACGATGCGCCCGTCTGCAAATAGCTCGACAGATCGGTGGTGCCGAGCGTCTGGATTGTCAGGGTCGCGTTGCCGTCGCCATCGTTGACGAAGGCCTTCCACGTGCCGTCACCGCTGTTGGAGGCGATTATATGACCGGAGTTATCGTAAATCGATTGGGTGGTGCGGGCGCCATTGACGGTTTGTGCGACGACATCGCCAAACGCATCGTAGACCATTCCGTCGGTATCATTGCGGGTCCACGTGCTCCCGTTGATGTATTGGGAATAGGTGCTGGCTACGCGATTCAATCCATCATACGTAAAGTAAGTCGAAAAATTCTCGTCGATGGTATTCGGCTCACCGTTCATATATTCGTTCTGATTGATCAAATTTCCGTCAAGATCATAGAAGAAATATGTAAGCTGATTCGCCTCTCCCGAATTTACGCCGGGCCCGGTCGTCGACGCAAGCCGGCCGCCAGCTCCGTAGGAATACGTCGTCACACGGGTCGCACTGTTTGCGCCGGAGGCGGAGGTTCGGGTGACGTTATTGAGACCATCGTAATAATAGGCAGTCGTCAGACCAGCGGCGTTAACCTCAGTCTCCATTCTCCCCTGGGAGTCGTAAGTATATGTTGTTTTGTCGCCGGTCGCTTCCGTTTTCGTCAGCACTTCACCGATACCGTTGTACGTATAACTGACTGTCGCATTGGCGGTCGCAGTCGTCAGTACGCCCGTGGATGACACTGTTGCGGAGGCGACGTTGAGGCGCGTTTCTGTCAAGCGGCTCCCGTCTTTGTCGTAGGTGAACGTCGTGATGCGATCATTTGCGTTCGTCCCGTTACTGGCAGCGGAAATCAAGCTGCTGACAGACGAGGTGGTGCTGGCAGCAATGCCCGTCGCATATTGGGTTTCTTGCGTCACGTTTCCGTTCTGGTCGAGAATGTAGGTCGTCAGATACCCATCGCCATCAACAGACGCGATTTTGTTGCCGCTCTTATCGTAGTAATAATACGTGCTGTTGTTGTTGCCATCAATCGACTTGATCAGGTTTCCTGCCTGATCGTAGACGTTCGTGGATCCGATATTCGTAGGTCCATTGGTCTGGTAGCTGCTTCCATTCCACCATCCGACGAGGACGTTGTCTATGGTGGTGGAAAGCAGATGGCCGCCGCCATCGTAGGTATAGTCGGTCTCCCGGTAATTGCCTGTGCCGGCCGGCGTTGTACCCACAGCCCACGATGTGAGTGGCGTCGCGTAGGTCCTGGCGCTCAGCACATTTCCATCGGTATCATAAGTCCAGGTCGACAGCACGCCGACCGCATTGACTTCGGCAACTTTTCTATTCAGTGCGTCATAATATTCGTACGTCTTGTTTCCGTCCGGATCCGTGGTCATAACCACATTTCCATTTCCGTCATACTGATATTGGGTCGTGGCGGTCCCTTGCGATCCTAACGACACCGATGACGAAATCAGCCGGTCAAGCCCATCGTAGTTATATGTGGTGGTCCGGCTATCGGCAGCCCCTGAGGCTTCTGTCTGCCAAGTCCTGTTACCGAACGCGTCATACCCATAGGTGTTGGTGACCGCAATCGTCCCGCCACTGACCGTCAACGCGGTCTCGGCAAGCGTCTCGCTCGACAGGAGGCCGCGCCGATCATAGACGTAAGTGGTGACACCCCCGAGTTGATTGACGGCCTGGGTCCGATCCCCGAACGCGTCCAGTATATAGCTCTGGGTATATCCCATCGCATCGGCGGTCCCCGTCAACTGATACGCCGCATCGTAGCTGAAGCTCGTCGTCGCATCACCCGTTGTCGTCGTCTGTGCAGGTGGCTTGGCGGTGCCATAAAAACTGGATGGAGAACTGACCGTATTGGTCGTGGACCAGATTTGCGTCCCGGAAGCACTGTACAACGAAAGACGGCCGTCCGTTGTGATGAACAGGGATGCACCGCTCGCCCCACCCGTTCCGGATGCCCAGAGCGCCGTCCCCGCCGCGCTGTAGACAACAAGATTTCCATCGCCCTGCATGCCGACATGACCGGGCGAGGTACCGCCCGTATTGGAAGCCCATAGTGCCGTGCCCGACGCATAGAGCACCAGGTTGCCATCTGTCTGATAGGACAGCTGGAAGCGGGCATCGGGCGAGTACACGCTTTGGCCGGCTGCCAGGTTGAAACCGTCCGGCATGATCTGTGCGATTTGCCCGAGCGGCATGGCATAGTGAGTGACGCTGGCCACCATGGTGCTGGCAGCCAGGTAGGTGGTTGCGGTCGCGTATCCGTCGGGATCCACTTCCAGCACCAGGCGATCATCGCTGTCGTAATAAAAATAAGTCACATTGCCGCGCGGGTCGGTTTCACTGACCTTGTTCCCGCGGGAGTCGTAGCTGTAGGCGGTAACAGCATTATCGGAGCTGTTGCCGTCGATCTGCACACTGGTCTGAAGCACGCGACCGAGCGCATCGTATGTATTGGTGGTCGTGTAGCCGCGCGCGTCGGTCGCGCTCGTTTGACGTCCGGCGGCGTCATAGGCATAAGACGTGGTCGCGGCGACCGACGTTCCCGCCCCAAGCGTTTCAGACAACAGGTTGCCGTCGTTGTCATAGGTATAACGCGTGGCGTTCGTGAACACTCCATATTGCGCGTAGGCCTGGGTGGGTGACAGTGTCGCAGAAGGCCAACGACCTTCGTACCAACCCCATACTTCGTAATGGTATAAGGCGCTTGGTATTGAACCGGAATTGACGACGGTCTGGACATCAGGATTGGCACTCAAATAATAATTTGAGTCGAAAACTGAACTGATCCCGGAATTCATTCCGGTCATGGTCGCAGTCTCGGTAATATGGCCGAGCGCGTCATAGGTGTAATACGTCGCCGAAATCGAAGTCGACTCAGCCCCCCGCACTTCAAGCACGAGGCGATCTTCGTTATCATAGACGAAATCGGTTTTCTGGTCTTGAGCGGGATTCCACACGCTCGCCTGTAGCTGTGCAAACGTTCCTGAGGCCGTGAGGGAGGATGAAACCTGCGTGGCGAACCGGATTGTATCGATCTTGCGGCCGGCGGCGTCGTAATCGACTTCAGACAGATAGCCTTGTGCGTCGAGTGCGCCGATCAAAAGGCCATCTGCATTGTAGAAATTGCGCGTCGTTCGATCCTGGCTCGCGTTTGCTGCCGGCAGGACAGCTGCAAGCGTGCTGTTGGCGATCGAAACCTTGGGCTCGATCAGCGTGAACCAGCCATTTCCCGCCGCGTAGGTCGGCATGGAAAGCTCGAGAATGCCCGCAACTGTTCCGGCAGGCGCGGTCGCGGTACCGGAGAGGATCGTGTTGTAGGCTGGCGCCCCACCGATGATCGATACCAGGGTATCACCGATCCGGGCGCCGCTGCTGTTGTACCACCAGACCACCAACTGGAGATTGCCGACCGGGCCCGCGCCTTCGACACCCGCCTCAACGTTGAGCGTTTGGCCCGCAGACACGGCGAAAGGCGAGGGGTCGCTGTTGATCGAGGCACTCTGGCCTGCGGCGGTCGCGGTGAATTGCGCCTTGATGTAATTCAGCCCCTCCCAGGTTCCCACATACGGCGAGCCACTGTTGAGGATCGCACCGGTCCCGTTCCAGCCCGACCATCCGGCCATGCCGTTGAACCCCGGATTGGTCAGCACATTCTGCCCCGGCGTATTGGCAATGAGCGTGGCGAGTTGTGCAGACGTCAGCTGGTTGGCGTAGATGGTCTGCCCGGTTACAGCGCCGGTACCGTCATATGTAAATGTCGTTACCGTGCCGACCGCATTGATCGTCTCGACCGCCCGGCTGGCAGCATCGTAAACGGTCCAGTTCCAGTTGTCCGAGGCGTTCGATACGGGCTGGATGGCAGTGAGTGTCGTGGCGCTGGCCGCACCGCCCGAAGGCGCCAGACTCGCCAGCTGGGCGGCACTCAGTGCATTGGCATAGGCGACCGTCGCGACGAGCCGCGAGGCAGCGTCGTACCGGTATTCGGTCACATAGCCGGCACCGTCCACCGAGCCCGTCTTGCGGCCTTCATTGTCGTAAAAGTAGTAGGTGTTGACGCCTGCCGGATCGGTTGCCACCCGCAGCTGGCCATCATTGTCGTAGATATAGCTGGTGGTCGTCGCGCTGATTCCGGTGCCGGTGGTCGTGCTGCTGGTCAACTCCCCGGCAAGGTCATAGAGCATGGTATTGACCGAGCCGATCGCGTTCGTGGTCGCGACCTGTTCGCCGGCCGAGGTATTGGTATAGCCCGTCGTGATCGTGTTGCCGTTGGCGTCGGTCTGGCTCAGCACGCGCCCGAGGCCATCGTAGGTCGCACTCTTCACCGCGTTCTGGTTGTGGGTGACTTGGGCGTTGGCGACGATCACCCCGTTTCCGGCACTGCTGTTGTCAGCATAGATGCTGAATCCCACCGTCTCGGTCTGGGTATACTCGCGGGTGATCTCGATGGTCGTGGCCGACGTTGTCGAGAGGCCGGTGATTGTCCACAAACCACCCCAGCTCTGCGTCAGCGTGCCTGCGCCCGAAACGATCTTGGCGCTTGCCAGGCCTTCGTCGCCCCACCCCGACGTATATCCGATCAGGCCGATCCCTGTGGATTCGCCTGCCGTCAATGCCTGCAGGGTGATCTCTGCGGTTACCGTATCATTGGCATTGGCTGTGAAATTGTTGGGAACGGTCACCGAGGCCTGTGCCTGCGATCCACCCGTCTGCACGGTGAATTGCGTGGCACTCTGGCCATTCAGCGTTGTGGAGGTGGCCGTGAGATTCTGGGTCCACCAGTTCGACACCGTGTTGGTCGTTGTGGTCGTGCCGATCGTGTTGACCAGCGTGTGCAACAGGTTGCCCGCCTGATCGTAGACGTAGTTCGTTTGCGTATAAGCAGAGGTCAGCAGGCCGTCGCCGCTGGCGTCGGTTGCCGAATAGGTAATTTCGGACGCCAGGTTTCCCCGGAAATCGTAGAGATAGTCCGTGCGCTCGATCGATTCGTTGTCGGTCGCGGACCGGGCAGCCTGCCAGTTGACCAGCGTCGCCAGGCTGATGGGGTTGGTCGCGCTGTAACCCGACGTCGAAAACCGGACGCTGGTATAGACGAGCTCGGCCGATTTTTCGCCCTTGGCATCGTAGGTATAGGCGGTCACATCGCCCGCCGCGCTCACGACAAATTGCAGTCGGTCATTGGCATCGTAGGCGTAAAACGTCGTTTCTGCCCCGGACGCTGCCGTCGACCCCTGCGCAGGAGCCGTATAGACCGTCCTTGTCAGAATCGAATTGAACGAGTTGTAGGTATAGGTTGTGGTGTTGCCCAGCAGGTCAACCGTCGACAGCAGGTTTCCGTTGCCATCATAGGTGTTCGTCGTACGGGTCAGGGCTGTCCCGGCGGTCTGGTTCGCCGCCCCGTCGTAGGTTGCGCTGGTCAGGACATTGCCGTTGCCGTCGTATGTGAAGGCGGAAATCTGGCTGTTGCCTCCCGGCACGGCGGGCGGTGCGGCGATGGCAGTCAGCTGACCGGATGCATTGTAACTGAGGATCGCCTGGTTGCCCAGTGGATCAGTGACGGTGGTGCTGCCCGAGCCATAACTGAGCGTCGTGGTGCGCGTCGTCGATCCGGCAACGCTCTCGGTGTACGATGCCACACGGTTCTGCGCGTCATAGGTGAACGTCAGCTTCGAGCCATCACTCTGCGTGATGCTCGCGATCAGGTTGGTACTGCCCTGATAGGCATACGTTGTGGTGTAGACGTTGTTGTCGCTGATGCTGTTATCGGTCGGCGTCAGATCGGTGGTAACGCTCGTCAGGCGGTTCTGGCTGTCATAGGTGTAATAGGTACGGGTCACTTTCCCGGCCGCATTGGTCTGTCCGTCGGTATAGGTCGTAACGATGCTGGTCACATTCCCGCCGGAATAGGAAAACCAGATGTGTTCGCCGTCGGACGTCGCAATGTTGTTGAGCGTTGTCCCATAGTAGGTGAACGTCAGGGTATTTCCCGAGGTGTCCGTGCGCGTGGCAACGAAATCGTTGCCCCCGGTGTAGGTTTCGATCACTCCCGTTGAGCCTTGGTGCCAGCTCCACGTGGTTCCGGAGTACGTAAGGCTGTCGTCTGCTCCTGCCGATTCCTTGGCCACATAGGCGCCGGTCGAACCGTTCGCGTTTATGAACGAAGCATTGTAGGTATAGGTGACGAGGCTGCCATCCCAACCGATACGCTGCACCGTGCTGTTTGCGGCGCCATAACTCCCGACCATATTGACGATCTGGGCACCCTGCGCTGCCCAGTTGGTGCTGTTGGCAGTGTTGAGCAGGCCGAGGCTGTTATAGGTCTGCCCCACGGTCGCATCGAGGCCGACACCGTCGAGCGTGTCGCCTTCGCTCTGGATCACCAGGTTCCCGGTGTCGGCATTGACGGCCACCGTCTGACCGGCTGTGCCCATCGCGCCGGAGCCAAGCGTGCCTGCGGCACCCAGCAGATAAGCCGAGGTCTTCTCGAACCCTGTTCCGCTGCCGGCAATAATCTCGACCATCGCGCTTTCATCCCCGGGTTGGCATTCGCCATCATCCACCGGAATGCGCCAGCCACTGCCCCGCCCCACGAGGTATCTTCGAAAACTTTCCGAAGTCACCCCGTACGGCAGCACAGGCAATCGCCGACACTCCCGATTACCCAGTCTGCCGATCCCGGAAAATGTTTAGCCCTTTTTTTGCCCTTCGCGATTTCTGTCAGGATCGCGGGTCCGGGCAGATGATCATAACCATCGCGGCTGGCCAAGGCAGGTGTTTCCGGGCTAACCTCCCGCCATGACCGAGGCAGCATTTCCCGAACGTACGCAACAGGCCCCTGCAACCGGTGACGGGCGCCTTGCCCGTTATCTTGATTTTCTGGGGCAGGATCCTCGCAATCCGAACCTGCTCAACGATGCCGCAAACGCGGCAATCGATGCCGGTGAAACCGATATCGCGCTTGACCTTCTCGACAGACTTGCCGGAATCGTCCCGCTCACGCCCGCGCAACTCAACCTCAAGGGCATGGCCCTGCTTCGCAAGGGCGAAGCCGTCGTCGCGGCAAAGCTGTTCTCGGACCTTGTCGAGGGCGGACATGACGATCCTTCGCTGCGTTTCAACCTGGCTTGGGCGAAAGCCCTGCTCGCCGATCATGTCGGCGCGCTTGCACTGCTCGACGAGGCCGTCCTCGGGACGACGCCGCAGGCCCCTGTCCTCAGGATCCAGTCGCTTCATCATCTCGGCCAGCTTGATGATGCCCTGGCCGAAGGCACGCGACTGCTTGATGCGCAACCCGGTAACACTACGTTGGCCGGCGCCCTGTCAACCGTCGCGATGGACGCAGGCGACATGGCGAGCGCCAGTGCCTTCGCAGCGAGGGGTGGCGACAGCAGCGATGCCCTGATCACCCGCGGCCTGATCGCGCTGTCGTCGCATCAATCGGGTGACGCCGCGACCTTGTTGGACCATGCGCTCGAGGTACGGCCGGCGCACCCCCGTGCGTGGCTGGGTCGTGGCCTTGTCCGACTGAAGGAAGGCGACGCAGCAGCCGCAACGCGTGATCTCGAAGCCGCCGCAAGACAGTTTGGCAGGCACATCGGCTCATGGCTGGCCGCCGGCTGGGCGTATTTCCTGCAAGGCGATGTGTCGGCGGCGCGGCGTTGTTTCGAGACCGCGCTGGCGCTTGATGCCAACTTTGCCGAAAGCCATGGATCGCTGGCGGTGCTGGATATCGTGTCCGGCAAGATCGAACCGGCCCGACGCCAGACTGCGGTGGCGTTACGGCTCGATCGCCAGTGTTTTTCCGGCGCTCTCGCCAAGAGCCTGCTCGCCGAACACGATCACAACCCGCTGCTGGCGCACAGGATACGCGAACGGGCCATGGCCATCGCGATCGGCCCGAATGGCGAGACGATCGCACAGGCTATCGCCGCCATCGGGCTCGTCCCGGGAACGCCGCGAAACAGGCCTAGCTGAGCGCGCGCAGAACCCTGGCCATCTCGCGCGCAAGCTCCGGATCGGCCTCCATCGCCCTGGTGACCTGCCCGACGATCTGCTGGAATTTCGCCTCGTTCATAAGCTGGTCGCCGAATCCTGTGCCGAGCAGCTGTTCGATCAGCGCACGGCGGGTTTCATGATCATCGAGCCCCTTCTGTGAAACCAGCGATGATATTGCGGCAGAGGCTCCCGTCGGGGTGGCGGGATCTTTCCCGGTGGTCCGGTTGACCGAACCTTTCGCCTTGAGCCGTCCCCGCTCGGCAAGCCGCTGGCGCAGCAGGATCGCAAACGGACTGGTATTCGAAACCGGATCCATGGTCAGTGCCTGTAGGCACTGGTGTCATGAACCGCGTAACGCTCGAACAACAGCTGCGTTTCCGACATCGCCGCCTCCCGCTCGCCCTGACCAGCGTTCCGCGCGACAAGCTTCCGGACTTCATCGACAATCAGCTGCATGTCGTTGTTCACCAGAGGGTGCGCATCATTCCGCGCCATGCCGGCCTCGAGCCGCCCGATCGTCGCCTCGAACTCATCCCGGATCAAATGGCCAAGGCCAAGTGCGAACAGTTTGAAGGGGTCATCCTCGGGGAGCAGGAGCAATGGCAACCAGGTCTGCGTAGCGGCTTCGGGTCGGGCGCATGTCAGTTGCAGAAAACCGAGCTGGAAACGCGCCAGCACGAATCCGGGTTCGATCCCGATCGCGCGGGTCATCGCGGTCACCGCTTCATCGTAACGCTGCGCACCGGCAAGCAGCGACCCGTAAAGAAACTGCAGACGCGCATCATCGGCATAATGTGCCAGGAGCGTTTCGGTCTGCCCGATGCCGCGCAGGGCATCCGCCCGCGACATGGCGACAACGGATTGCAGCTCTGCATCAGGGCATGGCGCGGGCTTCATTCTCATCCTTCCGCATGGCCGATGCCGGCATTCAGCAGTCGCTTGCGCAATGTGCCTAACGCCGACTTGTGAAGCTGGGCAATACGCCCTTTCGACAACGTCAGCAATTCGGCGATCCGGACAAAGCTGATACCGCCCATATAATGCCACGATAACACGTGGCGTTCATTGGGGGGAAGCCGTTCGAGTTCCGTGACGAGGCGCAGTTCCAGCTGACGCCAGATCAGACTGTCGTATGGGGTTTCGGGCGCCTGTGCTTCCGGTCCCGCCAGTAGGCCACTGTCCTCCAGCATGAACCCCAGCGCGAGTTCGGTGGCGATCTGGCGCAGGTGATTCAACGGATTATCGTCCCGAGCCACCGGATCCTCGCCGCTCCCGGCCTTCAGGGACTCGAGGCGTTCCTGATGCACAAGTCGCCTGGCACCGGCTTGCGCACGCAGCTCCGTCATGCCGGACAGCCCATCCAGCACACTTCCCGCTATGCGCCGGTTGCCATAATACCTGAACGGGACCGCCAAGAGCGGGTTGAACCGGTCGATCGCTTCAAGCAGGCCGGCATGGGCCAGCTGCAGGATATCGCCGAGCTCAATGTCGCCACGCGCATGATTGCGATAATGGCGCAACGCGATGCGCCGGGCCAGCGGCTGATAGAGCGCAAACAGGGCGGCACGGGCTTCGGCCGATCCCGTTCCCTTCAGGGCCTCCCACAGCGCGTCTTCTTCCGGCGACCGTCCCGAGACGGCATCGCGGCCCGGGATGAGCGCCGGGTTCATCTGAAACCACTGAGTACACCCTGCAGTACCAGGCTCCATCCGTCGATCAGGATAAACATCAGGAGCTTGATCGGTAACGAGAGTGTGGCGGGGGGAACCATGATCATGCCGAGCGAGAGCAGGATGCTCGACACCACGAGATCGATGAGGAGGAACGGCAGCAGGAGGACGAAGCCGATCCTGAACGAAATCCGCAGTTCGTTGAGCATGAACGCGGGCGTAAGCAACATGATGCCGACCTGATCCGGTCGCGCAGGCAGCGGGCGCTTCGCGATATCGTAGACAGTTTTCAGGTCCGTATCCCGAACCTGTCGCAGCATGAAGGCGCGCAGGGGTTCCGCGCCCGTTTCGAGTGCCTGATCGACCGGCATGGTGCCCTTGAGGAACGGCTGGAGCGCGGTCGTGTTGATCTGGTCTATCGCCGGTGACATCGTCAGCGCGGTCAGAAACAGCGCGAGACTGATGAGCACCTGGTTCGGCGGCGTTTCAGGCATGCCAAATGCGTGCCGGATCATCGAAAGAACGATGATGATCCGCACGAACGAGGTCATGCAGATGAAAAGTCCGGGGATGATCGCAAGCAGGCTCAGGAGAACCGCTATCCGCACCGGTTCGGCGGTGACGTAACCGAGTCCCGCGGACGGTACCGGGGCAGCGGCATGTGCAGCTCCGGCAAGAAACGCGGTCGCCATGCAACAGCTGACCAACAGGACGATCCGGCGTCGCCACATCGTCATGAGCGCGCCGATCCTGCAGCGTCGTCGAAAGCCTCGAAGCGCGCGATGCCGGCGGGAGACACACTCACCATGAATTCCCGGCCTTCAAGCGCGACAAGGCACAGCTCGTGCTGCGGGCCCAGGCGCAGGCGCTCCACGAGCACCAGTTTGCGCGCGGCTCCCTGGGCGAGGGTCGGCAGATCAAGGCGGCCCGTCATCCGGAACCGCAATGCATAGGCCCCGGCCAACGCCAGCATGACACACAGCACGAATACCGCAATCACCCGGACGACGGAAACGTCGGCCGCCTGCCCCCCTCCCAGTTGCTGGGCGCCGACAGGACCGGCCACCCCCGCGGCCAGCACGCAGCAGGCAGCCCGAATACCCCGTGCGTGCCTCACAGCTCCAGGTCCGCGACCTCGGTGATCCGGACACCATAGTGATCGCCAACCGCGACAATCTCCCCGCGCGCGATCACTGCCTCGTTGAGGCAGACATCGACCACACCGTTGAGCGGCATATCGAGCGTCACGACCGCGCCTTCCCGAAGCGCCAGCAGATCCTTGACCGACATCGCGCCCGAACCGAGCCGGACCGTCAGGCTTACGCCAACATCGGCGAGAATATTGGCGAACACCGGGACGAGCCGTTTGCCGTGTCCGTGAGTCGTAACGTTCGCCGGCTCCTTTCCCGCAAGAACTTCCGGATTTGCTTCAGAACCATCCATCGCCATCATGAAAGTACCGCTTCAGGGTTGCATAAAGTGAGCGAAATCCCGCTTTCGGTCCGCTTGAACCGCCCGGCCAGAAACGGGGCTTTTTCGTCCGGACGACAAACCCCCACCGGCATGCCGACGCGGGTCGCGAGAACGAGGACATCGTCCGGTTCGAGCGAGCGGACTTCGCGCAGGCTGAGGTCGGATCGCCCGAGGATCACATCGAAGTTGACGTCGGCACCGGTCAGCGTGGATGCCGGGAACGACAGGGGCTGTCGGACCGGGGCCACGGCCATGCACCCCGATTTGCGGTACCGGATCAACGGTGCAGCCGGCACGAAAACCCTGAAACGGATTGTGCGGTCCGGACCTTCCACCAGAAGCTGGATCTCACCCGGACGATCGCAATTCTGATCGTTCGCGTTGGCAACGCCGATCGAAAATCGCCGGGCCAGACTGTCGGTCAGGTCGATCGCAATCTCTTCGCCGAGTGCTTCGAGCACAGCCCGATCCGGTGCCGACAGGCTGACGCCTTCCGGCTGGCCACCGAGTGCCCAGCCGGCGAGGCGACGCGCCTGCCGTGACGACCATTCGAGGCTGATCGGGCCGCCGATACGGCCCGTGCTGCCCGAGGGTACCGACACGGGCCCGGAGGCCGCGCCGGACACCGTTTTCACACTCATCGCGCCCTGCAGCGACCAGCGCGCGGACCATGCGACGACGACCTGGTTGAAGTCATCGCGCATCCGCTCGTCTGTCAACGCATTGGCCGGCAGCCAGGCGCATGCCCCATCCGTCATCCACGCCCCCGCAGACCGAACAGTTCCTGCAGCATGTCGTTTGAAACACTGACGATTTCCGAGGCGGCCTGATAACCGCGCTGGATGATGATGAGGTCACCGAACTCGTTGGAAAGATTGACGTTGGAGGCCTCGATCTGACCCGACTCGACGTTGCCGACCCCGCTCGTCCCGCTTTTGACGATCTCCATCTGGCCGCCGTTGTTGTTGTCGAACAGACCCTGACCGAGCTGCGTCAGTTTCTGGGGCTCTCGAAAATCGGCGACGGCGATCGTGCCGCCGGCCGCGGTTTTGGAGTTGTCGTAGGCGATCTGGATCGTGCCGGTATCATCCACCGTTACCGTGCTGAGGTTCCCCAGGGCATTGCCGTCGGACGAGGCCACACTCAGCGTGGAGGTCGATCCTCCCGAATAGGACGTGACGCCATTCGAGAAGTCGAACACGACCGAGAGGGGCTGGGCGTTCGTGGGTGAGGAGGTGAAGGTCAACTGGTCTGCCGTCGGATCCGGTGTCGAACCGCTGAACTTCAGTGTCTGCTTGCCGATCGTCGTCCCCGTGCTGTCGGTCACAGTCACGTCCCAGTCACCGGTGACGCCGTCGGACGAGGGCGCGAAGGCCGCGGACCAGACATGCTCGGTGCCGCTCGAATCGTAGACATCGATGTTCGAGACGGTATCGCTCGTCGCACTCGACGAAAGGTTGTTGGCAAAGGTCACGGTCGTCGTGGCGACGGGCTGGTTCGTCTCGAGCGACTGGATGTTGACCGGGGTGGCATCGCCGTTCGCGCTGATCGTGCACAGCCTGTCGGTGGTGCCCGACAGGACGATGTAGCCGCTGCTGTCGACCGAGAACGATCCGGTCTGCGTGTAGAGGATATTGCCGTCCGGGTTCTGCAGCACAAAAAAGCCGCTCCCCTTGATCGCAAGATCAAGGGGATTGCCCGTCTGCTGCAAGGTGCCCTGCGAAAAATCGAGTTGTGACGGCGCGAGCGTCACGCCATTTCCGTTCTGATCCTGCGAATTGTTCGAGAAATACTCGTAACCGCTGCCACCGTAGTCATAGACATCATCGAATTGCGACAACGTCTCCTTGAACCCGTTCGTGTCGATGTTGGCAACGTTGTTGCTGATCGTGTTCAACGCCTGATTGAAGGCATTGAGGCCACTCATTCCGATGTAGATGGAGTCGAGAGACATGAAAACCTCCTACGCGAACAGGGTCATTGAACCTGGGTGACCGTCGAGAGTGCAACATTGGCAACCGTTTGCCCGCCCGATGTCGTGATCGTCAGACTGGGCACGCCGCTGGCAAACGTGACACTGCTCACGGTGCCCGATTGCGATACGCCGGATGCGGTGTAGTCGACCGTTTTTCCCAGCATCGTGGTGGCCTGCATCGCCGACTGGGCATTGATCAGTGACGTGAGGTCGGTGTTGGTCGTCTGCGACTGCTGCAGTTCGGCAAACTGGGCGAGCTGCGACACGAACTGGAAATTGTCGAGCGGCTTCAGCGGATCCTGATAGGTGAGCTCGGTCAGGATGAGCGACAGGAGCGACTGGAAGCTCAGCCCGTAGGCGGCCGTCGCATCGCTTGTCGACGAACTGACAGGTGCGGTTGCCATTCTACGCCTCTCCGCTTGCAGATAAACCGATGATCATATCATTATTCCTGTGGATCAGGCGCGCACGCCCAATCGCATGCTCGGCCATGATCGTCTCCGCCACTGCCTTGAGTTGCGCAAGAGAACCTGAATCGCGAGGGGCCGTGTAGACCAGGACCGGCCCGCTTTCGGTTTCGGTGAGACTGAGCGCATAAGGATATGACTGGGCTTCGGCCTCGACCTGCCCGGCAAATGCCGCGCCGCCTGACGCAGGCCCCGACGCCTCGTCCGGACAGGCCTGCCCGGCCGGCGACGTGGCCGGGGCCGGGGCCGGGGCCGGGGCCGGGGCCGGCATGCGCTGGCCGGCGGGAGCCGTGCCTGTGAGCTCCGTTACGCCCGGATCCGCATTCGCAACCACCACGGCGGTCTTCGCCGCAGTCACATCCATCGCCGGTTCGTGCGCCGATGCGGCGCCGGCAACGCTGTCTTCCTGCAATGAACTTTCTGTCGGGTACGCGGATGCGTCCGGGACGGCACGTGTCCCCGGTGAGGCAGCGGATCCCGGCAACGGGGGAAATGGCCTCGCGTCTGCCTGTCCGGCCGGATCGACCGGCTGACCCGGTGAATCCGACAGGCCGGCAATGTCCGTCCCGCTCGGGGCGCGGGCATACAGGCCCAAAGGCAGGCCAGCGTTCGCCGGAGGCGAAGTCGTCGTGGCGATCATTCCCGATAACCCGCCGGTGTCTTCCCGCAATCCGGCAAGCGCCGGACTTTGCGAAAGCATGCCCGCGTCAAAGGCAATCGCCTGTTGTCTGATCGACGGAAGCAGATTTGACGGATCCCGATCGTCCCCGGCTTGGACCATCGCGGCGAAGCTCGATGAACCGACCGGCACGGTCCCTCTCCCGCCGGATGGCAACGAACGGATGACGGCGGTATGCAGCGGGTCGACATTCATTCCCCTGCCCCCCATCGCTGCGCGGTCATGTCTGCGGCTGCGCCAAGTGTGCGCTCATCGCGGGTTCGGGCTGCTGTCAGGCGAGCGGCCCGGTCACGTTCGCGCGCAAGATCATGGTGCCTGCGGGCGTCAAGCCAGGCATGGCGCAGGATGTCCAGCGTTTCCGACGCGGTATCCAGATTTGCCTTCTTTTCTGACGCATTGGCGGCAGTCACGGTGATATCCCGCTGCCATGCCCCGAGAACGCCGGGATCGATGGCCGTACCTTCAAGGTGCGCCTGCCAGCCTGATTGTGCGAGATTGAGCTGATCGAGCGATTGCCGGTGCTCGTCGGCAGCGCGGGATACCCCGAGCTCGCCATCGCGCATCCCGAGCTCCGCAGCGATCATCTGCACCTGCCGCAATGCACCTATTGCCGCCCAGTCCGGAGAGGGTCGCCGCGCGCGCACGTCAGGCGATTCCCTCGAGCACCTGGCCCAGATGGCGTTGCGTCTCATGCACGGTCACGCTTTGCCGCATGTCCTGGCGGAGGAAATGGTCGAGCCGGGCCCTGACCTCGATCGCCTGATCGATCTTGCGGGACGTCCCCTGTTTGTAGAGCCCCGATTCAATCAGCAGTTTCGCCTCGGCATGCACGGCCAGATGGTCACGCGCGTCGGCCATGCGCTGCAACACCGCCTTGTCGCTCACGCCCCGGGCAAGGCGACTGATGCTGCGGGCAATGTCGATTGCGGGGAAATGGCCCTTTTCGGCAAGCTCACGGCTCAGGACGATATGTCCGTCGAGCAGCGATTTCATGACCTCGACGATCGGATCGTCATTATCGTCGGTTTCACTCAGGACGGTGAAAAAGGCTGAAATCGCGCCGGCTCCGCGAAGCGCCCCGCACTGTTCGACCAGCCTTGGCAATGCTGCAAAGGCATTGGGCGTAAAACCGCGCACCGTAGGCGGCTCACCCGCGGACAGGCCAATCTCGCGCAGGGCCATCGCATAACGCGAGATGGAATCGAACAACACCAGGACGTGATGACCCTCGGCCCGCCAGTGGCGCGCCAGCGCCATGGCATATTCAGCTGCACGAACCCGCAGGATTGCCGATTCATCCGAGGTCGCAGCGACGAGGACGGCGCGCTGGCGCAAACTTGCGGGGAGGACATCTGCCCAGAGGTGTTCGATCTCACGCCCGCGCTCGCCGATACAGCAGATCACGCACCGGTCTGCCGCGACCTGACAGGCCAGCTGGTTGACCAGACTTGTCTTGCCGACGCCGCTGGCGGCAAAAATACCCACGCGCTGGCCGATACCGAGCGGCAGGAGGCCGTCGATGGCCCGGATGCCTGTCTCCAGTTGTCCGGCATGCGTGTGGCGCGTCATCGGGCGATCCGCGACCATTTCGAGCCGCGCCCAGGCGTCGGCATCGACAGCCTCGTTTCCGTCGATCGGTTGCCCCAGTGCATCGATGACCCGCCCGAGGAAAGCGTCACCGACTGCGACGACATTGCGTTGCGGGAGCGCCTCGATCGGATCGCCGATCCGGATGTCCAGCGTCGGGCGATACGGCGCGAGGCGCACAGCGCGGTGATCCACACTGACGATTTCGGCAATCATCGAACCCCGCACGCCGACGCGGCACAGGCTGCCGGGTTCCAGATTCGGGCCGCTGCCTTCGATGAGCCCCGGCAGCACACGCGTCACACGGCCGCGGCGGCCAACCGGATCACAATGGCGCAGACGCGCGAGGATTGCCGCTTCGGTCACGCGTGACCGTCCGGGGCGATGGCCGGGCGAAACGCGGCCTTCAGTTTCTCCCATTGCTGACGCAAACCCACGTCGAGCGTTCCCAGCGTGAGATCGATCCGGCACTCCCCGGCCTTCAGGGCCCTTGTGTGGCCGATCGCGAGCTGGTCGACATCGCAGAGCGCCGCAAGATCATCGAGTTCGGTCTGGTCCGGAAAATCGGACGATGAAACCACGACACGAACGATACCCGACTGGTCGATTTCCCTGATTCGCGCGACGATGGCTGCCTTCAGCAGGTCACGATAATGCGGCTCGTCGAGCAGCATCCGTTCAAGCGCGACTTCAGCGATGAGCACGGCCAGCGCTTCTGCATCGACGATATGCCGTGCGAAAAGTTCGAGCGCCCGGTTACACGCGGTTTCGAGCCGATCGAGCGCTTCGGATCGATCGATGTCGAATTCCTGCATGGCCTCCCGCCGGCCGTGGGCCTCGCCCTCACGTCGTGCAGCAGCGATGGCTTCGATATGGCCGAGCTGCGCAGCCTCCAGTGTCGCGATCGTTTCGCGCAGGATCGCGACTTCATCTCGCGGCGTCGGCGAACCGACGCGCTCCGCTGTGCCTGCGGCATCCGTCACTTCAGGCACGCTATCCACAGCTATCCGTCGATAGCCGTCCGCCTGTGACGCCTTGATCAGCCCGCTCATGTGCGAGGCTCCCGCACCGTGACACCTGACATCCACCGGCCGAACATGGTCGCCACGCGCGCGAACAGGTCGCCGGCGGCTTCCATGTCGGCCGACCCTGCCTGGATATGCCTCATCAGCGCTTCCCGGGTATCGGCAGTCAGCGCCGCATCAGCGGCCTGCAATCCGATGAGCCAGGAGGAGAGTCCGGGTGCGCGGTGCGTATCCTGCGCCGTCATGGCCGCGGACCGCTCCTGGCCGAGCCGGGCCATCACGATCGCGCGCTGCTCCGACGGCAGATCCGCCAGGATTTCAGCCGCATCGGCAGGATGAAACCGTGCCAGCTCATCAAGCAGCTGCTGCAATTCGGGCGTCATGCCGGTCATGACTTCCGCTCCAGCAGCTCGAGCTCACGGGCGAGGCGCGCCGCAAAATCACGCTTGCGGTTCGACGACAGGCGGCGGGTCCAGACCCGCGGAGCCAGAAAAACCACAAATACCAATACGACACCGAGACCCAACGCGAGCCAGAAGCCACGCGCAAAGGTCATGCCCTCGCCCCGGGGCGCGGCCGGCGGGGCCACGACATCGCCACGAAAACCGCCATCGGCCATGACGGTGTCCGGTGTGAGCGGGGTCGTACGGACAGGAATGCCGAAGCGGATTTCGTCGCCCTTGGCTGCCTCGAAGCCGATCGCCGCACGCGTGATATCGAGTACCTTGCGTGCGTCATCCTGTCCCAGCGGCTGGGGAAACGTCAGCATCGCGCGCAGGCCGAAATGGCGACCTGTGGGCGAAAAGCTGTCGGCAAACATGTCTGTGCTGTTGTCGGCAGGACCAGCTGCTTCGCTCCCGCCGGGGGATGGCGCAGGCGCCGGTGCCGGGGCAAGCGGATCGAACAGCGCCAGTACCGTCACCTGGGCATTGGCGAACTGCCCCGAACCGTTCAGCGCCTCGCGGATCTTGCCGGCGTAATACTGCTCGATCGCCAGCTTTTGCTGAATGACCGGCGAGGCGTTTTGAGAGGTGACAGGCAGCATTGCGCTGATCACGTCACCGCGTGCGTCAAGGACGACAACGTCGTTGGCATCGAGATCGGCGACCGCCGAGGCGACGAGATTCTGGATGCCGTTCACGGCGGCCGGCGACAGCGTGTCGCCCGGTTGCATGATCACGGTCACCGATGCCTTGGCGGCGGTGTGATCCCGCTGAAAGATACCCTGCTCCGGCAGTGACAGGTGAACGCGCGCGCTGTCGACGCCATCGAGCGTCATGATCGTACGGGCAAGTTCGCCCTGCAGCGCGCGCTGGTAATTGATTTTCTGCGCGAAGTCGGTGAGGCCCATGTCCGATTTGTTGAACAGCTCGAAGCCGACCGCCCCCTTGAGCGGAATGTCGGTACTGACGATCTCGAGCCTGCTCGGGTCGGCCAGGTCCTTCGGCACGAGGATCGTCGTGCCCTTGTCGGCGAGCCTGTACGGGGTCTTGTCCTTCTGCAGCTGCGCAACGACGGCCGCTGCATCCGCAGGACGCAGGCGCGACAACAGGACGACGTAGTCGGTCCTGAGGAACGTGACGTAGATGAGCCCCATCACCGCACAAAGTATCGCGATCCCAAGGGCGACCAACGATATCTGGCGGCGTGCACCGAAGTTGTCCGGGAACGCAGTCCCGGGCATCAGATCTGCATCGCCATGAGCTGCTGATACGCGTCGAGCATCTTGGTCCTGATCTGCATATCAAGCTCGAAATCCATGCGCGCCGTTTCCATGGCATAGGCAATCTGATGGAGCGGGATACCGCCATCCGGGCCCTGCGTGACGAATGCCCTGACGAGATTGTCGGCGTTCACGAGCCTGTCGTTGGTCGCATCGAGCCCGTTGAGCAGCGTTTGTGCAAACGAGCCGCTCGCCTTTTCCGCAACGTGGGACGACGCGGTCGGCGCCATTGCGGTGATCGCGCTGACCGCTGCGGCGGCGACGGGATCGATCGGGGCGATGGTCATGCGTGCTTTCCGATGTCGAGCGCCTTGGCGTACATCTGCCGTGCCGCTGCGAGTGCAGCGACGTTGGCCTCGTAGGCGCGTGAGGTCCTGATCAAGAGCGTCATTTCACCCGCGTGATCGATGCCGGCGTAGGTCACATAGCCCTTGGCATCGGCTTGCGGATTGCCGGGCTCATAGACACGTCGCGGCGTGACATTCTGCGCCTCGACGCCCAACACCTGCACGCCCTGGAGTGCATCGGGATTGACGGTTTCCCCGGCGTGCACGGCCTTGTCGAAACTGACCTTCGGGCCCGAGACGAGCCTCAACGGCTGATATTCCTGCGCGCCCGGCCCCAGAACGGCATCCGCATTGGCGAGATTCTGGGCAATGACTTCGAGGCGCTGCCATTCGACATCCAGTGCCGTCAGGCTGATCCGTTCCGGGCTCACGTGTTGTGTCCTCCTGAGATGGCAAGCTCGTCGAGCTGGAGTTGGCGATTGAGCAATTCGACGACGGTACCATAGCGTCCCGATGTCGACGCCGCCGATGCCAACTCGAGATCGAGCCTCAATTCGGTGCCGCCGGGTCGTGCGGGCCCGCGCTCGATGACCGGCTGGACTGCAGCGACAGCTGCATCGCCGGCGGGCGCGGCAGCTTTCAGCGCATCCTCGAATTTGATCCGCAGCGGCCGATAGTGGGGTGTGCCGGCATTGGCGATATTTTCGGCAATGACCCGCGAGCGGACGGACAGGCAGTCCAGAAGCTTCAGGAGCAGTACGGGAGAGGTCGCTTCCATATGCCTTGCACCTATTGCACGATGAGTTCGGCATGCAGGGCACCGGCCGCCTTGATCGCCTGCAGGATGGCAATCATCGTCCGGGTGGACACATGCACACGATTGAGCGCCTGGACCAGATCGGTGACCGAGGCGCCGGATGAATTGACCACGGTGTCGTTGCCTTCGTTGACCGTGAGCCTGGTTGGCGTCGCGAACCCCGGATACCCGCGTGAACGGTAAGGACCTGCCCATCCGGTGTCCTGCGGCGCGTCGTGGTCGATTTCGACTGCGACGCGGATATCGCCCTGGGCGATGACGACATCCGAGAGCCGTGCCCCGCCGCCCGCGACCACTGTTCCCGAGCGTTCGTTCACAACCACCCGGGCAATCTGGTCGGGGATGACGCCGAGATTCTCGATTCGTGCGATCAGGCGGTGAATATCGGTTGCCGGCGTGGGCACCCTGATCGAGATCGCCTCGGCGGATCGCGCGTAGGCAGCGCCCCCGCCCATCGCTTGATTGATCGCATCGGCAACGTTCTGCGAGGTCGTGAAATCCGGCTCTTTCAGGAGAAACGTGAGACCATCCTTGCCCTGCAGATCCGCGACGACCGTTTCTTCAACCGAGGCGCCACCGGACAGCGTACCCGCTGTCGGCGAGTTCTTCTGCTGGACGTTGACATCGGCGTCGAAGCGATAGCCGCCGACCACCAGCGGTCCCTGTGCCAGGGCATAGACATGCTGGTCGGGGCCCATGAGCGGGGTCAGCAGCAAGGTGCCTCCCGCAAGGCTGAAGGCATCGCCGATCGAGGTCACGTTGACATCGAGCTTGTCGCCGACCGTTGCCGAAGGCGGCAGCGTGGCGACGACCATCACGACCGCGACGTTGCGGCTGCGGACCTGATCCACGGTGATATTGGCACCCATTCGCCCCAGAACGTTCTTGAGCGCCTGGCGGGTCACGTCGCTGCCCGGTGAATCGCCGGATCCGCCGAGGCCGGTGACGATGCCATAGCCGACGAGCGGATTATCCCGCCAGCCCTCGAACCGCCCCAGATCCTTGATACGGACCTCGGATGTCTGCGCCAGGGCCGGCGCCGAGAGCCCTGCCAACAGGGCACACAGGATCAGCCACCAGCGCATTACAGCAGGCCCAGCAGCCCGAATACGCGCGACACAAACCCCGGTTTGGCACCTTTCGAGGCGTAGCCCTTGCCGTCATATTCGATGACGGCATCTGCGAGGCGACTGGACTGGATTGAATTGTCCGCGCCGATATCTGTCGGCCGAACACGCCCTGAAAGCCTGATAAAGCTGCGTTCCCCGCTGATATCGAGCGACTGGGTACCGCTGACATGAAGGTCGCCGTTGGGCAGAATGCTGTCGACCGTCACGCTCAGCTGGGTCACGAACTGGCCAGCACGCGTGGTCGATCCTTCGCCGTTATAACTGCCGGACAGATTGGCACTCGCATTGGGATTGAAATGCGAACCGGCCTGGAGACTCGCGGAAACCGCGGTCGATTTGGCCGTGGTCGTGCCTACGCTGTTTGTTGCGGTGGCGTTTTCCGACACCACAATCGTAAGGCTGTCGCCGATGTGCTCCGCGTGGCGGTCCGACGCGAGTGCAACCCAGTTGCCGGGGCGATAGAGATCCGCCGCGTAAAGACCGGTGGCCTGCGCCGCCGCGGCCATCGCGGCTAACAGCGCAACATGACGCCGCATCAGCGCTTCTCCCCGGCACGTACAGCGATGACCTCACCATCCGCGGTTCTCACAAACAGCATCTCCCCCTCACGCGCATTCTGCAGCGCTGTGGCCTGGCGCTCGACATGCGTCTGACCGACTGTCACCTCGAGAACCACCTTGTCGCGCTTGTGGATAACGGAGCGATCTGCCGCACCCGAAACGGCGGACGCGCGCGGCGCAGAGGGAACCGCAATGACCGCTGCATCGACACCCGAAGCTACCGGCAACATGTCAGACGCCCCCGCGACAGGCGCAGGCAGTCCGCCGCATTGCGCGAGGCACCTTGCCGGGCCATGGACACATCAGCTCCGACGCAGGCCATTGGCGATCCCCATCAATTCATCGGAGGCCTGAAGTACCTGCGCATTTGCGCCGTAGACCCGCTGGATGAGGAGAAGGCTTGTCATCTCGTCGGTGAGCTGGACATTGCTGGTCTCGAGCGAGCCCTGGATGATCGTGCCGGCACCATCTTCGCCTGACGTGGAAGCTTGGAGGCTCGAGGGGTCGGTTGCCGTATAGAGTCCGCTGCCATAGTTGCCGAGGGTGGAGGTATCCCGGACCTGCGCCAGACCGATCTGGCCGAGGCGGGTCGGCGTGGTATTCGTGCCGATGAGCGCGGTCACGGTACCATCGGTTCCGATCGTGACCTGACTTGCATTCTGCGGCACGGAAATGAGCTGCTTGAGCGCCATGCCGTTATTTGCGGCGAGATATCCGTCGCTGTTCACTTCAAGCGTTCCGCCGCGCCAGAGCAGCATCTGTCCCGACGGCCCGAGCACCTCGAAGAAGCCATCTCCATTGACAGCGACATCCAGCGCCTGACCGGTGGCGTTGAGCGTCCCCTGATCGAAAACGATATGGTCGGCATGCGCCTCGACGCCCCCGAGACTGACGGGTGCCGTCGTCACCGGATCGTTCGCCGCATTCCCTGCCGCAGGCGACGCCGGCTGATCCGGTCCGGTCAGCAACTCGGAAAAACGCACCGCAACCCGCTTGTATGCGGTCGAATTGACGTTCGCGATGTTGTTGGAGACTGCATCCAGCGCCGCCTGATGCGCCGAGAGCGCTGTCGCGCTGATATAAAATGCCTCGTTCACTTACCCGCCACCCCCGAATGCACTGAATACCCGCCCCAGCAGCTCATCGTAGACCTGGACGAGCTTCTGCCCGACTTCGGCGCGACGCGATGCCTCGATGATCCCCGCCATTTCCTGGCCATTCGACACGTTGGATGCCTCGAGCATTCCCTGATGAATGACCGGCCGGGCAACATCGTTCATGGTCACGCCTGCGGGCGCGGAAAACCCGCCGGAAACGGGTTGCAGCCGACCGGGATTATCCGCTTCGGACAGGCCGATCCGCCCGACCTCCTGTCCCGCTTGGGTAACGGTACCGTCCGCCGCGACGACAAACGCACCTGCCTTAAGGACCAGGTCACCGCCCGTATCGGCTTCGAGGACGGCGCCATCGCTGCGCACGAGATGCCCCGAACCATCAAGCGCGAACGCGCCCTGGCGGGACCAGACGGTCCTGTCGCCCTGCCTCAATGCAAAAAATCCGGCGCCCGAAATCGCAAGGTCGAGTGGCGAGCCGGTATTGGTCAATCCGCCCTGCGCAAAGTCCGTGCGGGTGGGCACTGACAGCACATCCGGCGTATCGCTGTCGGCCATGTCGAGCAACGCCGCGAAAGCAACCGTGCGCTTGTAGCCCGGGGTTTCCATATTGGCGATATTCTGCGCGGCGACATCAACGCGCTGCTGCGATTCAGCCAGAATCGCCGATGCAATTTCAATCAGGCCGCCCATTCGGCTCGTCTAGCCGTTCCAAAACCGGCGGTCAAATACCTAGATTACATAATATTACTGAAAATCAACCTTCAGGACATCAAACGATTTCAAACCCACGGTGCCCGGCACCTCGTTGACCGAAATCACCGCGATCCGCGGAACAGAACGTCGCATGAATGTCTTGAGGTGTCGCCGCAGCAAAGGCCCGCACAGCAGCACGGGTGCGAGCCCCTGCCGCATCATTGCCTCGACCAGCGGCACCACCTTGCGGATCAGCTGCTCGGCGATACGCGGGTCGATCGCGAGATGGGAGACAGCTCCCTGCGCCCGCAGGGTTTCGGTCATCCGCTGTTCGACGGCGGGATCGAGGCTCAGCACCGACAGCTGCTCGTGATCGCCGCGCAGCGCCTGGCATATATTGTGCCCGAGATTCTGGCGAACCAGCTCGGTCAGCTCGGCCATGTCCCTGGTCTGCTGGCCATTCCCCAGCAACAGCTCGACGAGATAATCGATGCTGCCGATCGAAACCTCCTCCGCCGCGAGATTCTGCAACACCTTCTGAACATCGCTGATCGAGATGATCCCGGGAACCAGTTCCTCGACGAGACCGGGCTGCCGGACGCGCACGCCGTCCAGCAACCCGACCACGGTCGCCCGGCTGACCAGCTGCGGAGCCTCGCGCCTGACGACATCCGCCAGGTGCGTCATCAACACCGTCACCGGATCGACCAGTGTAACACCGCGATCACGCAACGCGTCGCAACGCTCGTTCTCCACCCACACTGCCGGCAAACCGAATGCGGGATCGCGGGTCTCGATACCGGCCAGCGGCACGGCAACATCGTTGGCGCGCAGCGCGAGCGTTCGATCGGCCACGATTTCCCCGACCGCATGGCGCGAACCGTGCAGGGAGATTTCGTATTGCTGTGCGCCAAGGCCTGCCTTCTCTTCCACACGCACGCGCGGCATGGAAAGGCCGAGCGCCTGCGTCCGCTCGCGCCGCAACCCGGCGATGCGCTCGTCGAGGAGGGCACGCGACGGCGCCCATGCTGCGGCGAGCGCAGGTCCCAACGCAACCACAATCGGCGCGGTATCGGTCTGGCTTGCGGGATCGGCAGGGGACGCGATGGTGCCGTCGGCATCGGCGAGCCCGTCTCGCGCCGCATGACGGCGGATAAACCACGCTGCCGCGCCGAACAGGGCCAGCAGGATCAGGATCGGCCACACCGGCATACCCGGCAGGAACAGCAGCACGACCAGTGCGCCCATGACGATCAGCGGGATCTTGGGGATCTGGCCCAGCTGACTGAGCACTTCGCGGCTCAGCTGGCGATCCTGCGCCGAACGCGTGACGATGATGCCGGTCGCGATTGAAATGATGAGCGCCGGGACCTGGGTGACGATACCATCGCCGATCGTCAGCAGGGTATAGCGTTGCAGCGCGTCGTACCAGTCGAGCCCGACCTGCGAGATGCCGATGATCCATCCGGCGACGATATTGATCAGGAGGATGATGATACTGGCAACCGCATCACCTTTGACGAATTTGCTCGCACCATCCATCGCGCCATAGAACGCCGCCTCACGCTCGATATTCTTGCGCCTGGCCTTCGCTTCGGTCTGGTCGATCAGCCCGAGGTTGAGGTCGGCATCGATGCTGACCTGCTGTCCGGGCACCGCGTCCAGAACGAACCTCGCAGCGACTTCCGACACACGCTGGGCGCCCGATGTCACCACGACATATTGAACGACGACGAGGATGAAAAAGACCACGAGGCCGATCACGAAGTTGCCCTGGGCCGCAAAGGAGCCGATCGAGTTGATCACATCGCCGGCGAACCCCTGGGTCAGGATCAGGCGGGTCGCTGCGACATTGAGCGACAGCCGGAACAGTGTCGTCACCAGAAGAAGCGAGGGAAACGTTGAAAATTCAACGGGTTTACTCACATAGAAGGTGAGCAGCAGGATCGAGATCCCCGTCGAGAAATTGAGGATGATCAGAAAATCGAGTGCGCTCGCCGGAATCGGCGAAAACAGCACCATCAGGATCAGGATTAGACCGCCGACCAGCGCAAGATCGGAATTTTTGGAAAAGAATGTCGAGATCATGCACGGTTCCCGCGACGTTTGACGTCTGCACGACGGTAGATTTTGGCGATGGGGGTATAGAATTCTTCAGGAATATCCCGATTGAGTGTGGTGCGCTCATAAAGGCTGCGCGCGAGCAATGCATCTTCGATGACGATGACGCTGTAGAGGAATGCGACGCGTTTCAGGGCCAGCGCGAAGCTTCCCGATCCGCGGGCGACCACGCGCGGCGCGCCCATCGTTGCCGGCCGGTATCGCAGTGCGACCGCGTAATGCACCGGGTTGACCACCACCACGTCGCTCCTGCGGATCTCCCCGAGGCTGCGGGCCATACGGACGAATTCGCGATGCAACTGGCGACGTCTGGCCTTGACGCGGGGATCCCCCTCGCGATCCTTGATCTCCCTCCGCAATTCGCGACGGCTCGAACGCATCTCCTGCCCGAACTGTCTGCGCGAAATCAGCTGGTCGGCGACCGCAATGATGAATGCCGCGAGCAGCATGAACAGCAGCAGCCTGAATGCCGTACGCTGCATGATATCAGCCAGATGCGTCGCATCGCCGATACTGCCCACATCCCGGGAAAGCGCAAATCTCAGGACGAGCCATCCGGCCGTAGCATATATCGCAAATTTGACGACACTCTTTGCGGCCGCCACAAGCGTCTGCAATGTGAACAGGCGGCGAAGGCCGGACGCGGGGTTGAGGCGGTTGAAATCGGGCTTGAGTTTTCCGGTCGTGAAGACCGGCCCCGTCTGGATCACTTCCACCAGCAGAACCATCAGCCAGACCGAACCGGCCAGCAAGCCGACCGGCTCGACGATACTGGCAAAGAGGCGACCGGCAACGAGGCCCAGCGCGTCAGGGTTGTCGCTCAGTTGCGGCGCCGTGACGATCGCATCGATCGTCGCCTGGCGCACACGTCCCTGAAGGACATCTCCCTGCATCCAGCCATAGCCCAGCAGCCCTGCCAGTGCGCCAACCATGCCCAGATCCGGTCCACGCGCAACCGACCCCCGCTCGCGCGCCTTTCTGAGCTTGTAGCTGGACGCCTTTTCCGTCTTGTCCTGATCGCTGTCGTCCGCCATCAGCCGAGCCGTGCTGTCATTTCCAGCGTCAGCGCAACCATATGGGCGACAAGCGCACCGGCGAGGCCAAGGCTGACCGGGAGCACCAGAAGGAGTGCGGCGCTCTTGACCTGTATCCCGATAATCAGCGCGTTGAGCTGGGGTACGGCCCGGGCGAGGACCGCGATCACGATATCGATGACAAACAGGACGAGAATCACGGCACTGACGGCGCCGATGCCAAGGGTGAACATAAGCATCAGTTGCTCACCGACGGCGCCGACCGACGCAAGATCGTGAGCCGTTCCGACGGGCGCGATTTCGAGAGAGGCAGCGATAATGCGCAGGATATCTTCCGGGCCGCCCATCGCAAAAAAGATCGCGCCGGCCAGATAGCCGAGAATGGTTCCGACCAGTGGCGTCTGTGCCTGCGAACTGGGGTCGATGAGAAGCGCCAGTCCGTAACCGGCCTGGATGTCGACGGTTCGGCCGACCATATAGAGTGCCGCATAGAGGATGTGCAGCGGCAGGGCCATGGAAAGCCCGATCATCAGCTCGTGTACCGTTGCCGGGACGATATTGGCGGCATCGAGAGGGCCTGCCAGCTGCGCCCCGCCGCCGGCAATCGCCGCGCCAAGGCCTACGCTCAACAGCATCCGGAACGTCCGCGGAACCCGCGTCAGTGTGAATGGGGGTGTAAAGGACAGCAGCGGCGCCAGTCGCAGGCTCAGGAGCAGACTGGACACGATCCAGCGCTCCATATCAAAAGCCGGCACCGGATCTTGCTCAGTTCAGCTGGGGAATGATCGCGATCGAGCTGATCGCGAAAGCGGTGATATGCTGGAGCATCCACGGCCCCAGCGCAATCAGCGTGAGCGCCGCACAGAACAACTTCGGCACGTAGCTCAAGGTGATTTCCTGAAGCTGCGTCGTTGCCTGGAGGACGCTGACGAACAGGCCGACAAGCAGCACGACAATCAGCAGCGGTGCCGCGATCAACATCGTCGACCACAACATCTGGTTCACAAGACCGATCGCCTGATCCGATTGCATAATTTGCCGGTTACCCCATCCTCGAACGCAGACCATGGCAAAAGATGTCGTTCCCGACCAGCGGCGTCGCTGGCGTTTCGCGATTTTTTTGGATGATGGCGTGACGGCGCCCCCCACCATCAACCTGTTCTGTGAAGATGCCTGTCTCGTCGGAGCCCACGCGCACCGATCAGCGTCACCTGGGTTCTTTCGATCTTGCTGGATAGAACGGCTTCGCGCGCTGTCAGAGGTGACAGCATGATGTCTGGATTGGGAATGCCTGACAGGGCACCCTCATACCGTGCGGTCGCAGCGTCGGCTGGGCCGACGAGCGGGAACAGGGCGCCAAGGTCGAGCGTGGCGGGCGGGAAACGCCCACGACCTCGAACTCCAGCTTCAGATCGTCGGGGACCCACCCCGCATCGCCTGTCCGGCGCCTGCGGGGGCGGATGAAACCCATGCTCGCGCAGAACCAGCTCGAACGCATCTTGCTCCACGGTCACCACGTCGAAGTCACCGGTTGCGACCGCCCCTTCCGTGTAAAGTTCGACCGCAGCGCCCCCGACCAGAATCGGCGGTCGAAAGCCGCGCTCATCGAGCGCGTTGCTGATGCGGGCAAACACCTCGAGCGCGGCGATAAATTCGGGTCGCCAATATCGCTGTGCCATGCCGCCTCCTGCAGGTCACATCATGGCACAACGGCATTATGCGCGCCATCACCTGAAATGCTCTGTCTCCCTACAAAAAACCCTCGCCCGCGTGGTCGTCGAACAGCTCGGCCGAACGGATGTAGCCCATCAGGACGTCCACCGACTTCTGACGAGAGACCTCCTGCATTTTGGCGAGGGACGCCCGCGTGCGTACCGCCTCGGTCAGGAACCCCGCGCGCAGCGAATAGCCGCCGACGCTCGCCGGATCGAGCCCGGCCTTTTCGGCATAGCGCTGGACGAGCCGCACCACCGACCGGTCAGACATCTCCTCGCCGCTCGCCGCGCCATCCGGGCCGATGCGGGTGAACAGAGGCCCGGCCTCACCTCCGCGCACGCGCACCCAGGCATTCAGATGCGCGACCGGCTTCAGCACCTTGCCCGCGGGAATGGCGATCACCGCCCCGACGCCTTCCTGATCGGTTTTCGAGGCGCGGATGCGCAACGTCAGCCCCTGCGCGACCAACGTCAGATCCGACAGCTGCAACGCCACCAGTTCGGAGCGCCGCAACGCCGCCAGTCCCAAGGCCAGCACCGCGCGGTCACGGATCGAACGCGTCCCCTCGCCTTGAGCACAACCGATCATCCGCGCGCAGTCGGCCGCGGTAATGGCCGCCTTTTTGCCCGACGGCCGCGCGCGCTGCTCGCGGCGGATGCCCGAGCGCGTATCGGCGATGACCATGCGCGTATCGCGCGCCTGCGGCGCCACCTCGCCCGCTTGCCGGTGCTGCCCCCCGATCACGGCCAAATGCCGGGTGATCGTCGATGGCGCATTGCCGGCGCGGGCACGCGCGGCGAGATAGGTCGCCACCGCCTCGGGGCTCGCCGGCAGCGGCGTGAGATCGCGCTCCCAGCACCAGCGCGCGAACTGCGCCCAGTCGCTGGCATAGGCACGCACGGTGTTCGCAGCGCGGGCGCGCTGGCGATAGGCGCGCGTTGCGGCGATCTCCTCGACCAGTGCCGGCGAGACGCTGCCGGTGGCGCCGGCGCATCGGCAGGCGCCACCGGCATTGACCTCCCCTGCACCTCGCTCAACGCCACAACCCTCGCATTTTCGCGCCCGCCACCGGGCGCTGCCCTCTCATTCCTATCCCGAAACGGGTTGTCCGGGAAGATGCACAATCGGCCAATAAGGACACGCAGAACCAATGATGACAGGATCCTTGATACCCGGTAGCCCATCTGCGCTCGTTGATTCAGTCAATTGGTGGACGGCTCTTTTGACTGGTACGATCGGCAATGTGGTCGCGGTCATCGCCATTGCGTGGCTCGGATTCATGATGTTCGAGGGTCACCTGCAAATCCGCGGCGGCATTCGAGTGGTGATCGGGTGCTTCATTTTATTCGGGGCGCCGTTGATTGCAGCGGGGCTGATGTCGGCCAGTCACGGTGTGCAGGCCATGCCGGTGCCGCCGCCGGCACCAGCTCCCACGCCGATCGCCACGCCCAAAAAGCCGCCCAGTTTCGATCCTTATGCGGGCGCTTCGGTTCCTAATCAGTAGGGCGCTCCAGCAGGGAGCTCAGCACAGAAATGCCGTTTGCAGTCGGCCTGATTGGCGCGCATGCTCACATCGCATCAACAGACCAGAACATGGGATTGCGCAACCATTCGGACACAGCGGATTCGCGCCAGCCGGTGCAGCGGGTGGCAATGCGCACCTGTGCTGGGAAAGTGCCTGCCTGGATCTTCCGATAGAGCGTCGAGCGCGAGAGGCCGGTGCGATCGAGCACGGCGTTGAGGCGCAGGATGCGGTCAGGGGTGGTTGGGGTCATGGCCTGTCTCCTCGGGGTTGTGTGGGGGGCACCGCGCCCTGAGGACCACAATTGACACGCCGTTTGCGCAGTTCAAGTGGGTGCAACTTGCTGTAATCAGACAAGAAGTACGCCATTTCGTCCTTCTGCACGCTGGTGCCCGCCAATGCACGCCGATGCACCTTCAAAAATATTTTGTCCGTCCGAAGTTGGTGGGCGTCCCCTGCTGCGCGCAGGGTCGCGCTCTATGACGCTCGCGTCACCGCGCCGCTGTGCGTCGCGTCGGCCAAGCCGTGACGATCGCCTGACGCATTCCGGCCCGCCTTGGGCGGTCCGGGCGCAAGCTGTGCTTGCGCAGGCGGACGCCGCGCTGCCCGCGCGGCGGCGTTGAGCCTCGGCTCCTGGTTGGCGGGGTGCATCACGGCCCTGTAGCCCCGCCGCGACGGGGCGCAACCCGGCCGCTGCGCGCCCGGGTCTTCCACTTCGTTCCAGCCTTGTCAGGTGCGCCCCGCCTCAGCCGGCGGGGCTGTCGGTCCGCTCCTGCCGCCCCCCGCCACCCCGGCGCCGGTCCATGGCGGTTTGCAGGCAGGAGAAGAGATCATGGGCACTATCGAACGCCAGAGCCTTTATGGCGACGTCACGTCGCGAATCATCGGTGAGCTGGAAGCCGGACGGCTGCCATGGGTGCAGCCTTGGGATGCGTCGCTCTGTCCCTGCACCATGCCGCACAATGCAGTGACCGGGCGGGTGTACTCCGGAATTAATGGTGCGCCGTATCGGCGCGAGAAGAAGGAGGAACTGAATGAACAGTCAGGTTCGCTGGTAATGACCTGTACCCACCGGACTAACCTCGGCCAGAAATGGCTGCGACCTCGAAAGAGGCGGGGGACAACAGCATGTTCGGAAAAGGCCCAAAGCGTCGAAGCCATTTATGGCGCGGCGGGTCAGGGTAAGACGTGCATGGCGAAAGCTATACTGCCTGAACCCCAGTTTGCAGCGACTTACACCGCGAGTGGTGCCGCACAATGGCTGACGCGCCGCTTCGGACGGTCGGAAAGTGCGATGTTTATACTTTCCGCGAGCCGGTCCTCCGACGTTGAGAGGCCCGGTCTACCAGCTCGTCCGACGCATCCTCTGTATGGAGGGGCAAGTGAACGAACGGGGCGCCTAAACACGTCGCAACCTCCCTCTCGCGTAAATGCGGGATCGCCTAAACAGGACGGCTTGGCCGGACCTGCATGGCGACGGAGCCGTCATAGTACTCAAATGCCCGGCGTAACGGCCGGGACAGCCGTCCGGCGACCGGCGGACGATCGACGCGATAAGCACGGGGCGACCCGCGTGAAACGCCCACCGATCGGGGGAAGGGCGGCAGCTTCCACGATCCGAACGACTTTGACGGGGGCGTGCTAATGCTGCCGGAAACCGTCGAAAAGGCAATTGGATCACTCCCGGCCGTGGTGCGGTCGGGCCGGCGGGCCAACGGCCTGTTCCGCCTGATGAAAAGCCCGTCCCTCTGGGATCAGGCCTATCTGAAGGTCGCCGCCAACAAGGGGGCGATGACACCGGGCATCGATGGACGAACGTTCGACGGCTACTCGCCCGAGAAAGTTCGTTCCATCATCGCCCGTTTATCGGACGGGTCATACAAACCCGCTGCTGTACGTCGTGTCTTGATACCCAAGTCCGACGGTCGCATGCGACCGCTCGGCATACCGACCACGGAGGACCGTCTCGTCCAGGAAGTGGTCAGGATCGTGCTCAACCAGATCTACGAGCCCATCTTCCATGATGCGAGCCACGGGTTCCGGGAAGGCCGTTCCTGTCACACCGCGCTGAAGACCATCGGCGCGGTCTGGACGGGCGTCAAATGGCTGGTGGACGTTGATGTTGTCAGCTTCTTCGACAACATCGATCATGCCATCCTTCTGCGCCTGCTCGAAAAGCGGATCGAGGATCGTCGCTTCATCGCGTTGATCCGAGGGATGCTCAAGGCGGGTTATATGGAGGACTGGCGCTTCCATCGGACCCTGAGTGGCACCCCGCAAGGCGGTGTCGTCTCGCCGTTGCTGGCCAACATCTACCTGCACGAACTCGACGAGTGGATGCAGGGCAAGATCGCAGCCTTCGACAAAGGCGTAAAACGTGCCATGCACCCGGATTATCGCCGGGTGAAGGGGCGTATCGGCAAACTCCGTCGCCGGGTCGAAAAGCTTCGCGCAAGCGAGAATCCCGATCCGGTCGTGATCCAATCCTTGTTGGAAAGGATCAGTCGTGAAAGCGCGGAAAGCCGGACGATCCCGGCCACCGACGCCCTCGATCCGAACTACCGCAGGCTCCGCTACTGCCGTTATGCCGATGACTTCCTCATCGGCGTGACCGGCAGCAAAGCTGAGGCCCGCCAGATGATGGACGAGGTCAGGGACTTCCTGGCCGAGCACCTGAAACTGGAGGTGTCCGAGGCGAAAAGCGGCATCCGGCATGCTTCGGACGGGGCGCGCTTCCTCGGTTACGACATCTGCACACGGACCAATCCCAACTCCTATCGCGCGAACTTCGGCACTCGCCGGGTCACGCGGCGGGGGTGCCGGGACCGGGTGCAGTTGCACGTGCCCCGGGAGCGGGTGCTGCGGTTCGTCCAAGATAAGAAGTGGGGGCGCTTCGACGCCTGCAAACCAACCCACCGGCCCGCGCTGCTCTACGCCAGCGATGTAGAGATCGCTGCCGCCTACAATGCCGAACTGCGTGGCTTCGCCAACTATTATGCTCTGGCGCACGATGTGAAACGCAAGCTGAACAAGGCCGAATATCTGGCCTTCGGGAGCTTCCTTCGCACGCTCGCCAACAAGCATAAGAGCACAACGACGCGCATCGCACGACGGCTGCGGAGGGGGCAGGAGTTTTACGTCACCTACAAGGTGAAGGGCGAAACCCGGTCGATTAAACGTAAGCGCCGCCGGAACCCGGCCTTGCGCGGGATTGGGATGGCGTAGATTTCGCGGGGCAAATGGAGGCCTTGCGAGTGGATATGGAGCAGTCAAACGAGCCTCGTATGGGCGCTCGCCGGGATGG
>Ga0302187_10000314_pt1 | contig 46520 bp, 48 predicted proteins | sample II_Bog_E1_3_FD_202120 | JGI IMG/M metagenome (GOLD analysis project Ga0302187, IMG submission 202120) | Peat permafrost microbial communities from Stordalen Mire near Abisko, Sweden - II_Bog_E1_3 | ecosystem: Environmental > Terrestrial > Soil > Wetlands > Peat | place: Sweden: Abisko...
GACGCCGCCAAACCCGTGGCTGCCGCCCTGCTGGCCGGCGAATTGGTCCGCCTTGAAGTCGAAGCCGGTGAAGCCGGTTGGCTGAACACCCCCGGCCTGGGCGACGAAGGCGATCTGGGAGTGCGCGTCACCGACCACGAAGTCATGGGCGACGGCGAGCTGATCCTGCATCCCCCGGTCCTAGCCCTGGGCGTCGGCTGCGAGCGCGGTTGCGATGCCGCCGAACTGTCGGCACTGGCCCATCAGGCCTTGGACGAGGCCGGACTGTCGGCCCAGGCCGTGGCCCTGGTGGCCTCGCTGGACCTTAAGGCCGACGAAGCCGCCGTCCATACCCTGGCCGCCGAACTGGGCGTGCCCGCCCGCTTCTTCTCTGCCGCCGAACTGGAAGCCGAAGCCCCGCGTCTGGCGACACCCTCGGACGTGGTCTTCAAAGAAACCGGCTGCCACGGCGTCTCGGAAGGGGCGGCTCTGGCCGCCGCCGGTCCGGCCAGCGAATTGCTGGTGCCCAAGATCAAATCGGCGCGGGCTACCTGCGCCATCGCCAAATCCAGCGCCATCGACCCGGCCAAGGTGGGTCGTCCGCGCGGGCGGCTGTTCGTCATGGGCATCGGCCCCGGCCAAGCCTATTGGCGCACCCCGGAAGTCAGCCGGGCCATCGCCGAATGCTCCGATCTGGTGGGCTACGCCCTTTATCTCGACCTGCTGGGGGATGCCTGCAACGGCAAGATCCGCCACGACGGCTCCATGGGCGCCGAGGAAGCCCGCGCCCGCGAAGCCATCGAGCTGGCCGCCGAAGGCAAGACCGTGGCCTTGGTCTGCTCGGGCGACGCCGGCATCTATGCCCTGGCCACCCTGGTCTTCGAGCTTTTGGACAAAGAAGACAAGGCCGACTGGAATCGGGTCGAGATCAGCGTCCTGCCCGGCATTTCCGCCCTGCAGGCCGCCGCCGCCCGGGCCGGTGCGCCCATCAACCATGACTTTTGCACCATCTCGCTGTCGGATCTTCTGACGCCATGGGATGTGATCGAACGCCGGGTCCAGGCCGCTGCCGAGGGCGATTTCGTCATCGCCTTCTATAACCCGGTCAGCATGCGCCGCCGCGATCAGCTGCCCGCCGCCAAAGCCACCTTGCTGAAGCATCGCCCGACCACCACCCCGGTGGTGCTGGCCCGCAATCTGGGCCGCGACGGCGAGACCGTGCGTCTGACCACCCTGGAAGCTTTGAACGTCGATGACGTGGATATGCTGACCTTGGTTCTAGTGGGCAATTCGGAAAGCCGGATCACCAAACGCGGGTCCGCCGAGTGGCTCTATACTCCGCGCGGCTATGCCAAGAAATGGCGTAAGGACTAACGAAGGTCACCTTCTCCCGCCAGGCGGGAGAAGGTTATTTCCTCTTAGACGTTGAACAGGAAGTGGAAGATATCGCCGTCCTGAACGACGTATTCCTTGCCTTCCAGACGCATCTTACCGGCTTCCTTAGCCCCCGACTCGCCGTTGCAGGCGATGTAATCGGCGTAGGAAATCGTCTCGGCGCGGATGAAGCCGCGTTCGAAATCGGTATGGATGACACCGGCAGCCTGAGGGGCCTTCAGGCCCTTGGACAGGGTCCAGGCGTGGCATTCCTTGGGGCCGACGGTGAAGAAGGTGATCAGGTGAAGAAGCTCGTAGCCGGCGCGAATGACACGGGTCAGGCCGGTTTCTTCAAGACCTAGGGTTTCCAGAAACTCCTGACGCTCGGCTTCGTCGGTCAGTTGGGCCACTTCGGACTCGATGGCGGCCGAGATCACCACATGGGCAGCGCCCTGAGCCTTGGCCATCACCGCGACCTTTTCCGAGAAAGCATTACCGCTGGCGGCGGCGGCTTCCTCGACGTTGCAGGCATAAAGCACCGGCTTGCTGGTCAGCAGGCCCAAGGTGCGCAGCAGCGCCCGCTGCTCGGCGTCATAAGAGACCGAACGCACCGGCTTGCCAGCCTGCAGGGCGGCCAGGGCCGGCTCCATGACGTCCAACTGGGCCTTGGCGTCTTTATCGCCGCCCTTGGCCTTCTTCTGGGTCTGGATAACACGGCGCTCCAGGCTGTCCAGATCGGCCAGCATCAGCTCGGTCTCGATGGTCTCGGCGTCGCGGACCGGATCGACCGAGCCTTCCACATGGGTGATGTCGCCGTCTTCGAAGCAGCGCAGCACATGGACGATGGCGTCCACCTCGCGGATGTTGGCCAGGAACTGGTTACCCAGGCCTTCACCACGGGACGCGCCACGCACCAGACCGGCGATATCGACGAACTCCAGCTGGGTCGGGATCAGCTTGGCCGACTTGGCGGCCGTGGCCAGGGGCTGCATGCGGCTGTCCGGCACCGCCACGCGGCCGACGTTCGGCTCGATGGTGCAAAACGGATAATTTGCCGCCTGGGCCGCTGCCGTCGAGGTCAGGGCGTTGAACAGAGTCGATTTGCCGACATTGGGCAGACCGACGATGCCGCAATTAAATCCCATCAGGGGCCTCCGGTTGGTTCGGGCTTTTTCGGTTTTGGCGCAGGCACGGCCTGCGTCAGCTTGGTCATGAAGCCGTTCTCGTTGCCGTCGAACAGCAAGGGCAGTTCTTTCGCCAGGGCGTCGAGCAAAGGCTCCAGCCACTCCTGGTCCGATTTCGCGAAGTCGCCCAGGACCCAGTTGGTCACCAGCGCCTTGTCGCCCGGATGGCCGATGCCAAGGCGCACCCGCCAATAGTCATTGCCCAGATGGGCGTCGATGCTTTTCAGGCCGTTATGGCCGCCGGCTCCGCCGCCCTTCTTAACCCGGACCTTGGCCGGAGGCAGGTCGAGTTCGTCATGCAGGGCGATGACATTGCCGTTGGGAATCTTGTGGAACCTTGCCGCCGCCGCAACCGACTGACCGGATAGGTTCATATAGGTCTCGGGCTTCAGCACCAGCACTTTTTCGCCGGCAATGGTGCCCTCACTCACCTGGCCCTGATATTTCGAGCGCCAGGGGGAAAAGCAATGGCGGCGGACGATCTCGTCCGCCGCCATAAAGCCGATATTGTGGCGATTGCGGGCATAGGACCCGCCTGGATTACCCAGCCCGACAATCAGCCACATTTTATCAGGCGGTCGGCTCGGCAGCTGCCTGTTCATCACCAGCCAAGGCCACGGTCGGGGCGGCGATGGTGGCCAGGGTGACGTCCTTGTGATGGGTCACAACGGTCACGCCAGCCGGCAGCTTCAGGCTGTCGATATGCACCGAGGTGCCGATCTCCAGGCCGCTCAGATCGACCACCACTTCGTCGGGGATGGCATTGCCGGGGGCAATGATCTCGACTTCGTGGGAGACGATGTTCAGCACGCCGCCACGCTTCAGACCAGGCGACTTGTCCTGGTTGGCGAAATGCACCGGCACATGGACATGGACCTTGGAATCGGCGGAAATGCGCAGGAAATCGACGTGCAGAGCAGCATCGGTGACCGGGTGACGCTGAATGTCGCGGCACAGGCAACGCTCGACCTTGCCATCAACCTTGATGTCGAACAGACGGCTGTAGAAGCCGGGCTTGTTCATCTCGGCGATGATGATGCGGGGATCAAGGGCGATGTTGACGGAAGACTGCTTGTTGCCATAAATGACGGCGGGCACCAAACCCGAACGACGGGTGGCGCGGGCTTCCCCCTTACCGGCCTGCGGACGCGCAACCGCGTCGAAAGAACTGACTTCGCTCATGGAACTCTCCATAGGAATGGCGCGGCCTCCAGGGGTGCCGTCGCCAGGAAAGGGGAGTGTTTAGCGCCTGACGAGCCGGAATTCAAGCGATATGAGTCGAAACGCCCAGGAAACGCCTCTCGTTCTGCTTCTTTCCAGCGAGCACTGAGCGAGCGGCCAAGGCGCGGAGGCGCCGCCCGGCGATGGGACCTACGGCGGGCCAGCAGCCCGCCGGTATCTAAGGCCTGCGCAGCAGGAACACCGCTTGTTCGCTCAGCCAGTTGGACAGGCGTCCACCGGCGTCGAAGCGGATCAGGCCCTTGGAGTCCAGGGACACAGAACGCTCCACCACGATGCCTTCTTCTTCACACAAAGCAATGAAATCGGCGATGGTGCAAAGATGGATGTTGGGGGTGTCGAACCACTGATAGGTCAGGGTCTGGGTCACCGGCATATGGCCGCCAAAGAACAGCCCCAGCCGCACCTTCCAGAAACCGAAATTGGGGAAACTGACGATGGCCCGCTGGCCGATGCGCAACAGATCGCGCAACACCAGCTTAGGATTCCGGGTGGCCTGCAGGGTCTGGCTGAGGATCACATAGTCGAAAGCACCGCTGGGATAATCCTTCAGATCGGTATCGGCATCGCCCTGGATCACCGACAGCCCTTGGGCCACGGCGGCGCGCACGCCGGCCATGGACAGCTCGATGCCACGACCATCGGCCTGCTTGAAGCGATTGAGGTAATCCAGCAGCACGCCCTCGCCGCAACCGACGTCGAGCACGCGTGCGCCCGGATCGACCATATCGGCGATCAGCTGAAGGTCTACGCGGATGGAAGAGCCGCTCATGCCGTCTCCTTCTTGCGGGGCAGGCCGCGATGTTCGGCAGCGCCTTCCAGGAAACCCGACAGGGTGGCATGGAACTCGGGCTCGTCCAGCAAGAAGGCGTCGTGACCCTTGTCGCTTTCCACCTCGACGAAGCTGACATTGGCCGCCACGGCGTTCAAGGCATGAACGATGGCCCGGCTTTCATAGGTGGGGAACAGCCAGTCGCTGGTAAAGGAAATGACGCAGAAGCGCACCTTGGTGCCGCGGAAGGCATTGGCCAGCGAGCCGCCATGGTCTCCGGCCAGATCGAAATAATCCATGGCCCGGGTAATATAGAGATAGGAATTGGCGTCGAAGCGGTCGACGAAGCTGCTGCCCTGGTGGCGCAGATAACTTTCCACCTGAAAATCGGCGCCGAAGCCATAGGTGATGGTGTCGCGGCCCTGAAGATTGCGCCCAAACTTGCGTTGCAGCGCCGTCTCGGACAGATAGGTGATGTGCGCCGCCATACGGGCCACGGCCAGACCGCGCTTCGGCTGAACACCATACAACGGATAATCGCCGTCGCGAAAATCGGGATCGGCCAGGATGGCCTGACGGCCCACCTCGGCGAAGGCGATATTCTGCGAGGAGTGACGGGCCGCCGTGGCGATGGGCACCGCCGAAAACACCCGGTCAGGATAGCGGGACGCCCATTCCAGAGTCTGCATCCCGCCCATGGAACCACCGATGACGCAGAACAACTTGGCGATGCCCAGATGATCGATCAGCCTGACCTGGGCACGGACCATGTCTGCGATGGTGATGACCGGAAAGTTCAGGCACCAGGGCTGATCGGTCGCGGGATTGATATCCTGGGGCCCGGTGCTGCCCATGCAGCCGCCCAACACATTGGTGCAGATCAGGAAATAACGGTCGGTATCGAGAATCCGCCCCGGCCCCACCAGCTCTTCCCACCAGCCAGGCTTGCCGGTGACGGGATGAGTTTCCGCGACATATTGGTCGGCGGTAAAGGCGTGGCAGATCAGGATGGCGTTGGATTTTTCGGCGTTCAGCCGGCCATAGGTCGAATAGGCGATGGTGACCGGCGCCAGATCGATGCCGCAATCCAGATGCAAGGGCTTATCAGCGCCAAGCACCAGCCTGTGGCCGGGCAGCGGTGCGCCCTGGTCGTCCTGGCTGTGGATATCGCTCATCTTTTCGGCATCTTTTCGGCTCGAACCCTTAAGGCATGAGGCAACGATAGCTAGGGACCACCGAGCGGCGTGTCAAGGGTTGATTGCACTCGAGCCGCCCTTGCATTCTGCCCCGTTCCGATGAACTCTAGCTCTTTGAATGCCAAGATCAGACATGGAAGATGTGATGCGAAGGATTACGGGTGCGGCTTTATGCCTTCTGCTTCTGGCCTCTTCGGCACTTGCTGCCGACAAGCCGGCCAAGGCCAAAGACCCGAGCCAGCAGCAACAACAGCAGACGAAGCCGCCGTCGGATCCCTCCCAGGGCGAGGTCATCAACAACGCCCAGGAATACCGCCACTGCATCGCCCTGGCCCGGCAAAAGCCCGATGACGGCTGGGAGGAGGCTCTGGCCTGGACCAGCTTAGGCGGCGGCGAGCCGGCCCGCCATTGCGCCGCCATCGCCCTGATCGGCCTGAAGCAGTTCGAGGAAGCCGCCACCCGCCTGGAGACCCTGGCCCGCGACAGTCACAGCTCCAACATGCTGCGCGCCGGCATGCTGGCCCAGGCCGGGCAGTCCTGGCTGTTGGCCAAGCAACCCGAGAAAGCCTATGCCGACCAGACCGCCGCCCTGAAACTGGTGCCCGACGCCCCCGACGTGCTGGTGGACCGCTCTCAGTCCCTGGCCGAGGCCAAGAACTACCGGGAAGCCCTGGCCGATCTGAATAAGGCCGTCGAGGGCGACCCTAAGCGGGTCGACGCCCTGGTCTTCCGCGCCACCGCCAAACGCTTCCTCGACGATCTGGCCGGAGCCAAGACCGACCTTGATGCCGCCAAGGCGCTTAATCCGCTGTATCAGGACACCTGGCTGGAAAGCGGTATCAACAAGCGCCTGACCGGCGACGATGCCGGAGCCCGCCAGGACTGGCTGAAGGTGCTGGAAATCGCCCCCGACACCGCCACCGCCGACGCCGCCCGGCGCAATATCGAAATGATGGATGTGGAAAAGGTGAAGCAGTGACGGCCTGCCTGTTCTGCTTCGGCCTGGGCTATAGCGCCGAGGCCCTGGCGCGGCGCTGGCTGGAGCGCGGCTGGGAGGTCATCGGCACCGCCCGCGACGCCTCGCGCTTGGCCGAGCTGGAGGCCATGGACATCGAGGCCATCGCCTTCGACCGCTCCCGCCCCCTACCCGCCGACGCCTTGGAAGACGCTACCCATCTGCTGATCTCGGTGCCGCCCGACGCCGAGGGCGATCCGGTACTGGATATGGCCGAGGCTCAGATCAGGACGGCTCTGCCGTCCTTACGCTGGATCGGCTATCTATCGACCACCGGGGTTTATGGCGATCATCAAGGGGCCTTGGTGGACGAAACCACCGCGCTTAATCCCAACGCCACCCGCTCGCGCCGCCGCGCCGAGTCCGAAGTCCGTTGGCGGGAGTTGGGGGCTCATATCTTCCGGCTGGCCGGCATTTATGGCCCCGGTCGCAGCGCCCTGGACGATGTTCGCGCCGGCATCGCCAAGCGCATCGTCCGCCCCGGTCAGATCTTCAGCCGCATCCATGTGGAAGATATCGCCACGGTGCTGGAAGCCTCCATGCTGCATCCGCGCCCTGGGGCCATCTATAATGTCTGTGACGACGAGGCGGCTCCATCAGCCGACGTCGTGGCCCATGCCTGCGCCCTGCTGGGCGTCGAGCCGCCGCCGGAAGTGCCTTTCGACGATGCCCATATGTCGCCCATGGCCCTCAGCTTCTGGGCCGACAACAAACGGGTTTCAAACCGCCTGATACACGACGAGCTAAAGGTGCGACTGGCCTATCCCACCTACCGCGAGGGGCTGGAAAGCCTGCTGCCGGAATAAAAAAGAGGCCGCGAACGAATCGCGGCCCCTTTCTCAAAATATCCCCTGGGACGAAACGCTTAGTTGTTCTTAGCGCCTTCGTGGATCCAGGTACGGATGGTGTCGCGGTCGCAGGTGGACAGCTTCTTCTTGGTGCCATGAGGCATCTGAATGCTCTTGTCGGCGCGGCCATCCAGCAGAACGATCAGATTGCTGGTCTGGGTATCATTGGCAACGACGATGGGGCCGAACTTGGTGCCCTTGATCAGGCCATCATAAGAGGTCAGATCGAGGCCGCTCTTCTCCAGGCCTTCGCCGCCAGTCTGGTGACAGGAGACGCAATGAGCCTGCAGGATCGGGGCAACGTCTTCAGCGTAGCTGACGGTGGACTTCTTGGTGGCGGCGCCGGCACCGGTCGCCATGGCCAGAGCGGCACCGGCAACCAGGACAGACAGAACAACTTTACGCATGGGACTTCCCCTTACCTTTTTATTCCAGCCTATGGGTATCGCGCCCCTGATTGGCTGATCGGTCATGGCGCAGTGTAAACCGCAAGGCGAAAGCGGCCAAGTACCCGGAAGAAGGAGAGGGACAAAAACCTTTTGGACAATAGGACATCACCAGGGGTGCTGGCTTCGCAAGCAGACGCTGCCTATACTGCCGCCATGTCCGTCGCTTCTCCCCGCCTGATGCTACCCCCCGTCCCTGCCCTGGTCGCCGCACCGGGCGGCGCCGTTCTGCTGTCTCCCGATGGCGAGGTCGAGACCCTGACGCTGGCCCAAGCCAATCGCCGGGTCCGCGACGAGCCGCCGATGGTCTGCCATCTGCGCAGCGTCGCCGCCAAGCTGAAGACCGAGCCCTTCCCGGCCTTCGATCTTCTGGAGCTGTTCGCCTTCATCCGCCCGGCCCAGTTCTGCGTGCCGACGCCGCGAGGGCTGGCCGAAGCTTTGAACCTGCCGGCTCCGCGCAATCACGAGGAAGAAGCCGAGCTGCTGCCCGACGCCGCTCGCGCCCTGCTGGAAGAACTGATCACTCGTGCGCCGCGCCTGCATGCCTCGAAGCAATCCGACGCCAAGGGCATCGCCTGGGTGATGGCCAAGGGTGGCTGGATCTGGGCTCCGTCGATCATAGCTGCCCTTGGTGCCGATAACGACCAGGGACGCGGCTCGGCGGCCATGAAGGTCTGGGACCGTCTGGGGGAATGGAGCGAACATGCCCCCGAGGCTCCCGCCGGAAATATGCCGGTGGACCCGTCGGAAGCCCGCGCCCGTCTGGCCCAAATGCTGGGCGAGGGAGCCGAGCAACGCCCCAGCCAAGCCGATTACGCTTCGGCCGCCGCCTTGGCCTTCGCCCCGCGCGACATGGCCGGAGCTCCCAATCTGGTGCTGGCCGAAGCCGGCACCGGCACCGGCAAGACCCTGGGCTATATCGCCCCGGCCAGTCTGTGGGCCGAAAAGAATTTGGGGCCGGTCTGGATCAGCACCTATACCCGCAACCTGCAGCGTCAGCTGGATGGCGAGCTGGACCGGCTTTATCCCGATCCCGCCATCAAGGCCCGCAAGGTGGTGATCCGCAAGGGCCGGGAAAATTACCTCTGTTTGCTGAATCTGGAAGAAGCCGTCATGCGGCTGATCCCGCGTGGCGGCGAGGGTGCCCGTCCCGGCGAGGCCGCGGCCTTAGGCCTGATGGTCCGCTGGGCCGGAGCCACCCGCGACGGCGACATGGTGGGCGGCGATCTACCCGGCTGGCTGGCCGATCTGTTGGGCAAGGCCCGCACCATTGGTCTGGCCGACCGCCGGGGCGAATGCATTTATTCCGCCTGTCCGCATTTCCGCAAATGCTTCATCGAACGAGCCGTGCGCAAGGCCAAGCGGGCCGACATCGTCGTCGCCAATCATGCCCTGGTGATGATGCAGGCGGCCTTTGGCGGGCTGGATGATGGAGTTCTGCCCACCCGCTATGTCTTCGACGAAGGCCATCATGTCTTCGAGGCCGCCGACGGAGCCTTCTCAGCCGCCCTCTCGGGGCTTGAGACGGCGGAGCTGCGCCGCTGGCTGCTGGGAGCCGAGGCCGATCTCCAGAAAAGCCGCGCCCGTGGCCTGCGCCGCCGCTGCGAGGATCTGGTCGGCAACAGCGAGGAATCCGCCGAAGCCCTGGACGAAGCCTTACGCGCCGCCCGCTCCCTGCCCGGCCCCGGCTGGCACCAACGCCTTGCCGAAAGCCAGCCGCAGGGGGTTTGCGAAAGCTTGCTGTCCCTGGTCCGCCAGCAGGTCTATGCCCGCGTCGGCGGCCAGGACAATCCCTATAGCCTGGAATGCGAGCCCCGCCCGCCGCTGCCGGGCCTGACCGACGCCGCCCTGGATCTGGACGTCGCCCTGGAGCGACTGGCCCGGCCCCTGAAGACCCTGGCCAAGACCCTGACCGACCTTCTGTCCGACGAAGCCGCCGAGCTGGAAAGTGCCACCCGCCAACGCATCGAAGCCATTGCGCGGAGCATCGACCGCCGAGCCATCACCCCCATCGCCGCCTGGCGCGATATGCTGGGCGGGCTGGAACATGAACGCCGTCCCGAATATGTGGATTGGTTCGCCGCCGAGCGCATCGATGGCCGCGACATCGATATCGGCTTTCATCGCCATTGGGTCGATCCTTCGGCTCCCTTCGCCAAATTCGTCGCCGAACCGGCCCATGGCCTGCTGATCACCTCGGCCACCCTGCGCGACGGCTCGGGCGACGTCGAGGCCGACTGGCTGGCCGCCGAAAGACGCACCGGGGCCATCCATCTGCCTCTGCCCGCTGTCCGAGCCGCCCTGCCCTCGCCCTTCGATTATCCCAAGGCAACCCGCGTGCTGGTGGTCACCGATGTGCGCAAGGACGACATGGATCAGGTGGCCGCCGCCTACCGCGAGCTGTTCATCGCCTCGGGCGGTGGCGGCCTGGGCCTGTTCACCGCCGTCAGCCGCCTGAAGGCCGTCCATTCCCGCATCAACGCCGCCCTCGATCAGGCCGGCATTGATCTGCTGGCCCAGCATGTGGACGGCATGGATACATCCACCATCGTCGATATCTTCCGCGCCGAGGAAGACGCCTGCCTGCTCGGCACCGATGCGGTGCGTGACGGCGTCGATGTGCCGGGCCGCTCGCTTCGCCTGATCGTCTTTGATCGCGTCCCCTGGCCGCGCCCCGACATCCTGCACAAAGCCCGCCGCGCCTGGTTCGGCGGCAAGTCTTACGACGATATGATCACCCGCCTGAGGCTGAAGCAGGCCTTTGGCCGGCTGGTGCGCCGGGATGGCGACCGGGGACTGTTCGTGCTGCTGGACCCCTTGATGCCGTCCCGTCTGTCGGGAGCCTTCCCGCCGGGGGTCGAGGTCCGCCGCGTCGGTTTGGCCGAAGCCGTCCGTGAATGCCGCAGCTTCCTGGCCGAAGAAACCCCGCCAATTCTATGACCATTGCAATAGGCGGGTATTCACGTTCATATTGCGACCTTCAGCCGAAGGGGTTGCGGCGGCCATGATCAACGGGTGTTTGCAGGAATGATCGCACCTTCGCCCTTCCGCTGGAGTTTGCTGACCCAGGCGCTAACCCTGGTGACCCTGCTGCTGATCTCTCTGGTCCTGGGCGCGCTATGGTTCCTGTCCGACCGCCAGCAGGCCGATATCGAGGCCATTCTGGCCGACCAGCAGATGACCCTGACCGCCAATCTGGTGGATGAGATCGAACATAAGATCGATCTGCAAATTCGCGCTGTCCAGCGCATCGGTGTCCAATTCACCGGCGATATCCTGAAGGATCCCACCCGCCTGTCCGCCCTATTGGCCACCCGCAATGGTGCCGTCGGCTTCTTTCCCACCGGTCTGGTGGTCTTGAGCCCCACGGGCAAAACCCTGGGGGAATATCCCAAGCTGGGGCGTCTGAGCCGCGATTATTCCGCCCAACCTGGGCTGGCCGAGACGGTGACCTCTGGACAGGCACGGCTTTCCGAACCCTATGCCGGCCCCGAGGGCAGCCTGCCGCTGCTGGCCATGCTGGTTCCCTGCCTGGACGCCAACGGCAAGGTCGAGGCGGTGCTGATGGGCGAAGCCCTGCTGACCGACACCAATTTCCTGGGCAGCATCAGCGATCATCACCTGGGCCAGACCGGCGGCTTTTATCTGGTTTCAGCGAAATCCCAGCGCATTCTTCTGTCCACCGACAAGAACCGCATCTTCACGCCCCTGCCGCCGCCGGGAGCCAACAAGCTGCTGGACAGCATCGTCAAGGGTTATGAGGGTATCGGCATCTCGGTCAGCTCCAAGGGCATCGAGGAACTGCTGGCGGCCCGCACCTTGCCCTCCACCGGCTGGAAACTGATCGCCCGCCTGCCCACCGCCGAGGCCTTCCACCCGGTCGAGACCATGAAGACCCGGCTGGAAGTGACCCTGGGCCTTATCGGCCTGATCACCCTGCTGCTGCTAAGCCTGCTGCTGGCCCGATCTCTACGCCCCCTGGCCCTGGCTGCCGCCTCGGTGCGCGAAATGGTCGCCGGAGATCGCCCGCTGGAGCCAGTGAAGGCCGTCGGCGGCGGCGAAGTCAAAGACATGCTGGAGGCCTTCAACGCCCTGCAAGGCAAGATCGTCGCCGCCCAATCCGCCGAACAGGCCGCCCATGACCGCCTGCGGGCCATGCTGGACAATATGCCCATCGGCGTTGCCGTACTGTCGCCCGAGCGCGTCCTGATCGAGGTTAATCCCCAATTCCGCACCATCTTCGGAATGGAGACCCCGGACCTGCAGGGCAAGCCCTCGCGGGTGCTTTATGGCGACGGCGAGCAACATGAGGAGCTTGGGCGGATCGCCTATCCCATCATGCTGGCCGGAGGCACCTTCCGCGACGACGTGCTGATGGCCCGCCAGGACGGCAGCGCCGTCTGGGTCCGTCTGACCGGCCATCTGGTGAAAACCTCCGCCCCCTCCATCGGCATCATCTGGACCGCCGAAGACATCTCGGAACGTCACGAATCCGAAGAGCTGCTGAAAGCCCAGACCGCGGATCTGGCCCGCTCCAACGCCGAGTTGGAAACCTTCGCCTATGCCGCCAGCCACGATCTGCGCCAGCCCCTGCGACAGGTCGCCAGCTATGTCAGCCTGCTGGAGCGCGGCTATCAGGAAAAATTGGACGACGAAGCCCGCGAATATATCTCCTTCGCCCGCAGCGCCTGCGAGCGCATGGATACACTGATCGTCGATCTTCTCGGCTATGCCCGCATCGGCCGGTCTGGCCGCGAACCGGCCCCGGTCTCCATGGCCGAGGCCTCAGCCGAAGCCATAGAGAATCTGGCCGCCGCCATTGCCGAATGCGACGCCGAGATCATCCTGGATGTCCCCGACGCCCTGCCCTCCGTCATGGGGGATCGCAGCGAGCTGATGCGCCTGATGCAAAATATCATTGGCAATGCCATCAAATACCGCGCCCCGGGCCGCCGCCCCAAAGTCGAGATCAGCGGCCAGTGCGAAGAGGGCTGGCTGCATCTGTCGGTGGCTGACAACGGCATCGGCATCGCCCCGGAATATTTCGAAAAGATCTTCGGCATCTTCCAGCGCCTTCACAGCCGCGCCGACTATGAAGGCACCGGCATCGGGCTGGCCGTTTGCAAGAAGATCGCCGAACATCACGGCGGCAGCATCCATGTGGAAAGCGGCAAGGATGGCGGCGTGACCTTCCAGCTATCCCTGCCGGTTTCCTAACCTTACTGACTAATGCGCAGATTGCTAAGGCGAGCTCCGATGGTGGAGAAAGCCGCGGTCAGCTGGGTCTGGTTGGTGGCGTAAAGGGTATAGGGCGAATAATCAAAGCTGCTGCCGCTCACCGAAGCCGGATGCCCCGCCGTCGAGGGCGGGCCGCTGCAATAGCCGATGGCTGGGCCGGGGCTGCTGCCATCATTGAAGAACAGGGTGTAGATGGTCACCCCATGGGACTTCAAGGCGTCGCAAACCGCCATTTCCTGCATCTCGATCATCTTGTTATAGGCCACCCCGGTGAAGCTGTAGCTGCCGTAACTGGTGGAGCCGGTGGTGTTGTAATTGCCAAAGCTGCTCTGATAGGGCCCATAGCCCGTGTACTGCTGCTGATAGAAATCATTGGCGCCATCGGTCATCAGCACCACCGCCTTCTTCCATAGGGTGGCATTCCAGTCGCTGCTGGTGGAGACCCCGGAATAAAGCCCACCATTGGAGGTTGGCTCCAGCACCCGATAGGCCCAGGCCAGACCCAACGATCCGGTGGTTCCGCCCTGGTGCCAATCCAAAAGGCCCGAGGCATTGCTGGCGCTGGCCACGCCGCCGCTGACCGTCACCCCAAGCTCGCCTGCCAACTGGCTGGAATTGCTGGTTAAGGGCACCACGGGCGTGGGTGGGCAGGACTGGTTCGGGCCATAGTCAGACCCCTGGCCGCCGTTGGAGCCATCATCGTTGCCGGAATACCAGTCGCTCATGCTGGCCTTGGTGCCGGTGGTGGTCTTGGGCGGCCATGAATAGCTATCGGCGCAAGTGCCGTCGCTGATGATCGTCCCCGCCGTTCCGCCGTCATTGGCAAAGGGCCAGCTCGAACCCACGGCGCAGGTCTTCTTGCTGGAATTATAGGTGGTAGGAACCCGGATGTACTGATAGGCAGAGCCCTTGGTCGAAACACTGTTCAGGGCGGACTCCAGATTGGAAACATTCAGGCCGGAATAGTTGTAGGAACTGTAGTTGGACGAGGCCGAGGAGACGGCGGCGAAGCCGGTCGCCTGATCCTCGATGACGCAGCCCCACCATTTGGTCGGGTCGCCCTGGCCAAAGGCCAGCGGATTGGGCGAGCTGTTGGACCCATAAGTGGCGCCGATCAGCTTGGAGATGATGCCGCTCTGGCCGCCGCTGGTGACGTCGGAACTGACCGCCGGCACAGCATTGACCGCCGCCACATAAGGCACCAGCCCCACCCGCACCATGGCGCTGTTGGCATTTAGGCTGCCGCTGGTGGTGCCGTACAATTGCTGCAGCAAGGCATAAGCCGAGGTCTTCAGGGTGTCGATATTCGACAGCCCCAGCGAGCCGGTATTATCCAGCACCAGCACCGCCTCGACGCCGCTGACCGTCAGCTGCACCTGGGTCGAGGCGGCGACGGTGATGGTGGGTATGCCCACCAGCTGCAAAAAGGCGGTGGGCACAGTGGCCGTGGCCCCCATGCCGATCTGATTGGTCACCGAGGTATCGTAGGTCAGCGCCCCCAGGGTGGCTCCATTGGCGGTGGAAAAATTCGCGGCCATATATTTACTAGCCAGCTTCTCCTTATCGGCCACGGTCCAGGAGGTATTGGCCCCCATGGCCAGGGCCGCCGAATCCAAGGCGGCGCTCAAATTCGAACGCACGGAATAGGCCCGCATCAGATCGGTCGAGACTCCGGTGCCGATCACCATGGTGGAGACCACCGCCGCCGACATCAAGGCGACATTGCCGCTGCGGCTTAACAACAGAGATTTCAGGCTGCGCAACATTTGGGGCCTCCTAACAGGGCTTGGCCGGAAGACCGCCCAGCCTGCTGGTATTCAGACTGGTGTCGGTGAAGGTCCGGGAGCCGAGAACTCCGCCGGTGATGGTGGGGGTGTAGCTAAAGGTTACCGTGACCACGATCACCCCCTGGCTGGATGACCCCAATCCCGCCGCCGCCGTCAAAGAGACCGGCGTGGACAGCCCCGAAGGACTGGAGCAGCGCCAGGATTGGATGGCGTTGCCGCTGGAATCATAGGACACCCCCACCATGTCGATGGTCAGCAGGCTGCTGTCCGAAGGCAGGGGCGAAAGCATCTGCTGGGCCGCCGTGACCAGACTGGTCAAGGCCGGCGTGCTTTTCTGGGTGACCAGATCGGAAAGGGATTGGGCGGCCATTTGCGCCTTGGCCGAGGCCTCGGTCAGTTGAGCCAGCTCGGCCATGCCCAGCCATCCGGCCACCATCAGCGGCAGCACCAGTGCCAGCTCGATGGCCGCCAGCCCGCTGGTCCCGGCCAGAAGCCGGGCTATGGGGGCGCGCGCGCTCATCAGTAGGGCTCGTTCTGAAAGACGACGGTATAGACCAGAGGCAAGGTCTGACCGGCGCTGCTGCCCAGGAAATAGCTCAGACCTGGGGTCAGGAAGCTGTAGGGATAGATCACCCGGGCGGTGACCACGTCGGAAGCGCCGGCGTTGGTTGAGGAGGCGCCGGTATTATAGACCGCGCCCGCCGTACCGCCATTGGCGTCCGGCACTGGAATATTGATGGCCGAGAAGCTGGTGAAGCTGCGCAGGTCGAAGACCAGATTGGCGCAATTGACCAGACCGTTCAGCTGATTGCAGACCGCCGTCGAAAAGGCGGAGGCGCCGCCGCCGCCGGTCACCGAGGATTGACCAGTGCGCACCATGCGGGCGGCTTCGGTCACGGCATTTTGCAAGACGGCGTCAGTGAAGGCCATCACCGTGGTTTCGATGATCGCCAGGGTCAGGGCCAGGAAGGGGATCATCACCAGGGCGAATTCCAGCGCCGCCGCACCATCGCGGTTTCTGATCAGCTGCTGGAATGATCCCTTGCGGCCCATGGCCCGGTCTCCCGTTCCGCCTCCCGATAGGGGAGGCTTTCACGGGGACCATTCTAGGGCCGGGGGTTTTGCGACTCTATGACAGGGGTCACAGGGAAAATAAGATCACTGCTTATGCGTACGGTTGAAGTCCACCTCTTCCTCGTTCAGCTGCATGCCGACGAAGATTTCGTAAGCCGCCAGATCACGCAGGTCCTTGATGGGGATGCTCAGCTGCACTTCGTCATCGGTATAGCGCACGCGATCATTACCGGCGGGGAAGTCCAGGGTGACCGGCACCACCTTCTTAGCCTCGGGCTTGGGGAAATAGGCGGGGATGGCGACGAAATAAGAGACGTCGGCCTTGCGGCTCTTGGCCGCCGGGCCCAGCTTGGCATCGACGCTCAGCTGCATCTTGATGTTCATGATGCGCTTGTCGAAGTCGAACAGGCAGGAACCCTTGAAGTTACTGACCTGAGCCTCCAACTCGACATCGGTCAGATCATGGCCCTTGCCGGCCTGGAAGCGGGTCTCGCGGTAGGCGTCGGCCAGCACCGAGATGCGGGGGCATTGCGGCTGATCGGGCTTTTTGCCCTCGAACAGCGAGCAGCCGCCGATGGCCAGCAAGGAGGCGCCGGTCAGAAGACCCAGGGCCAAACGGGAGACGACCTTCGGCATGTTCATGACTTCACCTTTTGCCAACGCTGCAATTCTGCTATTGCTGGCGACTGTAGAGAACAGCGGCCCCGCGCACAAGTCACCGCTTGTGCATGGCCCCTTCCAGCTGGACCCATGACAAAGACTCCGCTCACCATCCTTCTCGCCAGTCCGCGCGGCTTTTGCGCCGGGGTGGACCGCGCCATTCAGATCGTCGAGACGGCTCTGACCAAGTACGGCCGCCCGGTCTATGTCCGTCACGAGATCGTCCATAACCGCTTCGTGGTTTCCTCGCTGGAAGCCAAGGGCGCGGTCTTCGTCGATGAATTGGACGAGGTTCCCGCCGACCGCCCGGTGGTCTTTTCCGCCCATGGCGTCCCCAAATCCGTGCCCGCCGAGGCCGAGGCCCGCGGCATGTTCTATCTGGACGCCACCTGCCCGCTGGTAACCAAGGTCCACCACGAGGCCGAGCGCCATGCCGCCGAGGACCGCCAGATCATCATGATCGGCCATGCCGGCCACCCGGAAGTGGTGGGCACCATGGGTCAGGTCGAAAATGGCCGCGTCCTGCTGGTGGAAAACAACGCCCAGGCCGAAACCATTGAGCCCTCCCAACCCGAGCATCTAGCCTATATCACCCAGACCACGCTTTCGGTGGATGACACCGCCCAGATCGTCGCCACCCTGAAGCGCCGCTTCCCTGCCATCGAAGGCCCGAAAAAGGAAGACATCTGCTTCGCCACCACCAACCGCCAGCAGGCGGTGAAAGCCATTGCGCCGGGCTGCGACGCGGTGATGGTCATTGGTGCGCCCAATTCTTCCAACTCCAAGCGTCTGGTGGAAGTCGCCGCCCGCGCCGGCTGCGAGCGCGCCATCCTGGTGCAGCGGGCCGAGGAGATCGACTGGGCGTCTCTTGACGGCATCCGCCGCTTAGGGGTTTCTGCCGGGGCTTCGGCCCCTGAGGTTCTGGTGGACGAGGTCATCGAGGCCTGCCGCCAGCGTTTCGACGTCACCATCGAGGAGGTGGCGGTCACCCGCGAGACCGTCGCCTTCAGACTCCCCTCCGTGCTGACGGAAGCATAAAGACATGGCCGTTTATACCGAAGTCTCGGACGAGGAGCTGGAAGCCTTCGTCGCCGAATATGCCATCGGCGAGGTGGTCAGCTGCAAGGGCATCGCCGAAGGGGTGGAAAATTCCAACTACCTTCTGCAGACCGACCAGGGCAATTTCATCCTGACCCTCTATGAGAAGCGGGTGAACCCCGACGATCTGCCCTTCTTCATCGGCCTGATGGAACATCTGGCCCGCCAGGGTCTGGCCTGCCCGACGCCTTTGGCTGGGCGCGACGGCGAAACCCTGCGCACCCTTTGCGGCCGCCCGGCGGCCATCATCAGCTTCCTGCAGGGTTTGTGGCCGCGAAAGATTCACGCCTCCCAATGTGCGCCTTTGGGCCGAGCCATGGCCGAGATGCATCTGGCCGGCCTTTCCTATGGCAAGAGCCGCCCCAACACCCTGGGCCAGCCCGACTGGCGACCCCTGTTCGAACTGGAGCGCCAGCGTGCCGACGAGGTCAAGCCCGGTCTGGCCCAAATGCTCGACGCCGAGCTGGCCGAGCTGGAGCGGGAATGGCCCAAGGATCTGCCCAGCGGCATCATCCATGCCGATCTGTTCCCCGATAACGTCTTCTTCAAGGGAGAGGTGGTCTCAGGCCTGATCGACTTCTATTTCGCCTGTACCGATTTCCTGGCCTATGACATCGCCATCTGCCTGAACGCCTGGTGCTTCGAGGCCGGCGGCGATTTCAATGCCACCAAGGCGCGGAACATGCTGATCGGTTATCAGCAGGTGCGTCCCCTGACCCAGGCCGAATTCGATGCCTTGCCCATGCTGTGCCGGGGGGCGGCCATGCGCTTCCTGCTGACCCGCCTCTATGACTGGCTGAACACCCCCACCGGAGCCTTCGTCAAGCGCAAGGACCCGCTGGAGTACGAAAAGAAGCTGCGCTTCCATGCCCAGGTCTCCGGCCCCGGCGACTATGGCCTGGAGATGGCGGCATCATGAGCGAGACCCCCGAGTCTCCCACTCCCGCCCCGGCTCAAGCTCCCACGCCTTTGCGGGTCGAGATCTATTCCGACGGTGCCTGTTCCGGCAATCCCGGCCCCGGCGGCTGGGGCTGCATTCTGCGCTGGAAGGGTGCCGAAAAGGAACTTTGCGGCGGCGAGGCTCATACCACCAACAACCGCATGGAGCTGCAGGCGGTCATCAGCGCCCTGAACGCCCTGAAGCGGCCCTGCGACATCGATGTCTATACCGACAGCCAATATGTTCAAAAGGGCATCAGCGAATGGCTGCGCGGCTGGAAGTTCCGCGGCTGGAAAACCGCCGACAACAAGCCGGTGAAGAACGACGATCTCTGGAAGGCTTTGGATGAGGCTCAGGCCAAGCACAAGGTCAAATGGCACTGGGTCAAAGGCCATGCCGGCCATCCGGAAAACGAACGGGCCGACGCCCTGGCCCGCCAGGGTCTGAAGGAAGCGCGGGAAGGCTGAAAGGCCTTCCCGCAGCGGCCTCTTAAGGGGTGCCGATGGACGAAACGCCCACATCATTGCTGGCGACGATGGTCGCCACCGGGCGGATGTTCAGGCGAGCCCCATCAAAGGATTCCAGCCCGTTGGCCCGCATGATCGCATGCAGGGACTGAACATAATCGTCGCCCCGCTCGGAATAGCGATGCAGAGTGGAAGCCAGGGCAAAGGAATCCAGCTCGCCACGGCTTTTGCGCATCTGCGAGCGGGCCTGACGGTATTCCTTGTAGGCAGGATGAGTGTTCAGGTTATGGGCATAGGCCTCGACCGCTTCGGTCAGAGTGCCAAAGTCGCGATAATCCCACTGGCCGGACTCGTCTTGGGCAAACTGGCCGAACAAGGCGTTCTGATGCCGCGCGATGCGGGACGTGCCCCAGCCGCTTTCCTCGATGGCCTGAGCCAGAGTCAGAGACGGCGGCACCACATCGACCTTGCGCACCAGGGCGTCCAAATTGGCGTCGGGTTCGTCATAGGTATCGGCCAGGGTCATGACCCACTGCACGTCTTCAGCCGACAGGCTTTGGTTGGCATTGACCTGACGGCGAATTTCCAAAAGATGGGCGCGGTCGCGGCCGATGCGGTCATTGACCTCCAGCACCACCGGCAGCAGGCTGCGCAGGAACAGAGCCTTGCGCTCCTCGGGAGCATCGATGCTCTCCAGATCGGCGGGCAGAGACGCCAAAAGAACCCGCGGCACCGAGATATAGCCGGCAGCCACCGAATCAAGATCATAGCCGATGCGGTCGAAGGCGGCCTGCAGCTTGCCCGCGTTGCGGGTTTCAGACAGGCGAATAGCGTAGGTCGCCGGCGGCACCGAGCCGTGGGCGACAGAGGACTGGGTTTGCTGGGAAGACAGATGCGGCAAAGGGTGGCCGCTCGAAACCAGGGCGATCAGTCCGACGGTGAAGGAGGCCAAAAGGGCCAGTGACAAGCCGTCGCGCAACGAGGTTCGAGTTCTATGATGCATTAATTGATTCGCTCAGCAGTTGATCCAGATACCCCCAAGAATTCCCCTCTTGTAAGCATGACCCTAACAACAAGGGAAGCTGCAGTGCAACCATTTTCGTTGCACCGCAGCATAAGCATTTGATTTTATGTAATTTTTACTCAACGGCCTCGACGGCCTGAACTTCCGGAACATAGTAGCGCAGCATGTTTTCAATGCCGTGCTTCAGGGTCGCGGTGGAGCTGGGGCAGCCCGAGCAGGCACCCTGCATATGCAGGTAAACGACCCCGTCTTCGAAGGCGCGAAAGATGATGTCGCCGCCGTCATTGGCCACGGCCGGACGCACGCGGGTGTCCAGCAGTTCCTTGATCTGGGTGACGATGGGGCTGTCGTTCTCATCGCCCTTCTTGACCTCGACGGACTCGTCGATCAGGGAATCGCCGGCGGTGTAATGGTCCATGATGGAGGCCAGCACGGCGGGCTTGAGCACCGGCCAGTCAATGGATTCACTCTTGGTCACCGAGATAAAGTCGGCCCCCAGGAACACGCCGGTCACGCCGCCCAGATTGAACAGGCGGCTGGCCAGCGGCGAGCGCTTGGCCATCTCGGCATCCGAGAAGGAGGCCGTGGTGTTGCCCAGAACGTCCGAACCCGGCAGGAATTTCAGGGTGTTGGGATTGGGAGTGGCTTCGGTCTGAATGAACATGGCGGTACTCGCGTCCCTTAATGACAACAGAAGGTATTGGCCGACAAATGGGGGATCAAAGACGATTAGTCAAGTCCCCCGGTCGGGTATTAGCGTCGCTCAAATCACGGCATATCGTCCAGCCGGAACCAGACGGGAACATGGCGAACCTGATTCGAGGCCATGCCCGGCGGCAGCTTCAGCGGCTGGATATCGCGCAAGGTACGATAGAAACTCATTAGCGCCACGTAGCGAGGATCATCCTCATGAAGCTTCTTCAAGTCGAGCAACGCCGCTTCGGGATTCCAAGGACCATCGGCGGCGAAGGGTGAACCGAACATGCCATTAGGCTTGAGGTCGATAACCAGATGGATGGTCGCATGCACGCCACGCAATTCCGGCGGCGGCGTCCAATAGCCGGACACGCGGGTCAGAATCAGATCGCTGATGGTCCGCGTTTCCGGGTCCAGGTTCTGGAGAGCATGCTCGGGCGTCTCCGGCTCCTTCTCGGCAGCAGGGGGCGGCTTGGACTTTTCCGTCACTTCCACCGGATGAAGATTGATCTTCGGCGGCGCGGGCGGCGGCGGGGGCGGCGATGGCGGCTTCTTCAGCTCGATCTTTTGCGGCGGCGGAACCAAGGGCGGTCTCTTCAGATCGATCTTCGGCTCGGGCGGGGGAACCAGAGGCGGCCGCTTCAGGTCGATCTTCGGAGCAGCCGGTTCGGGCGCAGGCTCGGGTTTCGGTTCGGGTTTGACCTCGGGCTTAACCTCGGGAGGCGCCACGGGCTTGGGGGCCTCCACTTTTGCCACGGGCGGCGGCGGCGGGGTGGGCAGCGATGGCACCAAGTCCACCGTCACCGGGCCTTCCTCGTCATCCAGCTGGCTCCAGGGCGGATCCATGAACATCAGAATGAGCAGGCCAATATGCACCAGCAGCGACAGCGCCAAGGCAATCGCGGCAAAGCGCACTCTTGTGCTCTGGCGCGAGGCCGGAGCCGGGCGCAATCCTCTGTCGATGGCAGACATCAGCTCAAGGCATCGATGGCGTCGTCGGTCAGAGTGCCCGGAACAATGGTCAGGGGCGTGCGCAACCGGTTGACATATTTCCCCGTCAGGGCGGACACCAGCGGGCCCGGGCCTTCCGGCCCAGTTCCGGCGGCCAGCACCAGGATGGAGATGGAGGGTTCTTCGTTGATCAGGTCCAGCAGCTCGTCGCGGGCGTTGCCTTCGCGAACATAGAGCATGGGAAGTTCGCCGGACATCTCGTTGACCTTGGCGGCCAGACGGTTCAGCAGAGTTTCGGCATCCTGGCGGGCTTCGTCGCGCATGCGGTTGGCGATGGCGGCGAAATGCTGGAATTCGGCGGGCTCCACCACCCGAAACAGCGCCACCCGGCCGCCGGAATTGCGAGCGCGGCGGCAGGCATAGCGCAAGGCAGCGCGCATTTCCTCGGAATCATCGACCACCACCAGGAAGGTGCGCCCGTTCTTTTTCGGCGGCTGGCGCCGGTCGTGATGGACTTCGGTCATGGCGGCAAAAGACTCCCTACGACCTGCGGAAAGCGACGGCGGCAAGCCATCCGGCAGCGACCGCCAACAGCACCGCCGCAAGGCCATAGAGTGCCGCCTGGCGATTGGCGAAGTCAAAGACTTCGGCGCCGATGCCGATCTTGCCGACGATCAAGGGCGTCGTCTGGGCCGTGACCACTTCGCCGCCCTTGAACAAATAGACCTCCACCTGATAGGTCCCGGTGGGAACATTGGCGGGAAAGTCCATTTCAGTACGGAACAAACGTCCGGACATCACGGCGACCTGCCCGGTTTCGCCGCCATAAAGCCCAGCCTTGGTCTTCAGGCGCAACAAGGCGGCGCGGTAATCGTCATCATTTACCGCCTTGTCCCGGCGCTTGACGGTCAGCTTCAGATGATCAAGGCCGATCTGCTGGCGTTCCAGCACCGCCGGCTGGGCGATATCCGCCAAAGGCCGGGTCGAAGCCACCCGGTAATAGACCGGAGCATCCGACACCACCCCCTGAGCCCGGTTGATCCAGATGCCCAGGAAATTCTCCTTGCGGCGGATCACTTCGGGCTCGTTGGGGCCACGCACCACCACCACCACGTCGCCGCCCTGATCGTTGTCTTCCTCCACCGCGCCGAACAGCAGCACCGAAGCCCCGGAAAAGCCGGTGGTGATGGCCAGCAGATGATTAGACAGATCGGCCACCAGCGGCACCCCAGCGCAAGCCGGGACTCCGGGCAACAGAAACAGCGCAAACAGCAAAGAGGCGATCAGGCGTCTCAGCGCAGGGCCTCCGCGATCCGCATCAGCTCGGCATGGGCCCGCAGCAGATGGAAGCCTTCATTGGCCAGATGGTTGGGCAGAAACAGGGAATCATCAGACCCATGGGTGACGAACCAGGGACGCGGTGCGGCGGCATGCTGCAATTCGGCCAGCATCAAGGACCAGGCCTCGACCTGACCGCGCTCGGCCAAAAGGTCGGCATAATCGGCGCCCAGGCCGCGCAGCATCAGGAACTGGGCATAGGCATGGCCCTTGGCCTGCCAAAAGGATTTGTCCGAGCGCCAGTCGCCGCGCGGGCCGATGGGACGAGACAAGCCGGCGGCGACAGCCTCCATATCCTCGGCGGCCCGTTCGGCCAGATGGCGCAAAGACCCGGCACCCTGGGGCAGAGTCGTCTCACCGGCAATCAGGCGATGGTTATAATTCTCCAGCGCCCAGCCGGCGTTGCGATACTGCTTATCCGACGAAGGCACCGTGTTCCAGGGCGAGGTCTGGTCGAAGTGCCAGACATCCGGGGCATAGCGCAGAAAATCGGCGGCGCGGTCCAGGTCGGCATCGGCGGTGGAAGGCTCGGACTCGCCCTGCTTGGCCTCGTTCATGGATTGGGCAAAGCGGGCGGTAGCAGCGATGATGCCGATCTGATAGTTGGGCATATCGTCGAGAATAGCCGCCGGCATGAAGAAAGGCTTATTGGCCACCCAGCCATGGATATCCACCTCGCGGTGGATCAGGGCGGCGGCGATGGCCACCGACAGGCTCTGGCCGTTCTGATAGGAAGGGACAAAATTGGCGTCATCGTCAATGACATGAAAGCGCCAGGCCCCGACCGGATAATAAAGCAGGATGGCCAGCAAAACGCCGATGGCGGCCAGGGCCGGCAGGCGACGGCCTTGAGCGACGATTTGATCACGGACAGTGCCCAAGATGCCGTCTTGGCTCTCGGGCACCGAATCTTCCCCGCCCTCCGCCTCGATTAGAGGATCGGCCTCCGCCTCAATTAAAGGATCGGCGGTCTTTTCGGCGGGGGCATGGACATCGTCGGTCATGGCGTTTTCCCAGACAGGATTCGCCTATTTCCTACGCCCAGCGCCCCCGCCAATCAAGGGAAGCTTAGTATTTCAGGAAGCCGACGATGTCTTTTACTTCATCCATGATCGGAGCCGAGACGGCGCGGGCCCGTTCAGCGCCATCTTTCAGCACGGCGTCGATCTGGGCCGGGTCGGCCAGATAGCGCTTCATCTCGCTGTTGATGGGGGCCAGAACCGTGACGGCCAGCTCGGTCAGTTCCTTCTTGAAGTCAGAGAACTGCAGGCCGCCAAAGCGAGCCAAAGCCTCGTCGCGGGTGCCGTCGGACAAAGCCGCCCAGATGCCCAGCAGATTGGCCGCTTCAGGCCGACCTTCCAAGCCTTCGGCAGACTCGGGGATGGGGAACAGATCGGTCTTGGCCTTGCGGAACTTCAAGGCGATGGTGTCGGCATCATCGGTCATATTGATGCGCGAATAATCGGACTCGTCCGACTTGCTCATCTTCTTCGAGCCATCGCGCAAGCTCATCACGCGCGTCCCAGCGCCCAGGATCAAAGGCTCGGGCTGCGGGAAGAATTCGACGCCATAATCGCTGTTGAACTTCTGGGCGGTATCGCGGGCCAGCTCCAGATGCTGCTTCTGATCTTCGCCCACTGGCACATGAGTGGCCTTATAGATCAGGATGTCGGCGCTCATCAGGTTGGGATAGGCGTAAAGACCGACCGAGGCGTTCTCGCGGTTCTTGCCGGCCTTGTCCTTGAACTGGGTCATGCGGTTCAACCAGCCGATGCGGGCGACGCAATTCAGAATCCAGGCCAGTTCCGCATGGTTGGGATTGGCGCTTTGGTTGAACAGGATATGCTTCTTGGCATCCACACCGGCGGCCAGCATGGCGGCGGCGACTTCGCGGGTATGGGCGCGCAAGTCGGCGGGGTCCTGCCACAGGGTGATGGCATGCATGTCCACCATACAGAAGATGCATTCGTACTGGTCCTGAAGCCGCACCCAGTTGCGCACGGCACCCAAATAATTGCCGAGATGCAGGTTTCCCGTGGGCTGAACGCCCGAGAAGATGCGGTTCATGAGACTCTACGCTCCTGGAGAAAAGAGATCGGCTGGGGGTACTCCAAACGATGGAGGAGGTCAACCTTCGTCCCTCCTGGACATACCTCCCCACCCCAGCTAATATCCCGCTCACATACAGATGACCCCCGTGGGAGAGACCGGCTTTGACGTCGGCGCCGAAGGAGCAACCGCCCCTGGAAACTCTCAGGCCAAAGGACCGCGGGGCGATGGCTCTCTGGAAAGCAGGGGCGGCTTAAGGGCTGCACCTCACCGAAGATGAAAGCGGACCCCATAAGGGCCCCGTGAATCTTTCAGGTCCTAAGGACAGAGGGGGGCAGACCGCTTTCGGTGTTCGGAGGCGTAAACTGTCCAGGGAGAGCCTTGCCGTGAGCCTTGATCCGAATCTTCTGACCACCCCTTTGCTGGCTTTGCATGAAGAGCTGGGAGCCAAGATCGTTCCCTTCGCCGGCTATGCCATGCCGGTCCAGTACCCCATGGGCGTGCTGGCCGAACATAATCATACCCGCGCAGCCGCCGGCCTGTTCGACGTCTCCCACATGGGTCAGGTGGTGATCACCGGCGAGAACCGCGCCGCCGCCCTGGAGACCCTGGTCCCCGGCGACATCCAAGCCCTGGGTGAAGGCCGCATCCGCTACACCATGTTCACCAACGATCAGGGCGGCATTCTCGACGATCTGATGGTGACCAATGCCGGAGACCATCTGTTCCTGGTAGTCAATGCCGCCTGTAAAGAGCAGGACATCGCCCATCTGAAGGCCGGTCTGGCTGGCAAGGCCACCGTCACCGAACTGACCGACCGCGCCCTGCTGGCCCTGCAGGGCCCCAAGGCTGCCGAAGTCTTCGCCCGGCTGGCTCCGGCCAGCCAGGACATGGGCTTCATGAGCTGGAAGGTCATCGACGTGGCCGGCATCTCCTGCTTCGTCAGCCGCTCGGGCTATACCGGCGAGGACGGCTTCGAGATTTCCGTCCCCAATGACCGCACCGAAGAACTGGCCCGCAAACTGCTGGCCGAGCCGGAAGTCGAGGCTATCGGCCTGGGTGCTCGCGATTCTTTGCGTCTGGAAGCCGGGCTCTGTCTTTATGGCTCCGATCTGGACACCACCACCACGCCGGTGGAAGCCAATCTCAACTGGACCATGTCCAAGCGCCGCCGGGCCGAAGGCGGCTTTCCCGGCGCTGCCGTGGTCCAGAAGCAACTGGCCGAAGGTCCGGCCCGTCTGCGCGTCGGCATCAAGCCCGTCGATAAGGCTCCGGCCCGCGGCCACACCGTGGTGACCGACCTGGATGGCAACACCATCGGCGAGATCACCAGCGGCGGCTTCGGCCCCACGGTCAATGGTCCCGTCGCCATGGGGTACGTCTCGGCTGCCTTCGCCAAGCAAGGCACCACCGTCAAGCTTCTGGTGCGCGGCACTCCGCGCGACGCCAATATCGTCGCCATGCCGTTCGCGCCTCATCGTTATTGCAAATAAGAGCCAAGGGGATTCCTGAGATGAGCAAGACCTATTTCACTGAAGAGCACGAGTGGATTTCCGTCGATGGCGACATCGGCACCGTCGGCATCACCGACTATGCCCAGCACGCCCTGGGCGACATCGTCTTCGCCGAGCTGCCGGCCATTGGCGCCGCCGCCACCAAGGGCAAGGAAATCGCCGTGGTCGAATCGGTCAAGGCCGCGTCCGACGTCTATTCCCCGGTGACCGGCGAAGTGACCGGCTCCAATTCCGCCGTCGCCGACCAGCCGGGCCTGATCAATGAATCGCCGGAAGAAAACGGCTGGTTCTTCAAGATCCGCCTGTCCAATGCCGCCGATCTGGATGGCCTGATGGACCGCGCCGCCTATGACGCTTTCCTGAAGGGTCTGGAGTAAACAGTCCATGCGCTACCTGCCGCTGACCGAAACCGATCGGCAAGCCATGCTTGCCGCCATCGGTGTTCAGGACACCGACGCCCTGTTCCGCGACGTGCCCAAGGCCGCGCGGCGCGATGCCCCGGTTGACCTGCCCCATCACGCCAGCGAAATGGAGGTCGAAGCCCGCTTCATCGCCATGGCCGGCAAAAATCTGTCGGCGGGTTGCGCGCCCTTTTTCCTGGGAGCCGGAGCCTATCGCCACCACGTCCCGGCGACGGTGGATGCGCTGATCCAGCGCGGCGAGTTCCTGACCTCCTATACGCCTTATCAGCCCGAAGTCGCCCAGGGGACTCTGCAATATCTGTTCGAGTTCCAAACCCAGGTGGCCCTGATCACCGGCATGGAGGTGGCCAATGCCTCCATGTACGACTGCGCCACCGCCTGCGCCGAAGCCGCCGCCATGGCGGCGCGCATCACCAAGCGCAAGAAGGTCATCCTGTCCGGTGATCTGCATCCCCATTACCGCAGCGTCACCGCCAGCACCCTGCAATTCACCGACATCGAGGTCGAGGCTCTGGACCCCGATCCGCTGGGCATGGAAGACCTGATCGGCCGCGTCAATGGCTCCACCGCCTGCGTCATCGTCCAGAACCCCAGCTTCTTTGGCCGACTGAAGGACCTGAAGGCCCTGGCCGACGAATGTCATGCCGAGGGTGCTCTGCTGGTCGTCGCCGTGGCCGAGCCGGTGTCGCTGGGTCTGATCGCCTCGCCGGGCGAGATGGGGGCCGACATCGTTGTCGCCGAGGGCCAGGCCATCGGCAACGCCCTGAACTTCGGTGGCCCGGGCCTGGGCCTGTTCGCCACCCGCGACAAATATCTGCGCCAGATGCCGGGCCGCTTGGTCGGCCAGACCGCCGATGTGGATGGCCGTCGCGGCTGGGTGCTGACTCTGTCCACCCGCGAGCAACATATCCGCCGCGAGAAGGCCACCAGCAACATCTGTACGAACTCGGGGCTCTGTGCCCTGGCGTTCTCGATCCATATGACCCTGCTGGGCGAGGAAGGCTTCACCAAGCTGGCCCGCCTGAACCACGCCAAGGCGGTGCAGTTGGCCGAGAGCTTGGCCAAGGTGAAGGGCGTGAAGATCCTCAGCCAGAGCTTCTTCAATGAATTCGCCATCACCCTGCCCAAGCCCGCCGCCGAGGTGGTCGAGGCCCTGGCGAAAAAGGGCATCCTTGCCGGCGTTCCAGCCTCGCGCTTCTATCCCAGCTATCCCGAACTGGCCGAGGTTCTTTTGGTCACCGCCACCGAAACCAACAGCGAGGCCGACATCGCCGCCTTCGCCAAAGCCCTGAACGAGGTGCTGTGATGACCGAATCCATTAGCGGTAATCGGGGCATGGTCATCGAAGAGCCTTTGATCTTCGAGCAGAACACCCCCGGCCAGTGCGGCGTCGATTACCCCGCCGTGCCGGACGTTATCGACCGCCTGGGCGGGCTGGAGCGCAAAAGCGCCATCGGTCTGCCCGGATTGGCCGAGCCCACGGTGGTGCGCCATTACACCCGCCTGTCCCAGAAGAACGTCGGTATCGATTCGTCGTTCTATCCCCTGGGCTCCTGCACCATGAAGCATAACCCGCGTCTGAACGAGAAGCTGGCCCGCCTGCCCGGTCTGGCCGACCTGCATCCGTTCCAGCCGGAAAGCACCGTGCAGGGTGCCTTGGAGCTGATCGACACCTGCGCCCATTGGCTGAAGACCCTGACCGGCATGCCGGCCATCGCCATGAGCCCGGCTGCCGGTGCTCACGGTGAGTTCTGCGGCCTGATGACCATCCGCGCCGCCCATGACGCCAAGGGCCAAACCCAGCGCACCCGCATGCTGGTGCCCGAGTCCGCCCATGGCACCAACCCGGCCAGCGCCGCCGCCTGCGGCTTCACCGTCGATCCGATCCCGGCGACAACCCGTGGCCGCGTCGATCTGGCGGCCCTGAAGGCCAAGCTGGGCGATGATGTCGCCGGCCTGATGCTGACCAACCCCAACACCTGCGGCCTGTTCGAGGATGAAATCCTGGAAATCGCCGAGGCCATTCACGGAGCCGGCGGCTATTTCTATTGCGATGGTGCGAATTACAACGCCATCGTCGGCCGGGTCCGCATCGCCGACCTGGGCGTCGATTGCATGCACATCAACCTGCACAAGACCTTCTCTACCCCCCATGGCGGTGGCGGTCCCGGTGCCGGCCCGACTGTGTTGTCTGCCGCCCTGGCCGCTTATGCTCCCCTGCCCTATGTGGTCCATGACAACAAGGGCTTCCGTCTGGTCGAACATGCCGCCGATGCCGGCGACAACCGGCCGGTAGGCCGCATCAAGGGCTATCACGGCCAGTTCGGCGTCTTCGTCCGCGCCCTGGCTTATATGATGAGCATGGGTGCCGACGGCCTGCGTCAGGCCTCCACCGACGCCGTGCTGAACGCCAACTATCTGCTGGCCCAGTTGTCCAAGGACCTGACCGCCTCGTTCGAGGGGCCTTGCATGCATGAAGCCCTGTTCGACGATCGCTTCTTGAAGGATACCGGTGTTTCGACCCTGGACTTCGCCAAGGCCATGATCGACGAGGGCTATCATCCCATGACCATGTACTTCCCGCTGGTGGTGCATGGAGCCCTGCTGATGGAGCCCACCGAGACGGAAAGCAAGGCCACCCTGGATCAGTTCATCGCCACCATGATCGGACTGGCCCAAAGGGCCAAGGCCGGCGAGGCCGAGAGCTTCAAGGCGGCTCCGATCTATACCCCGCGCCGTCGCCTGGATGAAACCACCGCGGCCCGCACGCCGATTCTGCGCTGGAAGCCTTAAGACCATAAGTCAGTCCCTCCGTCCGATAAGGATGGAGGGACGTCTCATTGTCTCTTTTGTCATGACGGTACGGCAGGTAAAGTGCGGCGAATTTCTCGAGACTTAGGCAAACAATGATCAGATCTCATACGCACTCTTCGGCCTATCGGCGTTTGCGGCAGCGGGTCTATCACATGCTGGGCGGCGAAGGCCGAACCGAGACCGCCGTTAAAATCGTCGATTACGCCCTGGTCACGCTGATCTGCATCAACTGCGTCTTTTCCGTGCTGGAATCGGTGGAATCTCTTTCCGTCATGCACGGCCATATCTTCCATGCCTTCGATCACTTCTCGGTGATCATCTTCTCCATCGAATATATCTTGCGCGTCTGGACGGCGGTGGAAATCGACGATCCCCGCTTTCACCATCCGGTGGTCGGGCGGCTGCGCTTCATGCTCACCCCCATGGCCATCGTCGATCTGATCGCCATAGCCCCTTATTATCTGGGCATCTTCTTCGAGGTAGACCTGCGGGCCATGCGGGTGCTGCGCCTGCTGCGCGTCTTCAAGCTGACCCGCTATTCCCAGGCCATGACCATCATGATCGCCGTGCTGCGCCAGGAATCCCGGGCCATCGGCGCGCTGCTGTTCGTCTTCGTGGTGATCTTGGTGTTCGTCTCCAGCCTGATGTATCTGCTGGAACATCTGGCCCAACCCCGGGTCTTCGCCGATATCCCCGCCGCCATGTGGTGGTCGGTGGTGACCATGACCACGCTGGGCTATGGCGACATGGTGCCGATCACCCCCATGGGCAAGCTGATCGGGGCCCTGACCGCCGTCATCGGCGTGGGCATGATCGCCTTGCCCGCCGGTGTGCTCGCTTAGGGTTTCTCCGAGCAGATGCGAATGCGCCGCGAGGCTTATCTGGAAAGCGCCGAAAAGGCCGTCAGCAAAGGCCAGATGACCCGCAACTCGCGCCGCCGGCTGGAGGATACCCGGACACGTCTGGGACTATCCCACGACGAGGCGGCCTATCTGCTGGAAAAGGCCGTGCATGCCCCCAGCCACTGCCCCCATTGCGGCGGCAGGCTGGAGCACCATCACGAACCAGAAGAAATTTAAAGGCTAAGGGCCTTTAAGCTTTTGCGGCGACGACCTGAACTTCGACTACGAAGTCGGGGGTCGCCAGCTTGGCCTCGACGGTGGCGCGGGCCGGGGTCTGGCCGGGCACCACCCAGGTATCCCACACCTTGTTCATCTCGGCGAAATCGCGGATGTCGGCCAGATAAATGGTGGCCGAAAGGATGCGGGTCTTGTCGCTGCCAGCCTTGGCCAGCAGATCGTCGATGCGTTTGACCACTTCGGCCATCTGCACACCGACGGCAGCGCCGGGGTTATCCTCGGCGATCTGACCGGCCAGATAGATCAGGCCGTTGAACGAAGTGGCCTCGCTCATGCGAGCGCCGGAGTTGATGCGGGTGATGTCGGTCATTCCGGCAATTCCATCAATCAAACAGGCTGGAAACACTGCGCTCTTCGCTGATGCGCTGAATGGATTCGGCCATCAGGGGAGCGATGGAAATCTGGCGGATGTTGTGGGCCAGCTTCACGGCCTCGGTGGCCATGATGGAATCGGTGGTCACCAGGCTTTCCAGCGGCGAGGCGGTGACGCGGGCGACAGCGCCGCCCGACAGCACGCCATGGGTGACGTAAGCCGAGACCGAGGTGGCGCCAGCCTTCATCAAGGCCTCGGCGGCATTACAGAGGGTGCCGGCGGAATCGACAATATCGTCCACCAGAACGCAATGACGGCCCTGAACGTCGCCGATGATGTTCATCACTTCCGAGACACCGGCACGCTCGCGGCGCTTGTCGATGATGGCCAGCGGAGCGTCAAGGCGACGGGCGATAATGCGGGCGCGAACCACGCCGCCGACGTCGGGCGAGACGATCATCAGGTTTTCGTTACCGAAACGGTTCTTGATGTCGTTGGTGAAGACCGGGGCGGCATAGAGGTTATCGAGGGGAATATCGAAGAAGCCCTGGATCTGCCCGGAATGGAGATCGATGGTCACCACGCGGTCGGCGCCGGCAGTGGTGATCAGATTGGCCACCAGCTTGGCCGAGATCGGGGTGCGCGGGCCGGACTTGCGGTCCTGGCGGGCATAGCCGAAATAGGGCACCACGGCGGTGATGCGACGGGCCGAGCCGCGACGCAGGGCGTCGAGGGTGACCAGCAGCTCCATCAGGTGATCGTTAGCCGGGGCGCTGGTGGATTGCACCACGAAGACATCCTCGCCGCGCACGTTCTCGTGGATCTCGACGAAGACTTCCATATCGGAGAAGCGTCGGACCGTAGCCGAGGTGAGCGCGATATTCAAATAGCTGCCGATGGCTTCGGCGAGCGGACGATTGCTGTTGTTGGCAAGGATCTTCATGGACTTAAGTCCTTCGGGGCTGGACCGAAGAGTCGGCAAATGCGACAGGAATGTGGCGGCGGGCGGGAATGTAACAGCGGCTATGGCGGAAGGCAACGTCTAACACCTCGGCTTATGCGGAGGGCTAGCATGCGTCCACCTCTAAGGAGATGTCTTCTGAGGGGTCGCCGATTGCTTGCGCAAGACCTCGACAATCCCCGGAGCCGCTGAATCGGCAATGGCGCGGCCCAGCGGACCTATATATCCGGTCAGCAGCAGATGATCGACGGAATTGCCCTGATCCACCTTGCCCAGCTCCTTGCCGTCGGGGCTTTGGACCACCCAGGACAGCTCCAGAAGATCCTGGCCATTGGTCATACCCGCCGGAGGCGGCGTGATATGGATGCTGCAAAGCACCACCGGCAGTCCCTTGGCGTCCGAGACCACATAACCTTCCCGCAGCAGGGCGATAATGGCGTCGCGGCGCAGGCCATCGGCGTCAAAATCCTTAGGCGCCTTCAGGGGCGGCAGGGCAATGCGCGGGCGCAGATCGATTTCCTCATCGCTGGCGTTAGGGTTTTCGCCCCGCAGTATATGGGCAAGGGCCTTGGCCGAGGCCTTGGCGGTCTGCAAACGGGCCAGATCATTAAAGGGCCCGGACGGCACCGGGATCAGGATTTCGCCCACCGTCGCCCCCTTGGGGTCCTGAAGCACCCAGGAAACGCCCTTGCCGGCCAGCCAGGTGCCGCGCAGCCACAGCCCGCCGGGAGCCGGGGGATGGGAGGCGGCGGGGACATCTTCGTCCTCGAAGGCTTTAATCACCGCATCGTCCAGACCCGACAGCCCGCCCACCGGCTGGACGCTCAAGGTCGAAAGGGCGCGGCGGTCCTCCACCAGGGGATTGGCGGCCTCATGCTCGAAGGGATGGGGCACCGGGCCGCAGGCGGCCAGGAGAAGCAGGACCAGACCGGCGGCCCCTTTAGTGGTGGGTCGCCTCAAAACACCATGCATCCGGCCACCATGGCGACCAGGGTAAAGGCCATCATCAGCCAGACATAGGGCATGTCTCAGCGTTCCAGCACGATGACCGAAAGATTGCGGCCATAATCCCCCTCGTTCTTCAGCACCGAGCGGCGATAGCTGAAGAAGCGGCTTTCCTCGCGGTAAGTGTCGCAAGGGGTGCGGGCCACATCCAGCACCTGGGCCTTGGACAGACGCCGCGCCACATAGCCCGGCAGATCGAAGAAATAATGCCCTTCCCGCGCCGAGGCGGTGAAGAAGAAGTGATTGTCGCCGTCCTGTTCCAGGAAGGCGGCGGGGAATTCCGGCCCGACCTCGTAGGATCGCTGGGCGATGCAGGGACCGACGGCAGCGGCGATGCGGCTGGTCTTGGCCCCCAGGGCCACCATGGCTTCAACCGCATTGTCGAGAACACCGCCCAAAGCGCCACGCCAGCCGGCATGAACGGCGGCGATGACATTGGCCTTGCGGTCGGCCAGCAGCACCGGCGCACAATCGGCGGTCAGAATGCCTAAGGCGATGCCGGCGCGGTTGGTCACCATGGCGTCGGCCACCACCGGCTCTTGCCCCGGCACCCAGTCATCACCGATCACCGCCACCTGGGTGGTGTGCTGCTGATAGACCGTGGCCAGACATTGGGTCGGCACCTCCAGGGTGCTCATGGCCAAGGCCCGGTTGGCGGTCACGTGCTCGGGGTTGTCCTTGGAGCCGAAGCCGCAGTTCAGCGAGGCATAGAGCCCCTCCGAAGTACCGCCCTGGCGGGTAAAGAAGCCGTGACGGATGCGCAGCACCTCGTTCAGCGTCGAGACAGTGATCATTTCAGGCGTCATCGGCAGCAAATCCCGGCGGTATAGGCAGATCGGAGTGGGTGAGGGCCAGCACTTTGAACAAAGTGCCCATTTCCGCCGCGTCGATCAAGCGTCGGCATGCAATGGCGATATCGTTGGCCTTGTCGGGCTGGGCCCGAGACAGTCTTTCGGCTCGTAGTTCGATGCCCATGGCCCGCAGAAAACGGCCCTGAGTCAGCAACAATTGGGCACGAGCCGGGCGAGCGGCTTCGGCAATAGCCTGAAAGTCAATATGGGTAGTCAGATCGGATTCGCCAATCTTTTCCAGCACCGGAGCGAAGGCATGCTGGCGCACGGCCTGCAAAGTCTCGCCCATGGCGCTGAATTCATGGCCATAGTCGATCAATAACGCCGCACCCCCTTGGGCCTGCAGCTTCTGGCCGATCTGGGCCGTGACCTCGCGGGCGGCTTGGCCGATCTCGAAGATGTCGCCCTCGCGGGCCGGCGGGGCCTTGATCTCGACAACGGGCCCGGTGACGAAGGCGAAGTCCTTGCCCTCCTGCACCAATACCCGCTCATGCCAGTGAGTCTTGCCCCGGACATATTGATGGATGGGCAAGGCGTCGAGGAATTCATTGGCCACCATTAGCAGCGGCGCATCACCCGGCAGACTGCTCAGATCGTCGTGCCAGACCGGCTGGACGTCTTTCAAGGTGACGGCCTGCTTGGCTCGCAAGGCCGGGCTGGTCTCCACCAGATGCACTTCGGCGGCGGCCAGGAAGCCGGGAACCATGGCGGCGGCCCGCAGGATGTCGGCCATCAGGGTGCCGCGTCCCGGCCCAGCCTCGGCCAGGATGACGCGGGAGGGTTCGCCCAGCATCTCCCAGACCACCGCCAGCCACAGGCCGATCATCTCGCCGAACATCTGGCTGATCTCAGGGGCGGTGGTGAAATCTCCGGCCACCCCCAGCGGGTCCTTTCGGCGGTAATAGCCATAGTCGGGATGACCCAGGGCCAGCTCCATGAACTCGGCCACCGTCACCGAGCCGGTGCGGCGAATGCGTTCCCGCAGGATAAGGCCGAGGGGCGTGATCACGCGCTGATCTTGCCCAATCGCGGGTACTTCTGACAGAAGGCCGCCAGAGCCAGACCCGCCAGCACCAGGGGAATGGACAGCAGCTGGCCCATGGTGGCGCCGCCCCACAGGAAGCCCAGATAGCTGTCGGGCTCGCGGTAGAACTCGCAGGTAATGCGGGCCAGACCGTAACCGGCCAGGAACAGACCGGCCAGAGTGCCGGACTTCATCCGCACCGCCTCGATCCGCCACAGCAGATAGAGCAGGGTCAGCAGGGCCAGACCCTCCAGCCCGGCTTCATAAAGCTGGCTGGGATGGCGGGCCACATGCAGCTCGTCGGTGGGAAAGACCATGGCCCAAGGCAGATCGTCGGGAGCCGGACGGCCGTAAAGCTCGCCATTGATGAAATTGGCGACGCGGCCGAAGAACTGCCCCAGCGGCTGAACCACGCAGATCACATCGCCGACGGCGAACAGATTGAGGCCGTTGCGCTTGGAAAAAATGATGATCGCCAGGATGACGCCCAAAGCCCCGCCATGAAAGGACATGCCGCCCTTCCAGACCGAGAAAATCTCAATGGGATTTTCCAAATAGAACATGGGCTTATAGAACAGCACGAAGCCCAGGCGCCCCCCTAAGACAACGCCCAGAGTGGCCCAGACCACGAAGTCGTCCACCTGCAGGGCGGTCATGGCCTTGGGAGCCTTGAGGACCAGCCGGCGCAGGTAGGCCCAGCCGCCCAAAAGGCCGGAGATATAAGCCAAGGCATACCAGCGGATGGCTAGCGGCCCCAGCTTGATGGCCACCGGATCGATGACGGGGAGGTTGATGGCCATGATCAGAGGAACTTATCTTCGGCGGCCAGATGGTTTTGCACATAGGCGGTGACACCATCCTCCAGCGAGGTGAAGGGCTTGGTGTAACCGGCGGCCCGCAGGCGGTCCATATTGGCTTCGGTGAAATACTGATATTTGTCGCGGATGTTGACCGGAGTATCGATGAACTTGACCTTCGGCTCCTTGCCCAGGGCGTGATAGACCGCCGCCACCAGATCCTTGAAGGTCCGGGCCTTGCCGCTGCCCAGATTGAACAGGCCGCTGACTTTGGGATTGTCCAACAGCCACAGCATGACGTCGACCACATCGCCGACCCAGACGAAGTCGCGCATCTGCCCGCCGTCGGGATAATTGGGATTGTGGGACTTGAACAAAGTGGCCGTGGCCCCTTGCGAGGCATGGGGATAGATATGAGCCACCACGCTTTGCTGGCTGCCCTTATGGTATTCGTTGGGGCCATAGACGTTGAAGAACTTCAGCCCGGCCCACTGGGGTGGCATGGCCTTTTTCTCGACGATCTTGCGGGCAATCCGGCGATCGAACAGATGCTTGCTCCAGCCATAGGCGTTCAGCGGCTCCAGCTTGGCCAGGGCCTCCACCGTCGCCTTATCGTCAAAACCGTGCGCGCCGTCGCCATAGGTGGCCGCCGAAGAGGCGTAGACGATCCGCACATTGTTATGGCTGCACCAGGCGAACAACGCCGTGGTCAGATTGAAGTTGTTGGCGACGATCAGATCGGCGTTGGTCTCGGTGGTGGCCGAGATGGCGCCCATGTGAAACAGACAGGTGATGCGCTTCTTGTTGGCCTCCAGGAAGTCGAAGATCTGTTCCGGATGCACGATGTCCGAGATTTCGCGCTTGCTGATATTGCGCCACTTATCGCCGTCGCCCAGGCGGTCGCAGACCACCAAGGGACCAAGGCCGCGCTTTTCCAGCGCTGCCAGCAGGTTTGAGCCGATGAAGCCGGCGCCGCCAGTGACAACATACATAACGCGATTCCTTGGATGATCTAGCCTGCATCCCTTATAGGCTTGGCTGCCGCCTCTGCCAAGGGGCCGGAAGGATGGTTAGGAAAACGCTCACCTTATTGCGCCGCAACCATTCGCCCATCATAATGGCCGGCAAGAGCTTCTTGGAAAGGCAAACCATGCAGACCGACAACCGCTTCTTCGACGATATGGCCAAGATGGCCGGCGGCGCGCTGAACGCCCTGACCGGTCTGAAGACCGAAATGGAAGCCGTATTCCGCCAGCAAATCGAACACTTCATGGGCAACCTGAATCTGGTCAGCCGCGAGGAATTCGAGGCCGTGCAGGCCCTGGCCGCCAAGGCCCGCGACGAGCAGGAAGCCCTGGCCGCCCGCCTTGCCGCCGTCGAAGCCGAGCTGGCCGCCGCCAAGGCCAAGCCCGCCGCGAAAGCCAAAGCGAAATCCGAGCCGGTCACCGAATAGTCATAAATCCAGACGGGTTTATTGCTGCATTGAATGCGGTATTCGCTGACGAATGCCGCAGCTTTGCTGTCCGCGAGCCCATTTATCCACATCTCCTTTAGTCTAGATGGGCTTTTATTGTTGCAAGCGCAGAATCTCGCCGATAGGCTAACCCTTGTGGCGAAGGGGTTCCGGCATACTATATATCTGTCATACCCCACCCACTGCGACAGAGTGACGCCTCAGGCTGGCGCTAAGGAGATTCCGGCATGACCTATTCCATGACCCTGGAAGAAGAAGCCGCGGCCAATCCGCTGGATATTGTCGAACAGTTCGTCACCGCCAACGAATGGGCCTTTGACCGCCGCAGCGACGACGAGATGGCGGTCGAGGTTCCGGGCCGCTGGTGCGACTACAGCCTTTACTTCGCCTGGCGCGAAGACATCGGCGCCTTGCATTTCACCTGCGCCTTCGACATGAAGGTCCAGGGAGCCAAGCGCGGCCAGGTCTACGAACTGCTGGCCACCATCAACGAACGTCTGTGGCTGGGCCATTTCGGCATCTGGGCCGATGAAGGCATCCCCATGTTCCGCCATGCCGTGCTGCAGCGCGGCCAGGACTGTACCAGCGTCGAACAGATCGAAGACCTGATGGAAATCGCCCTGGCCGAATGCGAGCGGTTCTATCCGGCCTTCCAATTCGTCATTTGGGGCGGTAAGACGGCGCAAGAAGCCATCGCCGCCGCCCTTCTCGATACCGTGGGTGAAGCGTGAGCAAAATTCTTCTGGTTGGGTGCGGTAAAATGGGCGGGGCCATGCTGGATGGCTGGCTCGATCAAGGTGTGAAGACCAGCGACGTGGCGGTGATCGAGCCTTCGGGTGACATCGGCCGGGCCGGCGTCGCCGTTGCCAAGGACATTGATGGACTGCCCGCCGGCTTCACCCCCGACGTGGTGGTGCTGGCGGTCAAGCCGCAGATGATGGACGGCGCCCTGCCACCCTATGCCCGTTTCAAAGACGCATTGTTCCTCTCCATCGCCGCCGGCAAAACCTTGGCCTATTTCGAAAAGACCCTGGGCGATGTGGCCATCGTCCGCGCCATGCCCAACACCCCGGCCGCCGTCCGTCGCGGCATGACCGTGGTGGTTCCCAACGCCAAGGCCTCCGCCGCCCAGCGCCAAGCCGCCGAAGCCCTGCTGACATCGGTGGGCGATGTGGCCTGGGTCGAGGACGAAGGCCTGATGGATGCGGTCACCGCCGTCTCGGGCAGCGGCCCGGCCTATGTCTTCCTGCTGGCCGAAGTGATGACCCAGGCGGGCGTCGCCGCCGGACTGCCGGAAGATCTGGCTGCCCGACTGGCTCGCGCCACTGTCTCGGGCTCGGGCGAATTGCTGAACCGCTCCGCCGAAAGTGCCGCCCAGCTGCGCCAGAATGTCACCAGCCCCAACGGCACCACCTTCGCCGCCCTGCAGGTTCTGATGGCCGAAGACGCCATGGCTCCCCTGATGACCAAAGCCGTGGCCGCCGCCACCCTCCGTTCGAGGGAATTGGCCTCCTGACTTTTGGCTAGGCAGCGTACCTATAAGGTCTAAATCGCCTTGCAGTTTTGTTGCATCGCAACAAATATATTGACCTGTGCGGTTTTCCGCACATAGGCTGTGCGTACCCATTCCAATTCCCCTGGAGGATCACGTTCATGGCTAAGAAGCCCGAATCCCTACTCGACTTTGACATCACCAAGTTCGATGTTTCCAAGCTGATTGGCGACTTCAAAGTCCCCGGAATCGACGTCGATACCATCGTTGCCTCGCAGCGCAAGAACATCGAAGCCCTGACCCAGGCCAACAAGCTGGCCTTCGAGGGCGTTCAGGCCGTGTTCAAGCGTCAGGCTGAAATCTTCCGTCAGGTCATCGAGGAAGGTGCGACCGTCGCCAAGGACCTGTCCGATGCCGGCACCCCCCAGGATAAGGCCATCCGTCAGACCGAGCTGACCAAGGACGCTTTCGAGCGCGCCCTGTCCAATGCCCGCGAGCTGTCCGAGATCATCGCCAAGTCCAACTCCGAGGCCTTCGAGCTGCTGAACAAGCGCTTCACCCAGGTCCTGGACGAGATCAAGGACGGTCTGGCCAAGACCAAGTAAGGACTTTTGCTGATCGATTTCCGATCAGCTTGTCCCTCATGCGCCGGGCCTCAATGGCCCAACCAACTAATGATGAGTGATCCTCATCATTAGTTGGTGCAAACGAAAAAAACGGCCACCTGGGCAACCGGGTGGCCGTTTTCATGACAGGGCTTAAGGCCCTCAGTTATTCAGAACGCAGGCCGGCACCAGCTTCTTGATGTCTTTTTCAAGATCGATGCGGCGCGAGCGGCAGACGGTGGCCAGGCATTCCTGCTCGTCCACATCGTTGCCAGACTTGCGGTTCTGCTCTTCCAGCTGCTTGACAGCGGTAACCAGATCGCGCAGGGCTTTCTGGCAATAGGTCTGGAATTTCCGCAGCTTCATCTGTTCGTCCATATCGTCAGGGACGATGCCATAGACCGGGCCGAACAGGGAAATGAACAGACCGTGGCCCAGCCCTTCCTCGGCGGTTTTCAAGAACATCTGCATCTGATCGCGGTTCAGATGCAGCTCCAGCATGGCGTCCAGGGCGTATTCGTTCAGCACGTCAAGATAATCAGCCAGGGCGGCAATATCGTGTTGGCTGATGCGGCTGTCTTCCACCAGCTTCTTGGCGGTGTCCTTATTGGCCAGCACGTCCCACTTTTTCTGGTTGGAAACACCGGACAGAGCGCCATGCACGGTCTCGAAGCCGGCGGCGCCCAGTTCGCTGACGGTGCTGGACGCCAGCACGTTATGCTCCAGCATTTCCCGGACCATGGCCGGATCCTTCAGGATTTGCTCGGCCTTCTGCAAGTCGGCCATGGCCAGCTGGGCCAGCTTCTGCAGGCGCTCTTCGGTGTCCATGCGGGTGATGCCGATGCCCAGCTTGTTAAAGACATGGGCGGGGATTTCCACATAGATGGGGAAGAAGCGGACCTGCCACTCGAAGTCCAAATGTTCCTTGATGGAGGTGTAGAAGCGCCCCGAGGCGCTTTGTCCCACCGGCGGCGGACGGTCCTGGCCGTGGTTGCGTTTGAACAGTTCCGCCAGCTTGGCCACATTCACCAGCCGGAGCAGCGGCGATTGTTGTGGCGGCTTCTTCACCGGCGCGACCTTGGCCTTGACCTTGGCCGGATCGATAGGATCGCCAAAATGGGACTCGGCGAAGCTGCGCATCCCGGTGCGCACCACCATGCCAATCACTTCGTCCACAGAGCGGCCGCACTTCAGGCGGACTGTGTCCTCGGCCACCGGATTGCCGTCCACATCCACCAGGAACTCGGCGAAGATATCGCGCTTGGCCCGAAAAATCTTGAAACAGCCGTCCAGCAGGACCGGACTTTCCATGATGGCCTTATAGGCATCCGGCACCGAGGCCAAGGGCGGGAGAAGCTTACGAAAGGTCTCGGCCACCGGCCCCTTCAAGGCACGGCTGACTTCGCGGCGGGCAACGGCGTCTGGGCTATCGGTGCTGGTCATAGGGGAGACCTTAAGGTTATGCGCCTGGCAGGATAAACCACATTGTGAAATCTGCAATGACCGGTTGGCATGCGGAAGGTCATGTGGGCAGCCGCAATCTCACCCGAAGCCCACCCAGGGGGCTGTCTTCCAGGACCAGATCGCCACCGTGGCTGCGGACCAGATCGCGGGCGATGGTCAGGCCCAGGCCGACGCCGCCGGTTTTGGGGTTGCGGGAACCCTCCAGGCGGACGAAGGCTTTGAAGACTTCTTCCCGCTTGGCCGCCGGGATGCCGGGACCGTCATCGTCGACGGTCACTTCGATGCCGTCGGCGCGGCGTCCGGCGCGGATAGCCACATGGCTGCCATAGCGCACAGCGTTGCCAGCCAGATTCATGATGGAACGGGACAAAGCCTGAGGCCGGCAGAGCAGGCTCAGTTCTTCCTCGCAATGCAGATCGATGGCGGCACCCTCGCGGCGCAGCTTGGCGACCACATCCTCCAGCAGTGCCACCAGGTCGCAGGTCATGGCCCTTTCCGTGCCCTCGCCACGGGCGAAGGCAAGATATCCCTCGACCATGCGCTCCATCTCGGCGACGTCTTCTTCCAGATCCGACACCCCCTCGCCCGACATCATCGCCAATTGCAGCTTCATGCGGGTCAGGGGCGTGCGCAGATCGTGGGAGACGCCAGCCAGCATCTCGGTGCGTTGCGACACCTGGCGCTTGATGCGCTCATGCATCAGAGCGAAGGCGGCGGCGGCCTGACGGACTTCGGCCGCACCTTCCGGGTGGAAATTGGGAACGTCGCGGCCCTTGCCGAAACTATCGGCGGCGGCGGCCAAACGGCGCACGGCGCGGACCTGATTGCGCATAAAGATGGTGGCGACGCCGAACAGCAGCAGCGACGTCCCCACCATCCACAGTACGAAGATGGTGGTGGTGGGGCTGTAGAGGCGCTTGCGGGTGGTCTTGATGGTCAAGACGCCCTCGGTCAGCTGCACCCGGATGAGGATGCCGCGCTCCAGCGAGATCGTGTCGATGAAGACCGGACGGCCCAGCCGCTCGGTCATGGCTTTCATCAGATTGTCTTCCAGATTGTAGCCGGTAGCGACGGTCTCTACCTCGGACTGGCCGCCGACCATGCCGGTACGGTCCAGAATGCCGCCGTCCTCCATGGTGAAATCCAGCTCCATGGGCCAGCCGGCGGCGGCGAAGATCACCGCCCGGTTATCCAGCCCGGGATAGGCCCGCATCAGCTCGACCACCGTGGCGATGTCGCCTGCCAGACTGGCCGACAGCCGCCGGGTCACCATGTCCCAGTGAGTGCCATAGAAGATATAAGCCGAGACCAGCTGCAAGAGCAGCAGCGGCGTCACCAGGATCAGCAAGGATCGACCCAGCAGCCCCTTGGGCAGCACCGATTTGATGAGACGCTTCAGGCTGAGGCGCATCTCAGTCTGGCCACAAAACATAGCCGCGACCCCGCATGGTCTGCAGGTAACGCGGCTGCTTAGGGTCGTCTTCCAACTTCTTGCGCAGACGGGTGACCTGAACATCGACGGTGCGTAGATTGCCGCTGTTGCCGGTGGCGGCCCCCAGTTCCTCGCGGCTTAAGGTCTCGCCGGGCTGGGCGGCCAGAACCGCAAGCAAAGCCGATTCCGCCGTGGTCAGATGGACCATGTCGCCGTCCTGGCGCAATTCGCCTCGCTCCAGATCGAAGGTGAAGCTGCCGAAGCGACAGTCCTTGGGGGCAGGAGGCGCTTCCTCGCGGGCGGTGCGGCGCAAGATCGAACCGATGCGCAGCAACAGCTCGCGCGGGTCGAAGGGCTTGGTCAGATAATCGTCGGCCCCGGATTCGAAGCCGCCGATGCGGTCGCCGGTCTCGGCCATGGCGGTCAGCAGCAGGATGGGCAGTTGCAGGCCAGATGTACGCAGGGCCTTGGTCAGATCCAGCCCGGTCTCGCCGGGCATCATGACGTCCAGGACCACCAAATCGAAGGCGATGGACTCCAGCTGCTGGCGGGCCTCGGCGGCATCGGCGGCAACCGAAACCAGATAGCCGTTGTCGGTCAGATATTTGCGGAGCAAGCCGCGCAGGCGGGTATCGTCGTCGACCACCAGGATATGGGCTTGCCCGTCCATGGTCGCGCGCTCCTTTCCGTCAGCCGCGGGATTTTGTTGGCGTTCCGGCGGGGAAGCGGCGGCGGTCCTCGCCGTCGATCAGACCCACCAGCACTTTGCGATAGCCCTCGACCGCCTCGGCCCCGGCTTCGCGGTAGGCCCGGGCGATGCGGGCCCGTTGTTTCTCGGTCAGCTGGCGTTCCAGCTCGATCCCCTTGGGCGTCAGCTCCAGCAGCCGCTGGCGGCGGTCGCGCGGGCCGGGACGCTGGAGGATGAAGCCCTCTTTGATCAACTGCGACAGCACCCGAGACAGGCTCTGCTTGGTGATACGCAAGGTGGACAGAAGGTCGCTGACGGTGATGGCCGGATTGCGCCCGACGAAATAGATCACCCGGTGATGGGCCCGGCCAAAGCCGTACTCAGCCAGCATTGCATCGGGCTCGGCGGTGAAGTCCCGATAGGCAAAATACAGCAGCTCGATGCCCTGGCGCAGCTCCTCTTCGCGGAGAAAGAGGAGGTTCACACCGGATTTTACGTCAGTCATGTTGACTTATATGCCTCGAAATGTTACTCCTGGCAAGATCAATCGGTAATTATCTAACCAACCCCCAAGGAAATCCACCATGTCTCTGGTCCCTTTCGATGACCGCGACGGAACCATTTGGTTCGACGGTAAGCTGATCCCCTGGCGCGACGCCAAGGTCCATGTGCTGACTCACGCTCTGCACTATGCTTCCGCCGTATTCGAAGGCGAGCGCGTCTATCAGGGCAAGGTGTTCAAGCTGACCGAGCATTCGGAACGTCTGATCAATTCCGGCCGCATTCTGGGCTTCGAGATGCCCTGGTCGGTCGAAGAGATCAACGAGGCCACTCGCGCCACGGTCGCCGCCAACAACATCGTCGATGGCTATGTCCGCCCGATCGCCTATCGCGGCGCCGAGCAGATGGGTGTCGCCGCCCAGCAGACCAAGATCCATATGGCCATCGCCACCTGGGTCTGGCCGTCCTATTTCCCGCCCGAGCTGCGCAAGAAGGGCATCCGCCTGAACTTCTCCAAGTGGAAGCGCCCGCACCCCGAGACCGCGCCCACCCAGTCAAAGGCCGCCGGCCTTTACATGATCGGCACCCTGTCCAAGCACGACGCCGAGGGCCAGGGCTATAGCGACAGCATCATGCTGGACTGGCAGGGCAATCTGGCCGAGGCCACCGGCGCCAACATGTTCCTGGTGATCGACGGCGAGATTCATACCCCCGTCCCCGATTGCTTCTTGGACGGCATCACCCGCCGTACCGTCATTGATCTGGCCAAGAAGCGCGGCTTCAAGGTGATCGAGCGCAAGATCCTGCCTGAGGAACTGGCCAAGACCCAGGAAGTCTTCCTGACCGGCACCGCCGCCGAGGTTACTCCGGTGGGCGAGATCGGCGAATACCGCTTCACTCCGGGCGCCATCACCGCCGCACTGATCGCCGACTACGACGCTCTGGTGGGTCGCATTCCCACCTGAGTCTTTCCCTCACCCGTCACGCTGCCGCGTGCCACCCTCTCCCGCATTGCGGGAGAGGGTCGGGGTGAGGGCCTCTTTTTATTTCTTCGGCACTTTGTCGCCGGGCAAGGCTCGGCCTGATCCCAGCATGCGGCTGTTGCGCTTCTTCAGATAATTGACCAGCCCCAGGTCGAGGATGCCCGAGATGCGCTTGCAGGTGCCGTCGCCGAAGTGAAAGTCCCAGCGCAGGCGTTGTTCTTCCTGATCCATATGTTCATAAAGATCGGCGAACAGACCTTCGAACACCGCGAAAAAATGCTCCTCGGTGAAGCTACATTTCGAGATTTCCTGGAAGGTGGCGTCCAGGTTGGTCATGAAGACCTTTTTGCCATGAGCGAAATTCTCGAAGCGGAACAGGATGCGGATGAAGACCGTATCGACGAAGCGGGCCCAATCGGGGTTTTCGCGAATCTTCTGCCACATCTCCTTGTCGTCGTCGCAATTCAGGCGATAAAGCAGCTGATCGGCCTCGGCGTTCAGCTCCTCGTAGATCATCGACCCGAAGGCCTTCTTCATATAGCGGTCCAGCCCCTCGATGAGGGTGCGCGGCATCATGGGCCGATTGCCGGAGAACAGATGCGAGACCCGGCCCACCACCAGACGCAGCAGGAAGCGGCTGCGGCGGGGATCGCGCGCGGTGGCGTCATCCTCGCGGGCCGCCAGCTGGCAGGCATTGCAATTCTCATCCACCGACTTCAAAAGCTCGTCGGCCAGCATGGAAAAATGGACGCTCTTTTCCGGCGGCAGCATGGCCTGGAAGGTGGTGATCAGATATTGGAACAGCTCACGGTTTTTGCGCGGCTGGATCATGGGCTCGGCGGGATCGACGACTTCTACCATCGGTCCGACCGCTGCTCGTCATCGCTTTTGGCGGCGACCCAATCTTCGTGGCCCGAGCGTTCTTCCAATTTCCAGAAGGGCGCCTTGGTCTTCAGCCAGTCCATCAGGAACTCGCAGGCGGCAAAGGCCTCGCCGCGATGGCTCGAGGCCACCACCACCAACACGATCCGATCCCCAGGCAGCAGCCTGCCGAAGCGATGGATGATGGAAACATCCAAAAGCTTCCAGCGCCGCCGGGCTTCCTCTTCGATAGAGGCCAGCTGACGCTCGGTCATACCGGGATAATGTTCCAGGGTCATGGCGACCAGATCATCATCGCCGCGCACCAGCCCAAGGAAACTGGCGACCGCGCCCGTCGCCGGGCCGAGGCCTGAGAGGCGGGCGATTTCAGCGCCGGGATCGAAGTCTTCGCTCTGGACGCGGATCATGGGGTCAGCCCCCAGTGACAGGCGGGAAGAAGGCCAGCTCGTCGTCAGCCCCGACCGGCTGGTCGAGCCCAGCGAAGTCCTGGTTGACGGCGGCACGGATCAGGGCCGGCTTGGCAAAAGCCTCGGCATGGCCGGGACTGCGGGTGCTCAGCCAAGCCATGATCTGGCCGACGGTGACCACATCGGCGGGCGGCGTCAGATCCTCTTCCCCCGTGCCGATCTTCGAGCGCAGCCAGGCGAAATAGAGGATCTTCATGCCAGCAACTCGGCGAAGGGAATGAAGGGCACCATATCGCCAGGAGCGATCTCCACCCCCTCGGCGGCCAAATCCAGCAAGCCGTCGCTGCTGGTCATAGAGGTCAGAACCCCTGAGGACT